>VOFB01001506.1_pt1 | contig 21725 bp, 20 predicted proteins | sample 5384141 | NCBI WGS metagenome assembly VOFB01 (sample SAMN12384721, study PRJNA508395) | human gut metagenome | isolation source: healthy gut A | host: Homo sapiens | reverse complement strand
GTTGCGCGGCCGGAGACGCTACGTTCGGTATCGGGCGCACCAGCCCACGCCAGTAAGTGCGGGCGCCACGCTCGTCCATCATGCCTGCGCGCGCCTGCAGCGAGGTGACGTTCTGACGACCGGACGCAAGAATCCTCTCGCCCTTCGCACGCACCGCGCTGTCGAACGCATCCTGCGACGCCTCTCCAAGCATGTCAGGCATGAGATTGCTGTCGGCCACCAGCAATTGCGCGCATCGCAGCAGCGAAGCACCCGTATTTTCGCAACGCCCAGCACCTTCGCCACCGACAGGCTCGCCAACTTGCCCGCCGGCCCGTTCGCCAGCCCGCCCATCAGTCTGCCCGCCAGCATTGTTCATCGCCGAATCCACCTGCAGCGCAGACAAACGCAACGTCTGCAGGGTCTCATCGCTCAACTCGCACGGCCATGGCAGGAACTGGTTGCCTTCCGACGGCTCGAGCGGCGCATTCCAAGCGTCGCCGACCACCGCATCTTCAAAATCGCGGGCATGCTCGCCCACAAAAAATCCATCCGGCAACGGCGCATCGATCGAATGCAGACTGGTCATGCCGTTTTCGGAGGAATCGATATCCTCAACTTCCGCAATATCGGCCAGGTTGCTCGGCTCAGCCGCTCTGGAAACGATATTGAGCATGGAATCACGCACTTCCACTAGGAAATTCGACGGTTTGGACACACGTTTGCGATCGCCCACGGCACGCGGATCACGGCTTTCCGCATTCGTTGCGCTGCAGGTGAGCAGCGCCTCATGACGGGCGCGAGTCAACGCCACATACGCGAGGCGACGCTCGTCGGCATGCAACCGACGGCCATACTCCTCGATTTGCGTCAAATACAGTCCGTCCGGATCAATACCTTCCATGTCATCGACGCTCATATTCCGCAAGGTGCCGAACACTTCGTCGTCAATGATTTCCGCATCCTCCAGCATTTCCAACGCTTCCAACGGATTTCCACCCACAAGCGCGTCATGGGGGAATCGCGGCAGAATATCGGCGTCCACACGCACCGGAACCGGCACCGCAGCAGGATCGTTCAGCCACGTTTTGGCGGTCTCATGATATTCGGGCGGCGTCCACACGCCATCCTGGAAACCGTTGAGATGCTCTTCATCAACGACCACACGCAGATCGCTGCCCTTGTTGGTGGGGAATCCGCCATCGGTCATGCCGACCACGGCCACGGCATCCCATTCAAGGCCCTTCGACTGGTGCACGGTCATCAGCACCACGTCGACAGGCACATCGGGAGCCACCGCGTTCTCCTCGCGTGCGTCGCGCAGCGAATCCGCCCATGAGATGAACGCGCGCAGGCTCGGCGTTCCCTGCGACGCGATCTCCTGCATATACGTGTCGACGAGCTTCAGCAACGCATCGATCGGCGATTTGGCGAGCGCCACCCGGGATGCGGCGAGCGTGGCATCGGCCTGACCGCCGCGCATATGCTCGGCCAGCTGCATGTCGATATCGAGATTCAATGCGACGATGGCCTCACGAACCACTTCCGGCAACGGGTGGCCAAGCATGCGCTGCACCTGACGGATCGCATCCGCGGCGCGAAGCGCTTCCTTCGTCCCTTCACGACTCACCCTGCCGTCAATGAGTTCCGCGAGATCGTCACGCAACATGAGGTCCACAAGGAAAACCGCATTCGGCACTTGATCTCGATATTCACGTACGATGGCACGGATTTCAGCATCGGAAGGACCCGACTTGGGAGTTACTCCATAAATTCCCAGATTTTCCGGTTTTTCTTCCTTGTTGGATTGCTCCTGCACGATTCCAGCTGAAACAAGCGCACGATACCGGCACATCGTGTTCACCTGTTCCGCGGTATCGGCGAGCGCCTGCAGATCGTTGGCGCTGATGGAGAATCGCGGCGTGGCCAGCAATCGCATAAGCGCCGCACTGTCGGTATGATCGCTAACGACGCGTAGCAAAGCGAACACGTCCTGCACCGCCGGGCGTTCCAGTAACGCCGACCGCCCCACTACCAGCGTGGTCAGGCCTGCGCGTTCGAGCGCTTCCGCGAATTGCGGCATGATTCCTTTGGAACGGAACAGCACCGCCACGTGCGGACGATTGTCTTTCATGCCATTGTCGAGGTCGCGCGAGGAAGGCGTGTGCAGGGCGATCGCATGTTTGGCGAAGCGCACGACCGCGTCGACCTCCTGCCCGAACGTGTCGAACGCAAGCACGCCCACCGTTCCTTCGGGGGCTTCGTCGGTATTGACGAGCGCCGGAACGTCGACTTCGAGCATCAGCGAGCTGCTGAGGCGTCTGGCAGGCAAGCGGAGCGGTTTGGTGAGATTATTCGCCGCTTCGAGCACCATGCGTGAGTTGCGCCGTGTCACGGTCAATGCGAACGGCCTGCTGGTGGCGTCCATGCCGAAATCGTGTTGCAGCATGCGGAATGCGCCAGGGCTCGCCCCTCGCCATGCGTAGATTGATTGGAAGGGGTCGCCGACCGCGTTGACTGCGCTGCGATGCGTGTCGTCCACGTGGAACAGTGTGCTCAGCAGTGCCGCCTGCGTGGTGGACGTGTCTTGGTATTCGTCGAGGAGCACATGCGAATAACGTTTGCGGTAGGACGCTCCGATAGACGGGAATCGGGAGACAAGCTGGAATGCCGCGATGGTGAAATCGCTGAATTCCGCCATATTGCAGGCGCGTTTTTCGGCATGATAATCAAGCACAAGATCGAGCAGCAGGTCGCGTTGCTTGGCGACGAATGCGAGTTGCGCGCTGTTGAACACGCACATGTCGTGCCCGAGTTCGCGGTATTTCTCCAGTTTCTTTTCGTAGTCCGCGTCGGAATCCTTTTTCAGTCGTTTCGGCAGCTTTGGCGATTTCGGCTCTTCCGTTGGCACGGTTTCGCCGTCAAGCGCCTTGGCGATCTGTTCGACGAACGCCTCATCCCAGTCGCGAACGCGTTGCACGGCTTCGTCGAAGCTGGTGCAGTCGCCGCCGATCATGGCGCCGGAAATGGCGTTGGACAGGGCGAACACGTTGCCCGCTATGGTATTGAACGATTTCAGATCGCCGTCGAACGCCATAAGATCATCCATATGCCTGTCAAGCACGGTGTGGATGAGCTGCATGGCACCTGCTTCGCTCAATGGCTGCGTGTTCTGGTCAAAGCCGACAAGCAGTCCATATTGGCGCACGATGGATTGGAAGAAAGCGTCGTACGTGGAGACTTCCGGTTTGAGGAACGTCATGTTCGCTGATTTCAGGCCGCGTTCGCGCTGGTCGCGAGTCACGGCCGCAGACACTCGAGACAATAGTTCCGAGGCCGCTTTGCGCGTGAAGGTCAGTCCGAGGATCTTTTCAGGGCTCACCCCCTGTTCGATCAGCGTGATGATGCGTCTGGTCATCGTGTAGGTTTTGCCGGATCCAGCGCCGGCCACCACCACCACATCCGCATACGAGGGCGCTTGGACGACGGCAGCCTGCTCAGGACTGTCGGTGAACTTCATGGTTCCGCTCATGCCGTTCTCCTTTCGAATACGGTGTTCTGTTCGCCCGCACAGGCCGGGCAGATCGTAGTGTTTCTGCAGTATTTCACATGTTCCGCCGTCGGTCTTGCGGTGATTTCGTTCGCCCTGCTGGCCGCGGCCGCATAGAAGACCCTCGCGATCATGGTGAGGGACCATACCGCCATCGTGCCGCGTAAGCCAAGGAACTCATTCCAATGCGTCGCTCACTTCCAACGGAGGAAGCATGTCATCGAGTCCGTCGTGGAAATCCTTGTCGAGTTTTTTGACGTAATAGCGCGGTATGAATTCGCCGGTATTGAGACTTCCATTGGCGAACAGCGCCTGCTGCATATGCGATTCGGCGGCGGTGTCGCCATACGGCGCAGGGTATGCGTGCTTGGCTACATGGAATAGCGCGCTTTGCGTGATGTTCGGCGCGTTCGCCACCGCCTGTGCCCCGCGCATGCCGCTTTCCTCGGGGAATACGAGTCCCAGCTGATAGCAGACGAGCTGCAGATCGTTGAACAGGCCTTCGCCGGTCGGACTGACACCGGTTTTGTAGTCGATCAGACGCACCTGCTGCGTGCCATCCGCCATTTCACGCCGTTCCAAACGGTCGATCCTGCCGGTCAAACGCACGGTGAGATACTCGCTCATGCCGGTTTCCGGCCATCCTCCGACCAACGCTCCCATAATGGCGATCAATTCGTTTCGTGAAATCGCGCGAACGCCGTCCATCGCATTGTAGGCGTCGAGAATATCGTCGAAATCGAATTTTTGCGGTAAATTTCAGCTCAGGTTCGGCTTTCGTAAGTTCTCCAACGCTGAATGCATCATTATTTTTAATCGGATAATCACCATGATTCGATTGCACGAAATACGTGGCGATGTTACGCAACGCCTCCTGCGCCTGCTCATCTTTCTTCAACGCCTGATACCGTTGCGCGGGATCGGCAATGGCGTTGAAATCGCCGCATAGACGCTTGTATTCGGCATACATCCATTCGGTGATCGCATTGATATTGTCCACGTCGCTGATGGCGGTATGGTGTTCCGGCATATCAAGTCCGGCTTCGGTGGCCTGTTGCGCCACCTTGTGGATCAGCGAGCCGAAACTCGTGGCGACGCTGCCCATGCGCGGGCCGGAGAAGCGGTTTTCCAACATCCAACACACCGGGCACGCCCACAGATTGTCTACCGCAGAAGGAGACAAAAGTCACCACGTCGGATCGCCGCGATTTGCCGTTTCGGCCCGACGTCGAGCTTTCCGACGTGTCGCTCATGCCCATCCGCATGACGGCCGCGATCTTCCGCATGGTGGCCTCGACCGTCTCCCCATAAACGGCCAACGGTCAGGGTCGGCCGCCGTAACACCATGCGAAGCCAGCAATGCCAACGCTTCCGCGGCATCACGCGCCTTCGGGCTGTCCTCAGGTTCCGACGCAAGCACGCTTCGGGCGGCCGCGACCAGACCACGGGGATCGGTTTCCAGCCCCGCGTAATCGCCTTGGCCGCCGACCGACGCATATTCTCGCCGTTCCATATCGGCGTCGCGATCGCGGTCGAAGCATTCCGGCATATATCCGTATAGAAAATCCGAAGGCACATTGTCGTCATTCAGCACGGCGCTCACCACCACACACGCTCGCCGGCACGGGTAAACGCCACCAACAGGCTCTTCTGCTCGGGAGGCGAGCACCGACGCCAGTTGCGCGTCCTGCCTGCCCGCCGGAGTGACGATCGTGTCGGACAATACGCCGTGCAGCATCACATCGGCCAGTTCCTCACCGCCGAACAACGTGTTGCGTGGTGTGAGATTCGGCCACTGCCCCTGCTGCAAAGCCGGCAGAAAAACCAGATTCCAGCGCTTTCCCGCCGCTCCTGCGGGAGTCGTCAGGGTCACCGCCTGATCAATGGGCGCGGTATGCGCCAGCGAATCCGCCTCAATGGTCAGCAAACGCACCTGTTCGATGAACGCCTCGATGGTGTGTACCGCGAATTCCCCGCTTGACTCGCCGCCTGAAGCATAGTTGAACAAACGCATCGCCGCGTCAAGCCGATCATTCGCGGCACGGCCGGCAGCCGAATGCTCCAGCGCCACACGCTGCCAGACTTCCGCCTTGCCGCAGGCCCTCCATGCGCAATCCAACACATATTGCGGTTCACGCGAAACCAGTTTGGCTTCCGACTCGCATGTTTTGTCAAGAACCTTCCACAATGATGCGAACGCCTTGATCTGCGGATCCGCGCCCAGCACGGAGGCGATCGCATCGACCACGCGATCGGTATTGCCCTCCATAAGAAGCACGTACAGCGCTTCCATACTCAGCGCGAAATCGCCTTCATGCTCGTCTTCATGCTCACTATCATGCTCGCCATCGGCGCGAATCGCATGATAGTCCGTCATATAATCGCGCCAATCCTTCATCAAACGAGGGAGCAACGCCTGTTGTTCGACGGCAGCGTCCGTCGCATCCTCATCATCTTCGAAATCATCTTCAAAGTAATCTTCGAAATCATCTTCGTCGTATTCTTCGGCAGCATCCTCATCATGGTTCGCAGCCTTGCTTTCCACAATCGAAGCGAGCGAAACCAACGCGTTCATCGCGGATTCGATGGATGCGAGACGGGCCGGACGCCCCTCATGCCGTTGATCACCACCGACCGTGATCAGCGGAGATCCCATAATCAGCGCCACGCGCGAACGAATATAGGATCCGGCGGTCTGCAGGTCCATGGTCGAAGCCGCGATCGTCTGGTTTTTCAATTCAGCCAACTCGATCAACGCGAACAGACCCTGCACGAACGGCTCATCCTTCAACGGCCGGGTCACGCTGGAATAGCGCACGGAACGCCGTCAGCGCGCAACCGCTCGCCGAATGCGCGCACGGTGGCATTGTCGTGCGCGATCACGGCCATGTCGTTCCATACACGGGAACGTTGCAAATGCTCAGTTTTGATCTTCCACACCACGTCGTCGAGCTCTTCGGAAGAGGAACGGTACAAGGCCGTTTCCACACTGCCGTCGGCCGGCGTGACACGAGCGCCCGCATCGTCGGCCGGCAACGTTTCGATGGGCATCGCGCCTGGCATATCGCTCATTTTGCCGGGACGATCGGGCAGAGGCACGTCCGTCGACTCCGTGCTTGCGATCGACAGGCTCACTCGCGTCGCGACAAGCGTGCGATAGTCGCCATGCACGCCTTGCTGGTTCGACACGGTTTGCGTGGTATCGCCTTCGTGCGCCGTTTGCAGACCTTCGATGCGTTCAAGCCTCGCTCCCATGCGCGTCTGCGCCTGGTTGAACAGATATTCCGGATATGATCCTCGGAACGTCTGCACGGCTTCGTCGGGATTGCCAACCAACAGCAGGCGCACCCCGCGTTCATGCAGGGCTTCAAGCAGTGCGAAACCAGCCAACGTCGTATCTTGAAAATCGTCGACGATCAGCATGTTCGCAATATCGGCTTCCTGTATGCCAGACACGGCTTCGGTGGCGTCGATCATCAGCTGCGACGCGTCGAGACGATATTCGCCAGGATAAGACGAACGGATCGCCTCATTGTATTCCTCACGCAAGGCGAAGGCGAGACGCCACTGAGTGCGCAGGCGTTCGCGACGTTCGTCAAGCATGCCGTCCCTGCTGGCCGCACGGGCGATCAGCATGTCTTCGAACTGCGGTTTCGCGCCAATCTCGTTCATGCGTGCGAGCATGTCGCGCAATTGGTTGGCGAATGCGTCGGTGGAATCGTCGGCCACCAGTCCTGACCATTCGGAAACCGCGAAATAGGTGCGCAGCAGATCGCAGGTGACGCAATCGTCGCCATGTTGCCTATGCTCCACATGCGAAGCCAGTACCTTGCGGATAATCACATCCTGTTCCGCACCGTTCAACAGTTTCGGCAACGGTTCGCCTTGACTTGATCTCACGGCCGTCAGCAGACGGAATGCGACGGCAGGCAACGTAGTGACCGGTCGCGCCTGCGACACGGCCGACAATTCACGGATCGCCCGATCGCCCAACGCATCGGCGATCTGCCTGCCAGACACCGTCATCACGGCATTCCCGTCACCATACCGCCTCATTGCGGCAACCAGCATGCCCAGTGCAAACTCGGTTTTTCCACTGCTCGGCGCGCCCGCAACCAACGTGACGCGGTCAAGGTCTTCCAAATTCATCATGCCTCCCAACACTACTAGTCTCGCCCTCCTTTACCTGACAAATCCGGAACCTACAAAGTTGCCTCGAAGCCAACCTTTATCCAACACAATCTGCGGTGCAACCACTCCTTCGTGGCATCTGCAGCAACGCCGACAACACATCAATGGTCATTTCCATTTGAGCCAGATGCCCGTCATCCAGCAACTGAATGTATTTACCCTCATCGTCGCCACGAAGGCCGTCTCTTAAGGTTCGCACGTTCTTTCTATCACTACGACTTCTATTATTCAGCCACAACATGTCTCAGATGCCGTCTTTGTATATGGACATTTGACCCCTTGCTGATAGGTTTCCGGGTTGGTCTTCAGTTAGGATAGGATCAGAGAGAGCGGCCGAAAAGCATACGCACCACGAGGAAAGAGCGCATATGGAAGCCATGAACGGCATTCCCCCTCAAATCCCTGGGTATACATTCGCCCAAAAGTTGGGTTCAGGTTCCGAAGCGAACGTGTATTTGTACCAGCAGCTTTCCCCAGCCGACAAGTGGCCATCAAGGTCAGCAAGGGGAACGCTCGATCCGCGCGCGCGGCGGCGCGGTTCCGTTCAAGCGAACTTCATGGGCAGGATCTCCCCGCATCCTTACATTCTTTCGGTGTATGAAAGCGGCGTCACCACCACGGGCAACGGCTACACCGTGTTCGAATACGCTCCGGGAGGCAATTACAAGACCTTCCTCCAACAGGCTCAACGCAGACCAGATGCTTACCGTCGGCATCAATCTGGCGAGCGCCCTTTCCACAGCGCACCGCGAAGGCATCATACACCGCGACATCAAGCCCAGCAATATTCTCATCAACACGCATGGCATGCCCATGCTTTCCGATTTCGGCATCGCGGGAACGATCTACGGGCGTCCCGGCATCGGCTACACCATCGCGTGGGCTCCGCCGGAAAGTGCTCGCAAAGAACGGCGGAGGCAACGAATCCTCCGATATTTATTCGCTGGGAGCAACGCTGTTCGCCATGCTGACGGGCCAGTCGCCATATGAATACGGCTATTCCGCGGCCCTCGGCTCGACCAGAGGCAAAGAACGCGGCGCTCTGCTGAGAAACATCATTCTCACCGATCCGCTCCCTAAGCTCAATAGGCCGGATATTCCCCGCAAGTGGAGCGGATTTTACGCAAGGCGTTGAATAAAACGCCAGAAGACAGATATTATTCCGCATACGATTTCGCGCGTGACATGCAGCGTGCGCAGCGAGGAATTGTATGGCCATGCCACGCCGACCACGGTCGAAGGCGAACCGCCGTTCCCGCAAAATCTGTACGCACAGTCCCCAAGGCAAGCAGCCAGGCAGCCGCGGTTGTCCCGAAACAGCGCAACACTTGGGCCAAGCCTCTTGCGATTGTCGTTTCGGCGGTTGCCGCGATCACGGCCGTCGCGTTGGTGTTCGCGTATGCGATCTTGCCGAATATGGATTCGTCTTCCGACAATAGCAGCGTGCAGATCGAGAATCCGGGAACGCACGATCAGGACAACGATTCGCCCGATTCGGCCATCACCACAAGTAGCGTGCCCAGTGTCGAGAATCTGGCCGGCTCATATTCCGCCGATGGCAGCAGCGTGCAGTTCACATGGGTGAATCCCGACCCTCAGGACGGCGATTCGTACGCATGGTCGCTGGTAGGCGATGCAGGAGTAGACCCGAACGCCCAAGGAACCACCACCACCGACACGCGCATCAGCATCAAACCTGCCGACGGCTCGCAGACCTGCATCCAAGGTGAGCCTCATCCGAGCGGACCGGCAGATGTCGCAGAATCCTGCGATCGCGTGCGCGGCCAAACCATAAGCATCACCATACTTCGCAACCGGACCGGCCAACGGCATATTTTCAATCGCAAACGGCATATACGGACCGATCACAACGACAATCGGAACATTCAGGGAAGAGCCAGAAATGGGCAAACGCAAGAACGGTGCCAACCAATCGGCGCAATCATATGAACGTCAACTACGTTTCGGATCAATGGTACGCAAACTGCTGTTGCCGTCGGGAAGCAGGCGGTGGATCACGCCGATCGTCATGCTGCTTCTGCTGCTGGGCATCATCGCGGGCGCGTTCATCGTCAGTTCGGTGACGCAACGGCATGTGCAGCTCGACGACGGCACCGTGTGGATCACCTCGTTGAAAGATCGCAAGGCCGCACGATTCAATGCGAAGAACAAGGATGTGGACGCCGGAGTCTCATCTGCAGCCTCCCGTTTCGACGTGGCACAGCATGATGGCGACACGGTGATCTCCGAAGGCACCAAAGCCAGCAATATCGCGGCTTCCACCATTAGCGAAACCGGCAACACCGCCATCAAAACGGATATCGAAACCATTATCGGAGGCGATACCGCGGCTTTCATCAACACCAAAACCGGCAATGTGTGGGTGGGATCCGCTTCCGATGTGAAATCCGTCAACCCCACCACCGACAAACCGAACATGAAACTGGGATCCGGCGGAAAGATCGCGGTGACGCATGACGGAACCGTATACGGATACCGAGCTTCCGATGGCGCGGTGATGAGCATCAAAGGGCCGCAGGGCACGCGTGAGCAAGTCGGCACGATCGAAGGCGCCCCGCACGCCGAATCGTTCACCGTCATCGGCGAAACCCCGGTTGTGGCTGCGAAAAGCACCGTGTACTGGCCGCAGGGAAGCGCGACCATCAACCTGCAGGGCGATATGACGCTGCAGGCCCCCTCCACGGACGGCAAGCAAAACGGATGGGTGGCCGTTGCGACGCCGCACGGACTCGCAACGGTGAATCTCAACACCAAAAAACCGCGGAAACAACGAATTCCGGCAAGGGCGAGGCCGCCCAACCGGTATCCACAGGCGGATGCGTGTTCGCCGCATGGGCGCAGAAAGCCAACAATTACGCCAAAGTGTGCTCCGAAGACGGTTCAGATGCGGCATTCGACACCCTGACCAACATCAATGCCACTTCGGAACTGATATTCCGCACCAACCATCGCCTAGTCATACTCAACGACGTGGTCAACGGCAACGTTTGGAATCCACAGGAATCCACCAAGGTCATCAAAATCCAATGGAACAAGGTGGAAGCCAAACAGTCGAAGCAGCAGGAACAGAACAACGACAGCGCCAACAACCAGCATAATTTCAGCAAGACCTGCTCGTCGCAATCCGGCCAGATCAAAGCCGAAGACGATTCGTTCGGCGCGAGAACAGGATCGCAGCAGATCCTCGACGTGCTCCGCAACGACGAACAGACCGACTGCTCCGTACTGCGCATCACCTCGGTAAGCGCCCCCGACGGCGCCAACATCAGCGTTTCCCCGTATACGACGGACGATATCTGCAGCTCGACGCTTCCGCGGCATCCGAAGGATCCGTATCGTTCAGCTATGAAATCTCCGACGGACGCGGGCAAACCTCAACGCCAACGTGAGCCTCACACTGGTAGGCGGGGACGACAACGCGCCCCAGCAAACCGATATGCCACCGGAAATCGACGTGGAACAAGGAGCGGCCTACACCACCAACGCGCTGGGCAGCTTCTCCGATCCCGACGGCGACCCGCTCACCCTCGTATCCGCAACCCCGCAAAACACCGACCAAGGTGACCGTTTCCACGCGCGCCGACGGGCAGCTCGTATTCAACGCGGGATCCATGTCTTCCGGACGCGCCGGCATCGAAGTGACCGTTTCCGACGGCCAGCAGACCGGCACCGGCATGGTGTATTTTTCAGTGAAACCGGCCAACACGCTGGCCGCGGTGATCGATCCGGTCGCCAAGGCAGACCACGCCAGACACCCGCACCACCATCGCGCTCAAACAATACGTGCATGGCACCTCGGCCGAACCCGCGCAGCTGACCGCCGTGGAAACCCCATCCGGCGCATCCACCACCATGAACGCCACCGATATGTCGTTCACCTTCAGCGCATCCAACCCCGGCACCTACTACGTGCCCTACACCATCACACAAGGATCCATCCCCTCGACCGGCCTGGCCCGCATCGAAGTGCAGGCGGTGACCGGAGACTCCGCCAATCCCATCGCAGCCAACGACGTGGCACTGCTCGGCGCCGACAACACCGCAATCGTGGAACCACTGTCTAACGACGTCGACCCGATGGGCGGTGTGCTATCCGTGACCAGCGTGACCGCCGATGCGGCGAGCGGCATCAAACCGGCGTCGTAAGCAACAAGCGCGTCTACATCACCGCACGACAGGTACCGACCGAGCCCGTGCAGATCAAATACAGCGTCGCCAACGCGGCAGGCACGTCAACCGGCGTGATCGTACTGCAGCCACCGGCACTGACCACCTCCAACTCCGTGCCGAAAGCCGACAACATCACCACGCAGGTACGCACCGACGGCATCGTCTCCATCGACGTGCTCGACCACGTGACCTACTCCGACGGCACCACGGTAAGCCTGCAAAACGACCTGCAATACGACAAAAACACGTTCAAAGGACTCGTATTCGTATCAGGCAACACCGTACGATACCAAGCATCCAACCAAACCGGATCCTTCCCCGTAACATACACGGTCAAAGACAATCTCGACAACGCGGCATCCGCGACAATCACCATCAACGTGCACCAAAAAGCACGCTTCCAACAAGGCTGCGCCAACACCTTCAGACGTCGAGGCGCAAGTCGCAGCCGGCCAAAAAGTCCAAATCCCGATCACCTTGACCGGCATCGACGCCGACGGCGACGACGTGCAGCTGCTCGGCCTCGGCAACAAGGCGCCGACACTCGGACGCATCAGCGAAGTCGACGCCACCTACCTGGTATACGAAGCTTATGCCGACTCCGCAGGAACGGACACCTTCACATACGCCGTCGAAGACTGGACCGGCCAACGATCCCAAGCGCAAATCCGCGTAGGCGTATTCAAATCCGGCACAGACTCGGGCGTATACGCGCGCGACGACGAAATCACATTGCGCCCCAACACCGCAGCAACCGTGCCCGTGGCGCAAAACGACATCTCCGGAGACAACACCGACCTGACCGTCAGCGAAAACGTCGAATCGCAAGACATCAGCAATGTGACCGTGGCGGACAATGCGCTCGCCTTCACCACGCCTCAGCAGGCGGGCACCTATTACGTGGTGTATACGGTCAAAGACAAGGCAGGATTGTCCGACACCGCGACGTTGACGGTGAACGTGGACGACAACGCCACCATCGAACCGCCGACCGCATACGACTACCGTGTGCCATCTTCCGCGACGATCGATAAGAAATCCGTCGACGTGGACGTTTCGCAATGGATCGCGAATCCTTCCGGCAGCGCCGACGAACTGCAGGTGGCCGTGGATGATTCCGCCACCGACCATGCGCATATCAAAGGCGGTGACAAGTCCACGACCATTAGCGTGGAATTGACGGATGAGGCACGAGCCGTGCCATACACCGTGACCAACACGACATACAACATCACGTCCACGGCGTTCATCCAAGTGCCCGCGTACGGCGTGTTCCCACCGACCCTTCGACCGAAGGCGCCGGCATTGAAGGTGAACGCACGCGAGACGATCACCATCAATATCGCCGATTATGTGCGCGTGGGCGCAGGCAAGACCGCGTATGTGGACGGCGCCGATTCGGTGAGCGCCACGAGGCCGCGGACGGAGACCTGTATGTGAACGACCAGACGTTGAAGTTCACCGCATCAAAGGATTATTCCGGTCCAGCGTCCATCACCTTCACCGCGGTGGATGGCAAACGCGACAAGAACGATAATGTGAAGATCATCAATTCGGCGGTGTTGACGTTGCCGATCACCGTGATCGGACGTGACGTGCCCACGCCGACGTTCTCCTCGTCCACCATTGACGTGGTCGCAGGAGAAAGCGCCACCACCATCGATCTGACCGTGTTGACCCATTCGGCGTCCGACCTGTATGACGATGAGAAGCAGTACACGTATTCGGGTGGCACCGATTCCGACCAGGTGAGCGCCAGGGGTGAATTCGAACGGCAAGCTGACCGTGTCCGCCGACAAGACCGCTTCGCCGGGAACAACGGTGAGCGTGCCGATTTCGATTCAATATTCGAAGGGCACGGTGAGTGCGGGCGTCACGGTTCGTGTGACGGCCTCAACAGGCCTTTGGCACGCATCAACGCGAAAACCGTGAAGGTCAAGGCAGGATCCAGTGAGGAAGTGAACCTGCTGTCCGATGCGTATAATCCGTTCCCCGATTCCGCATTGACCGTGACCGGATGCGTCCGATGGTGCGTCGAAGCTGACCGTGGACTGCCCGTCCAACGGTGTGGTGTCGATCAACGCCGCGTCCGATATCGGCGCGAGCACCAACAAGGTGATCGTCAACGTGCGCGATGCCACCAATACGAAGGAACGTGAGGTGACGGGCACCATCAACGTTTCGGTGATGGACAAGCCGGATGCGCCGCTGCTCTCCCACATCGCCGGAGACCCGCAGGATGGCGCGGTGAATCTGAGCTGGACGGCCGGCTCTTCGAACGGCAGTCCGATCAGCGAATACAAGGTGTCGTGGGGCGGCGACGGTTCCGGCGAGAAATCGTGCGGATCCGTGACCTCCTGCCAAATCACCGGCTTGAAGAACGGCAAGACGTACTCGTTCAAGGTGCAGGCCAAGAATGAGGTCGGCTGGTCGAAGGAGTCGAATGGCGTGGAAGGCACGCCTGACAAGCTTCCGGACGCGCCGACCGATGTGAAGGCCGAGGCTAGCAAGAACACCATCACTGTCACATGGAAGGCTTTGGAGGGTAATTTCTCCGCCGTCGACAAGTATCAGGTGACGTTGAGCGGTCCGAATGTGGCGAATCCGGCCCAGGAAGTCACTGGCACCAGCATCACGTTCAAATTCGACGACAATGCGATCACCGACGGCGCATCCTATACCGCCACGGTCAAGGCGCATAACAAAGTGAACTGGAGCCAGCCCTCCACGGCATCCAATGCCGTTTCGCCTTGGGGTACGCCTGACAATCCGACTATTTCCGCCGATCAATCAGGCGACAAGATCGTGGTGAGAGGGCGGATCAATGACGCACGTAACTCGAAATACCAGTCGATTACGGTAAGCATCGAAGGCGAAGACAAATCCGTGGAGACAAGCGCCAAGGATTATTCCGTCGAATTCGACATTAAGAACGAGTGGTACTACAGAAAACTTAAGCCGACGATTACCGTGGTTACGGAACGCAGTGGCTCATTGCGCAACGAAGCGTCCGTTTCGACTTTCACAGCAGTCGATCCTCCAACCAATGTGAAGCTGGAACTCAACAACAACACATGTGTGGCGACCTGGTCCAGAAAGAGGTGGACGCGTCACAGGTTTCGTTGTAAAGGCCAAGGGTTATTACGATGATGATGTTCATGAGAGCAGAGCCGAATGGCCGCTTTCCGGTGATTGGAGCACCTGCGATACGGTAAGCGTGCAACAGTACTTCATCGACACCTCACATCTCAGCGACCCAGCAATCGCTACCGATAATACCATCGGCAACAAAAAGCCAGCGGAAATCACACTGCCATCCTCATTGACGTGGGATACGCAGAACGCCAACATCATTCATGTCAATGGCGGTAGTTGGGAGGCCCACGGGCGAAGTGTCAAAGGCCAGATCGTCATCACTCCGGCAGGGGAAAGCTCGCATACCTACGATTGGCCAGCTAACGGCACACTGGATGTTTCCGACATCACCAGTCCTTCCGGTACCAGATGCGATTGGGAGGTTCGCGTGATCACCACTGCCGGGGAACCAGAAATCAATGCGACCAAGAAAAAGCTCTGATCCCGTGACCGGAGTCCGATACGAGGAGAAAACCCCCGATCCGGAACCGGGACCAACCCCGATAATGGAGAGACGCAATCCTCGATAGACACCAATGCTTCAGCCATCTCATTACGAACAGGGTTGGCAGGAAAACAGGCGCGAGGCATCTCATTCACCGTCAAATAAGCAAATTCAACATCACAACCAATCATCAATACGACCAATAGAAGCAAACCAAGGAGTACCTATGAGCAACGAAAACGACGACGCCACCCAGCTGGGTTCCATTGGGCGCCATATGAGCAAGCCGCAACAGCCCGGCAATCCGCAGGCACGCCCCGCATTCCAAGCTCCAAGCCTGCCGACGCATCCGCAGGAACAGGACGGAGACGAAGAGGGCACGGTACTCAGCACGCATAACGCTACCCACTACGCCGCCAACACGTTCGACGCCGACGAGGAGGGCACGGTACTCAGCACGCATAACGCAACTCCTTCCAGCCGACGAGGCCTACGGTTCCAATGGCGCAGCCCATGCAGGCGCAACCGACGCAATCCACTCCAACACAACAGCCGCTACCACAATCGCAATCGGCTCCCGTAATGGCAACGCGCCAATTCCCGCAGACTACGGCACCAAGCGTCAAGCCCGCACAGCCGGCCATGGCTTCTTCCATGATGTCCGCGCCGCAGGCCGACATCACCGAATTCCATGAACTGTTCGCCCAACTGGTCGGCAACGTCTCCCAAGTCGTGGTCGGCAAGGAACAGCCGATCCGCCAATGCGCCACCGCCATGATCGTCGGTGGCCACATTCTGCTCGAAGACAATCCGGGGACCGGCAAAACGCAGCTGGCCCGCAGCCTCGCCAACTCCATCGACATGTCGTTCAAACGTATCCAGTTCACTCCGGATCTGCTGCCGTCCGACGTGGTCGGCGTAACCTACTACGACCAGAAGAACGGCGAATTCGAATACCGCGAAGGTCCGATTTTCGCATCCATCGTGCTCGCCGACGAAATCAACCGAGCCTCGCCGAAAACGCAGTCCGCACTGCTCGAGGTCATGGAAGAAAGCAGAAAGTCACCGTCGACGGCGAAACCCATGCGGTACCGCAGCCGTTCATGGTCATCGCCACCCAGAACCCCATCGAACAACTCGGCACCTACAAACTGCCTGAGGCACAGATGGACCGTTTCCTCATCAAAACAACCATCGGCTATCCGAGCCATGACGTAAGCGTGAACATCCTCAAGCAGGTCAACGTCACCGACCGCGCCTCCACCGTACATGCGGTGCTCACCGGCAACGACGTGCTGCGCATGCGCGCCATCAGCGAAACCGTGCGTCTCGACGACGCGATCATCGAATACATCGTACGTCTGGTGGAAGCGACCCGTCATAACGAACGCATCCAAGTCGGATCGTCCATGCGAGGCGCGCTCGCACTGACCCGATGCGCCCGCGTGTGGGCCGCGTCCAGCAATCGCGGATACGTGGTGCCCGACGATGTGAAGCAACTGGCCGTCGCCGTGCTCGCACACCGCATCACGCTCACCGCGGAGGCCACATTCGCGGGATCCACCCCCGAACAGATGATCGAACAGATCCTCAATGAAGTGCCTTCCCCGACCGTGGGCGCCACCGCCTGAAACGCACGGCGCAGCCAGCCGCGTACGGCACTGCACACGCAAAGCGCACACCCCACACGAAACGTTCGTAAACCCCCGAAAGGTCAAGCATGCGACAATCCAAAACCATGCAGCGCAGGAGAACCATGCAACGATCCCTGCGACGCATCAAGCATCGCATCAAACGACTGGTCACCTCATACGTGTCGCCGCTCGGATGGGCCGTGACCGGACTCGCCATCGCCTCACTCATAGCGTTCACAATCCTCAGCTGGCATGAACTGCTGACCATGGCGATCGTGTTCGCATGCATGATGGTCGCCGCCATCATGCTGTCGCTCGGCAACACGTCGTTCACCGCCACCATAGACGTGTCCAGCAGGCGCGTCACCGTGTCAGACACGGTGAAAGTCGATGTGCGTCGACAATCCAGGCGCACGCCAACCACATCAGCGCGCGGCGACCTGCCCATCGGAGACAGCCACGAACGATTCTCCATCCCCATGCTCGCCGCCGGCCAATCACGCCAAACCGCCGTGGAATTCACCGCCGTCTCCCGCGCGGTACTGCCGGTCGGCCCCTGTCCATACGCAAAGGCGACCCATTCGGACTCGTACGACACGAAAAGAAAACTTGTCGACCAAATCAACGTGTTCATCCACCCGAAAACCGTTATGCTGAACACACTCAACGCCGGAATTCCGCGAGATCTCGAAGGCCAGCCAAGCGGCGAAATCGTCGACGACGACCTCGATTTCTACGGACTGCGTGAATACGAGCCAGCGACGACGTACGCAACGCACTGGCTCAGCTCCGCAAAAACAGGCGCACTGATGATCCGTCAATACGAGGCGACCCGACGCACCGACACCGCATTGACCATCAGCGTGAACCCCGACGACCATGTGAGCTCCGACGAATTCGAACTGGCGATATCCGTCCATGCCTCCATCGGCGTGCAATGCCTGCTCCAAAACCGACCGGTGACCTCACACGCGGGAACCGAACACATCATGCCACGCAACTCCACGGAATTCCTTGACGGCTGCAGCGCCATCTCCCCCGATATCAGCGACAATCCAAATCTGGCGCAAACCACCCTCACCCACGCCCCCGACTCATCGTTCTACTACATCACCGTCGGCAGGCTCAAAAACATCGACGAAATCAAAACACATGGCGCTTTCGCACTCCCCGATCCGCAACCTGCATGGTACTGCAAACCGCCATCGGACAGCCACGCGCCATCAAACGATACGCCGATTTCACCCCTGGCAACCGTAGGAAACCTAGACGATCTCCCAATGATCATGGGGGTACTGGAATGAGCACCACAGGACTTTCCACCCACAACACCAACACCGGCGACACCGGCCGCACCACCGATTCGGCAACACCTTCACCGGAACCGGCACCGGCTCATGGGCCGACTCCACACACTCCGTCATCTGGATGTCACGAGACGGCAAATCACAGGCACTCCCCTACCTACGCCGGACACGCGCCTCGCAATACGCAAGCCTGCTCGTCGCAGCCCTACTCACCCTCGCCGCCGCCAGCAACCTCATCGACGTCTACGGATCGGCCACATCCTGGGCGCTCGCCGCCCTTCCGTCCACCATCATCGGATCTCTCGTGGCGCTCGCAGGCACGGTTCCGGCACTTCGTCTCTGGTGGCAGATGCTGTTCATGGCCGTCGCCCAGCTGGTTGTCGGCCCTACTGTTCCTCAACGACACCACCATCGCCCATATTGTTCCGACCTTGCGCACGCTTACACAAGGCTGGATGAACATGCTCGGATCGTTCAAATTCATTCTGTCGGTCGAACCTCCCACCGGTACCGCCGATGGCTGTTTGCTGGCCGTATGGACCATCTGCCTGTGGTTCGCGCTACTGACCGGCATTTTCGCAGTGACTGAAGATGGCCGATTCACCATGATCGCCATTATTCCCGTTACCGCCAATCTTGCGATTTGCGCGCTGCTCGGCTCATCTTCCGGCTATTACCGCATGTTCGTAGGCACCATAATGGCGCTCATATTGGTAATTTGGATCAGCGCACGTTGGAAAATACTGGAATTGGGACGTTGGCTCAGTTCCGTCGTGATCGTGGTGCTTTCCGTCGCATTGGCGATTGGAGGATGCCTCGTCGTCGATCAGGACCGCACCATTCTGCGCGACCATTATGATCCGCCGCTTAGCCCGTACAATTACACCAGTCCGTTAAGCGGCATGCGCTCGTACATTAAAAACAGTAAGGACGACGTGCTCCTCACCGTCGAAAACCTGCCCGCTGGATCAAGCGTGCGACTAGCGGTCATGGACCGTTTCGACGGCAACGTATGGAATCTGTCCGACTCCACCATGTCGTCGGACTCCTCCAATTACCGACGTGTCGGCACCTCCATCACCAACAATGCCGAAGGCAAGAAATTCACCGCCACATTCACCGTGGACAAAGGACTCAGCGACTACTGGCTGCCCATGGCCGGAGCCGCATCCAGCGTGACATTCGACAACAGCGAAAACTCCGACTCGTTCTACTACAACAGCGACACCATGTCGGCCATCTACCCTCACGCACCTCCGAAGGTCTCATCTACACGGAAACCGGCATCATGCCAACGGTTCCCACCGACAAACAGATCGCCAAAGCAGACGCGGCCGCCATCAGCCAGTCAAAAAGCCGAAGATGTGCCCGACTGCGTAGACAAACTCGCCACAGCCATCGCCGGAGGAATCCAAAACGGCAAGCAACTTCAGGCCTTAGCCGAAAAGCTCAAAGAAACCGGCTGGTTCTCACACGGATTAAGCGGCGATTACCCGTCAACCGCAGGCCACGGCAACTACCGCATCGACCAACTGCTCGCCGGGACGGCCATGGTCGGAGACAGTGAACAATACGCCTCCGCCATGGCATTGATGGCACGCAGCCTAGGGTCTTCCCAGCCGTGTGGTACTCGGATTCCTGCCAAAAGACGACGAAGGTGAAATCAGCGAAAGCCGCACCGAAGAACAAGGAAAAACCACCATCACGAAATTCACCGGCAACGACGTGACCGCATGGGTGGAAATCAAACTGGACAGCTACGGTTGGGTGGCATTCTATCCAACGCCAAAGGAAACCAAAGTCCCCGACGAAAACCAGAACCTCACCCCACCGAATCCGCAAACCCTGGTACGCCAACCCCGGTACCACTCACCGACCCGCTACGCGACGACACCCGGCCAAAGGCAAGTCCTCAATCGGCGGAAGCATGGCCGACGAAACCTCAGCCAACCTGTTCTGGCAGCATTTCGGCAGAATCGCAAGAAAAAGTAGCCATCTACGGAAGCCCTCTATGGACGCTGCTCATCATATGCGGTCTCCTGCTCGCCATCAAAGCGATCGCACTGGCACGATCAAGAAAACATGGCAGCACGCAGCAGCGTGTGGCAGCCGGCTGGCAATCGGTCGCCGCGCTCGCACGGCAAAGCGGACTCGACATTCGAGGCACACGCAGCGAACAGGCGGTTTCGATCGCGAATCAGATGGATATTTCCCGCGAGACCGTGCTCGCTTTGGGCGCGCAAGCCGATTACGCGGGCCTTCTCCGGTAATTTCGTCAACGAAGAGCATGTGCAGCAGTATTGGCACGATATTGCGCAGGAACGCAAGTACATGCTCAAGTCATTGCCGACGTTACGCCGATGGCGTGCCAAGCTTTCGCTTGCCGACGTTTTCCACTTCCGCAGCAACCGCAGCGGGCGGAACAACGGCAGCGATCGGAAGCACAATCGTAAGAAAGGACGGGACTCATGATCTTCCGTAGCATCGAGGCCGGCCTGAATAGCAATGTCGGGTGCAAAAGAAAAAACAACCAAGACAACGCTCTCGCCAGCCGTGGCGTATATGTCGTATGCGATGGCATGGGCGGCGGCAAAGGCGGCGAGCGGGCCAGCGCACAGGTGGCGGCATGTTTCTCGCAGCTTGCCGAACAGCCGTCGCGCAACCGTACGTCCATCGAACATGCGTTGAGACAATCGCAGCAACAGGTGCTCGAACTTGGCCAGGAGCTTGGCGGCATCGCCGGAACCACCATCACCGGCGTGGTGCTGCCGACTCGCGTTGAAGATAGCGTGCATGAACAAGCCATCGATGAGTACTGCTACGTCATCAATGTCGGAGATTCACGCACCTACCATATGCGCGCCGATGCGGAAGGCCATTGGATGGCGGAGTCGCTGACCCGGATCACACGTGACCATTCCGAACGGCAGAACGCCATCGACACCGGCGAAATGCTACCGGACGAGGCGAACCGATGCATACCGCGCAATATCATCACCCAATGCGTCGGCGCTCCTGACGGCATTCAGCCGGACTGGTATGCGGCGCGCTCCACGGGACGTTTCATCATCTGCTCTGATGGCCTGCACGCGCAGATCGATCGGGAACTGCTCGCCGATGTGGCGGCCGCATATGGCGATCCGTAAAGTCGCCGCGGATATGCTGGTGCAGTCCGCGCTCGACGCGGGCGGCAACGACAACGTCACCGTGATTGTGCTTGATATATGCGGCAAATCATCGGATTATTCAGCAAACGACGATTGGAACGTCAGCAAAATCGACGATCACGAGGA
>VOFB01004443.1_pt1 | contig 21763 bp, 40 predicted proteins | sample 5384141 | NCBI WGS metagenome assembly VOFB01 (sample SAMN12384721, study PRJNA508395) | human gut metagenome | isolation source: healthy gut A | host: Homo sapiens | reverse complement strand
CATAGGCGAGTTAACCCATTTCGTTTTCAGCAATCCATCTTGCCGCCCATCTTGTGCAAATGCCCGCCGCACGCGAGCGCAGTGCGGGTATAGTGGGTTATATAAGAATTCAACGAAAAGAGTTCGCGCCCAGCGCCGCCAACTAGGGGGATAGACGTCGATCCTTTGACGCAGACTAAGAAAACGCCGACCCTGGCACATTGCGTCTAGCAGCGCCCCCTGTCGACCCGTCGCGCTCGGTGGCGACTCATTGCCCCGCTACCGACAGCCCCTCATCGACACTGCGCCCCAAATGCGACATATCTCACAAACAGGAAGGAACACGCCCATGCAAACCGAAGAATTCTTCCTGTTCGATACAGTGAACACCATCACGGCACCCATACTCGACGCCAGCACCATGGCAGCCGTGAAGGACGCATGCCTTCGCTACGAAAAAGCTGTTCTCGCGTTTCGACGAACAATCGCAGCTCTATCGCATCAACAATGCCCACGGCGCGCCAGTCAACGTCGACCCCGAATTAGCCCGGTTCATCGAAACGGCGCTCTCCTACTGCGAAGCGTCGGGCGACCTGTTCGACATCACGATGGGCTCCGTCACGCGCCTATGGAATTTCAAAAACGGCACTATACCGAACGAGCGCGACGCACGCGCAGCCCCTTGCGCATGTGGACTGGCGAAACGTGCACGTAACCGGATCCACCGTGCAACTCGCCGACCCCGAGGCGTGTCTCGAACTTGGCGGTATCGCGAAAGGATATATCGCCGACGGCGTGCTCGAAATACTCGCAAACCATGGCGTTAAACACGCCATCGTGAACCTGGGAGGCAATGTGGCCGTAATGGGCGGCCGCCCCGACGGCACGCCATGGCAGGTGGGCCTACGCCAGCCGATCGCCTCGCAGGGAACCCCCGTGACAGCATCATTTGCCGTAGTGGGCTTGATGTCTGGATCGGTGGTAACAAGTGGCGTGTACGAGCGCGCCTTTACGAGCAACGGGAAAGCGTACCACCACATCATCGATCCCCGTACGGGGGTTTCCTGCGGAAAGCGACGTGATAAGCGCTACGGTCATCTCACGCACGTCGCTCGAAGGCGATGGCTATTCAACCTCGCTCATCTTGACGGGCGTTGAAGGCGCTCTGCAATTTGCCGAACAACACCCGAAATCGATATCGTGCTCGTCGATGTGCGGGGTCGCGTGTTCGCTACGCCCGGCATAGGCGATCGCGTTCCGTTCCGCCTGCTCAGCAATGAATCCTAGAACCTACACTGCTGCCAAATCGCCCGATGCATAGCCCGACAGACTCGCGCCGTGGTGTCAAAATCAGTCTATCGTCAACCATGGACGCATTGACACAACAATACCCAGCCGAACAAAAAGCGGACCCGCATAATCGCGAGTCCGCTAATCAGTTTCTTCATACGCGCCAGAAATGCGCTCTTCCCAAATTCGGTCGCCCTACCAATTTCCAAAGATAAACCGCTGAATGTCTTGGTTGAGCATGAGTATGAAGAACCCCATGAACAGCGCCATGCCCGTCATGGTCATAATATTCATAGCCTTATACCCCACCTGGCGTTTCGTAAGCTTCTGGAAAACCTCGATCACGAAACGGCCGCCATCGAGCGGCGGAATAGGCAGCAAATTCATAATGCCGAGCGACACCGAAATCATCGACATGAAGAACAGGAACTCCAACGGGCCCGCATCGGCATACTGTTTCGAAAGCACTGCCATACCCATGACGCTCGTCGAATTCGACACGACGTCAGCCGCAGTTGCGGGTTGAACAGCCCCGCCACGGCGACGACGACCATGCCGATGTAGTTGAACCCGGCGCTAATGGCGGTTCCCACGTCGACATTCACATGACGCACCACTTCGCCCGCCTCGTTCACCATATCGATGCCGAACACCGAATAGATGAGCACAAACGCCACAATCGCGAACAGCAGATTCATGAAAATGCCCGCGAGCAGAATGACGCAGCGCTTCCAAAACGGCTGCGCACGATAGGTTTGCGCACGTTCGGCCAGGTAGAGCTCATGCGCGTCGTCGAACGGACAGGGGTGACCCTCGGCCAGGTCGATTCCTTTGCGCTTATCCTTGAAGGTGCGCGTGCGGAATACGTTGTGCTCGTCGGTTTTCTTCGGACCAACAAGGCAGCCCCATTCCTCAAGCACGTAGAGCGCCTCAATCGCCTCGTCGAGCGTGATGTCCATCTTCTCGGCGACATCGTCGGCGTACACCGTGCCGTTGGCATAGGCGAATGCGAGCGCGTCTTTCAAGATGCGGGTCTTCGGGGCCCGGCTCCATGCCGCACACACCTTCGCGTAGCCGCCAAGGGAACCGCCGTGACGCCGAACTTCGTGCCGCGCCAGGTGAAGCCAATGTTCGGACCCGGCAAGCCCAGCATGAACTCGGTCACACGCACGCCGAAAGCGCGCCGCCGCGAAAGTGGCCACCTTCATGAATGAAGACAAGCACAGAAAGCACTATGACGATGTAGAGAACCATCAAGACGACGTCCATCTATGGCCTTTCGTTCGGGATTCGTCCGGGCGAGGCGCCGGCGAGCTGGCCGCGTCGACCCTTCGCATCGACCCTGAGTCCGCACCGATTCCGCCGCTTGACAGAAGCACGCCACTCGTACCACGGCCCGAAGCGCCTCTCACGCCCCACAACCTTTTCTGTATTTACTATTTCCGTATGCGATTATGCCAAGTCCAGACGCGTGCGAGCAATGCGTTGCCACGCTGTCGCGAAACGAACAGAAGAACGCCAGGCACGGTGGAACGGTGGCACGGTGGCACGGTGGCACGGTGGCACGGTGGCACGGTGGCACGATGGCACGATGGCACGATGGCACGATGGCACGATGGCACGGTGGCACGGTGGCACGATGGCACGGTAACGATGGCACGATGGCACTGGCACGATGGCGGCACGATGGCACGATGGCACGATGGGCGGATTCTAAGGCAGTCCTTCGGCCCTGTCCACTTCACGAAAAATGGCAGAGAGTTGCGGTTGTGAACGATGGTTTTGCGAACGTGAGCGAAAGCGAAATTCTGACCTGGGGTTATGCTGTCAGAATCGGTCGACTCGACAGAAAAAGAGCCCGACGACCGTTCACAACCGCAAATCTCTGCCATTTTTCCGTATTTGGGGACACGATTTTCTCAAGTCGAATGGGCATTCCATAAAAATGGACGCCAGCCTGCGCCAGCGCCCAAAACCAAACCTCTTTACCCACCGGGCATTGATGGCAGCACCCCAAATGGGACCCGCGCCCGACAAAGAAGACCCAGCGACGGCGCCTCGAAAAAGTTTAGGCGCGATAGCAAGCCACCCGAGTCTCAGCTGCCTTTTACAACAGGCAGCCGCCGCCCAGGCAACGATCGTCGAAAGCTGCTCGGGCGCCCTAACAAGTTGTCCAAGGCCGCTTTCGACAGGCAAACCCCGTCAAGCATTTCGGCAAAGCTGGCGCCATTTCCTTTCGCGACCAACCAGCCTTATTTCGCCTTCGCGGCAAGCCATGCCGCGGAAGCTTCACGCGCCCAAGCGTCGATGTCGGCGAGCTGGTCGAGACTTTCGACCTTCTGCAGGCCGCCGCCCTGCCCGCCTCGTGCGCCTCCATTATGGCGCCAACGCAACCGTCAATGTCCAAGTATCCGCACGCATCGCGCAAGAACGCCGCCACGCGACCTCATTCGCGGCGTTCATAACGCATGGCAGCGTGCCGCCCGTATTGCCCGCGTATTTGGCCAGCTTAAAGCAACGGAACGTGTCCTCATCAACCGGATAGAACTCAAGTTTGCCGAGCTGCGTGAAATCGAGCGGCTCCACCGGCGCATCCCAACGGTCGGGATAGCTCAGCGCGAACTGGATGGGGATGAGCATGTCGGTGGTGCCAGATGGGCCTTCACGCTACCGTCGGAATACTCCACCATGGAATGGATGGCACTCTGCGGTTGCACGACAACCTTAATGCGGTCGTACGGCATGTCGAACAGGTGATGCGCCTCAATCACTTCGAGGCCTTTGTTCATGAGTGTCGAAGAGTCAATCGTAATTTTCGCGCCCATGTTCCACGTGGGATGCTTGAGCGCCTGAGCCGCCGTCATATCGCGCAGTTCGTCGCGCGTGCGGCCGCGGAACGGACCACCGCTCGCGGTGACCCACAGGCATGACACCTCTTCAGCACGCTCGCCGAGAAGGCATTGGTAAATTGCGCCGTGCTCGGAATCGATGGGCATAAGAGCACCGCCGGACCCGTCGCGGGGGCCACGCCCGCCGCACGGCGCGCTGCGTCGACCTTGGCCGCCATGGGCATAATAAAGATCGCCGCCCACGACCAGGCTTTCTTTATTCGCAAGCGCAAGCACCTTGCCAGCGGCGAGCGTCTCATAGCTCGCACGCAGACCGGCGGCGCCCACCAGAGCGTTCACCACAACGTCGGCCTCTTCGATGCTCGCGAGCGCAGCAACCGCCTCAGGGCCAAAGCCGACCTTCACGCCGCCGTGTGCATTCGCGAGACGCGCGTCACGCGCAAGCTCCGCATTGCCGAACGCGATATTGCGCACGCGGAACTCATGCGCTTGAGCAAGCACGGCATCGACGCTGGAGTTGGCCGCGAGGGGCGATTACCTCCTGCTTGTCGGGGTGGCGACGGCCACATCGAGTGTTTGCGTGCCGATAGAGCCCGTCGATCCCAAAACAACAATTTTACGAGGCATGCCGCCTTCATTCGCATGAGCCGTATAAGCCATTTCAAACCACCCCTTATCAGAAAGCGAAAGCAAAGCGCTTCCGCGCCAAAACCAATGAGCAGAGCCCGGAGCTCGATTCAGACGCCGCGAAAAATCCGCCCGGCCCAACACGCGCCGCCGAAAGCAGCCCAAAACGAATCGCGTCTACATTCTACGCGGCACCGAAAACAGCCCTCGACAAATTGCGCCGCTCAAAGAACGGCGCAATTATCCAACATTCCTATCCGAACACGTACGGCACGCAGCCGCCGCCGATAAGCATCACGGCCGCAGTAACCGATGCCATAACCAGCGAGTCGCAACGGTCGAGCAAGCCGCCGTGACCAGGCATGATGGTACCCGAATCTTTCACGCCTGAATTGCGCTTGATGCGACTTTCAGCCAAGTCGCCCAGCACGCCAGAAAGACCGCAAATCAAGCCAAAGACGAGCGCCTGGGGAATCGCCATATTCACACCGGGAATCAGCGTGATGAGACACCAAATGGCCATGGAGCCAACCAGGCCGCCAATGAACCCTTCCCAGCTCTTCTTCGGTGAGATGCGCGGCGCGAGCATGCTTGCCGAAGTTGCTACCCACCAAATACGCGAACGAGTCGTTCGCCCACACGCTGCAGAAAATGCCGCACACGAGCACGCCACCCCAAATGCCAGGCAGCGACATGCGTACCAAAATAAGGCTCGAAAGCAGCAGGCCCGTGTATGCCGCGCCGAAAACGATACGCCCACGTCGCCCACGCGTGCGCGCATGAAGAAGACGTACCACACAAGCAGCGCCACAAGCAGCGCACCCGTCACCAGAAGCGAGCCGGAAAGCCCTCAGCTTCCACATGCTGACGGGATATGCCACCGCAGCCAGCGTGCCAAGAAGCTCATTGGGCAGCTTCGCATCGCTTCGCAGCATGAAGAACAGTTCACCCGCGCAAATGCCCGCAAGCACGCACAGCATAATGACGCACGTCAGATTGCTCACGAGCGCAAGCGTCACCGAAAGCACCACGTACACGACGCCCGTGCGGAATCGCACCTGCAAGTCGGTCGGATGCTTGAACTTATCGGGCGTTTTGCCATACGCGAATGCCTTCGCGGCGTCTTTTTCGCTACGGCAGTTTGCACGACGTGCTCATAGGCGGACTGGGCTTTTCCGAAATTGGTGGCCTCATAGCCGTGCGACTGAGCCGCCGCGTCGTGCCCTTCCTCCTGAGCTGCGGCATCGCCGTTGCGAGACTCGGCCGCAGCATCGCGATTCTCCGCCCCAGTCACAGGCCCGTGCGATTCGTCGTCGGGCTGGGCATCGGCGACGCCTTCGCACATCGGCTGCCCCGAAAAGCTCATCCTCGAGTTTTTCGCTATCGGTATCGGTTGACATAGCCACACCGCCCCAAACCTTCGATTGCGCTCCTGGAAGCTCAAAAGAGCACGCAAAAATTCATAGCGATCGAAATCGGGCCACAAGGTATCGGTCACGTAAACTCCGAATACGCCACCTGCCACAGCAGGAAATTCGACAGGCGCATCTCGCCCGACGTACGAATTACCAGGTCGGGATCGGGACAATCGGCGGTATAAAGGCCGCGTCCGAATTCCTCCTCGGTAGCTCGTGCGGGGCGTCGCCGGCCATGGCGCGCGCAACAGCAACATCGATGCAGCGTTGCGTGGCACGCAGCATTTCCTGACGAGAGCCATAATTCACGGCCACGAGAAGCGTCATGCCCGTGTTGTTGCGCGTTTTCTCCCACGCCTCAGCAAACGCGTCGCGCGTCTCCTGCGGCAACATGGAGATGTCGCCGATCGTGCGCACACGCACGTTTTCGGCATGCAGGCCGTCAACCTCAGCGAGCATGGTTTTGGCGAACAGGTCCATCAAACCCACGACTTCTTCTTCGGGACGTTTCCAGTTTTCCGTCGAGAAAGAATAAATGGTAAGGAAGCGAACGCCCGCATCGCTCGCCGCGCGAATGAGCTCGCGAACCGCCGCAATGCCAGCCTTGTGACCCTTCAGGCGATTGAGGGGCGCGCTTCTTCGCCCAGCGGCCATTGCCGTCCATGATGACGGCGACATGCTGCGGCACGGCGTCTTCGCGCAAAAAGCATGCGCATCGAGCCCGGCGGGCGGGTTCGGGAACATTTCATCTATAGGTTTATGGAACATGTCAGCTCCTTCGAAATAGGCCCCTCTAGGGTACTCCAACGGCCAGAAGCCACCAACACGGGCCCCTGGCCGTTAAAATTTCGAAAGAAAAAACTCGTCGATGCGCCAAGCAGCAAGAGCCACTCATACCGCAACCGAAAGCGCTGCAGCGAGCATGGACTCTGGCGAGTACGATTCGGGCGATCCGATATGCCTAAATGGCATATCGGTTCCAAACTACGCGCCCGAGCGGGCGCGCCAAGCTTCAGCGGTCCAAGCGTACTTTTGGTACGCGAACCGCAGCTTGAACCCGAAGCGTGCCGTCAGAGCCCAGCGCAGCGTCGAGCCATTGGGCCGTTCGGAAGAACGGCCCAACTCCTAGATCTCCATGACGTCTGCTTCTTTTTTCTTCAGCATAGCATCGACTTCGGCGATGTATTTGTCGGTGAGCTTCTGCACCTGCTCTTCAGCACCACGGGCCTCGTCCTCGGGCAGCTCGGCATCTTTCTTGGCACGCTCGATCTTTGGTATTGGCATCGCGGCGCTGGTTGCGCACGGCAACACGAGCTTCCTCGGCATAGCTGCGGCACTGCTTCACCATTTCCTTGCGGCGCTCCTCGGTGAGCGCGGGGAACGGCAGGCGAATGACAGAGCCATCGTTAGAGGGCGTAATGCCCAAGTCGCTCGCCAGAATGGCGGCCTCGATGCCGCGCAGCACCGACTTGTCCCACGGCTCAACGACGAGCATATGGGCATCGGGAGACTTCACCGCGGCCATCTGATTGATGGGGGTAGGAACGCCGTAGTAGTCGACGCGAATCTTGTCGAGCACCATGGGGTTCGCTCGACCCGTGCGCACGTTCACGAACGCCTCATTCAGGTTGTACAGGGCCCTTTCTCCATGCCGGCTTTCGCCGCATCCATGATTTCAGCAGTCATATTCTTGCCTTTCTCGTTTGCGGCGCGCTGGCGCCGTCGCATTTGCCTTCGAAGGTTTAATACACCAGGGTGCCGACGGGCTCGCCCTTCAGAATGCGGCTGATGTTGCCCGGCGTGGTCATGTCGAATACGAGCAGCGGCATTTCGTTGTCTTTGCACAGCGAAATGGCGGCCGCGTCCATGACCTGCAGCTCCTTGGTAAGCACCTCGAGGTAGCTGATCTTGTCGAACTTCACGGCGTCGGGGTTCTTCGCCGGGTCGCTGTCGTAGATGCCGTCGACCTTGGTGGCCTTCATCATGCAGTCGGCGTTGATTTCGCACGCACGAAGAGCCGCCGTGGTATCGGTCGTGAAGTACGGGTTGCCCGTGCCCGCGGCGAAAATGACGACGCGGCCTTTCCATATGGCGAATAGCACGCAGGCGAATGTAGGTTTCAGCGACCTGGTGCATTTCGATGGCTGACTGCACACGGGAGGAAACGCCGTGGCGCTCAAGGCCGTCCTGCAAAGCGAGCGCGTTCATGACCGTGGCGAGCATGCCGATGTAGTCGGCCTGCGCGCGATCCATGCCGTTGGCGCTACCGGCAACGCCGCGGAAGATGTTGCCGCCGCCCACCGTGATGGCCACCTGCACGCCGTCTTCAACGATGTGCTTGATTTGCTCGGCCAAGTCGTCGATGACCTTCGGTCGATGCCATAGCCGTTATCGCCCATGAGCGCCTCGCCCGAAAAAGTTCAGCAAAACGCGGTGGTACTTATATCCCTCGGCGGGCTTGGTAGCTTCTTCTGGCATGAGTGCCCCTTTCAAAAATCGCAGTTATCGCCATTGTACTGTAACGAAAGCAAAGCACGAACGAGCGCGGACGTTTTCCGAAAAAAATCCGCAATGAAGCATTCGGGCGCACGAACACCGCAAGGGCACTCAGAGCTTCCAATGCAACGCTTGCGTCAAGCGCCAGTCAAACATCGCCTGCATGGAAAGAATTCGCGCATTGGCCAGTTGCGGGTGACGGGCGATGCGGCGCATTCCGATAGGCCCATGCGGTAGCACGCCACCGCCGAGCACGTCTCGAAAACGCCCAAACCGCGCGTTCCTGAAAGTCTCGCGAACATTGTGCACATACCGTAACGATATGTCGCCGAATGCCGAGGCGATGCGACAATAGCCGCCGAACGAACGCATTGCGTCGGCGCTAGGAGGCTCGCGTGAGTATTGAAGATTCGGTTTTGTCGTTCATCGCATCGGACACGATGCGCAACCTTATTTGGGCGGTCATTTTAGCGTGTGCCACCGCTGTGGCATCGAAAGTGGTAAACGCGCACTGCATGCGCTGCTCGACCACCCGGAAAACCCGCTGCCGGCATCAAGCCTCATCATCAACATCGGCCGCGGCGTGGTATGGGTGCGATCGGGGATCGATTATTTTGCAATCGTGCTTCGGCATTAACCCAAATGCGCTGGTCACAGCCCTGGGCGTTGGCGGCGTTGCGCTTTCGCTCGGCCTGCAGGACACGTTGTCAAACCTCATTGGCGGCATTCAGATGACGCTCATGGGCGTCGTGCGCCCGGGCGACAACATCGAAATCGGCTCGGAAACGGGCGTTGTGACCGACGTGGGGCTGCGCCACACCACCATCATCACGAAGCTCGGCGAGACCGTAATCGTTCCCAATTCGGTCATTTCGAAAACGTCGCTCGTACAGCTTCCCGCCAGCGGAGCAATTCAAGGTGCCGTTCTGCGCGACGGGCGACGCGAGCAAGCTCGATGAAATTGCGGCAGAAATCGCCGAACGCGCGAAGGCCGCAGCGGAAAGCGTCTCACCCGTGACGCAGGAGCCGAAGGTGTTTTTCTCGGAAATCACGGAATACGGCTTCCGCGGCTCCATCGTGATGCGCGTGGAAGATTCCGCCGCCACGGGAAGCGCAGCCGACGCCGTGGTGCGCGCAATCGCGCCGCTCACGAGGTAGCGCGACAACGCCCAACCAAACGCAGCATCAGCGGCCGCGTCTATTCGCCCATCCAGGCTCGCTGCACTTCTCGAGTCACATAAGCAGATACCGCATACCGCACAGCAAGGCCCCGCGGGCATAAACCCATGGGGCCTTCGACAAGGGAACCCGGCGTGAAGCCGTTATTCGCCCTTTTCCGTATCAATTTCCGCTGCTACAGCAGGAAATCCTCACGCGCGATGGTGCGCTCGGCGCGGCGTTCGGGCGAGGCGATGGTATCGGCCGCATAGCCCACGGTGAGCATGTGGTACGGATACACGCCTTCGGGCAGGTCGAACTGCTCGCGTGCGATTTCGGGCTTGAAGTGGCACACCCAGCACGTGCCCAGGCCAAACTCGGTCGCTTGCATCATCATCTGGTCGCACACAATCGCGGTGTCGATAGGGCCGCATTCATTTGATCGTACGGACGCACCCACGCGTCATCGTCCACGCCGCACACCAGCAACACCACAGGCGCCCCGGAAGATCGAGCCGTCGCGCGCGAAACGCGGTTGGCAGGCCGCCGCCTTCTCAAGCGCTCGGGCGTGGTGCACGGCAAAACGCGCACGGGGTGGTTGTTGCACGCCGTGGGGGCAAGGCGCCCAGCCTCAAGAATGGCATCGAGTTTCTCGGACTCGACAGCGCGTTTCGTATTTGCGGCAGGAGTAGCGCTCAAGGGTCAAATCGGCAAAAAGACATGGCACGTCCTTCTCTTTTAGGAGGCCCACCGAACACAACGGGCAGCTCTCGTTACTGCAAGTGTAACGCGCCAGAGTGCCTTTTTCCGCGCGGCTTTCCGCAATCGTTCGTAGTTTTCCGCGGGCCGCCCTGGGCGCCTTCCACAAATGAACGCTACGCCCCACTCGCCAGGCGTTCGCCCATCAAGCAGCCCATGACCGACGCCATCATCAGGCCGCGTGTCCAGCCGCTCGAATCACCCAGGCAGTGCAAGTTCGCGATGTTGGTGTCGAAGTTCGCATCCATCTTCACGCGATTGCTGTAGAACTTGAGCTCGGCGCGTACAGCAGGTCTCGGCCGCACGCGAAGCCGGGGAATCGCCTCGTCGACGGCGAGCATGAAATTGATGATCGACGTCATCGTGCGATACGGCAGCGCGGCGGTCACGTCGCCCGCGACGGCGTCGGGAAGCGTGGGGCGAACGTTGGGCGCGACAATTCCCTTTTGCCACGTGCGCTTGCCGTCCAGAATGTCGCCGAAACGCTGCACCAGAATATGGCCGGCGCCCAGCGCGTTGCACAGCTCGCCGATTTTCTTCGCGTACGCGATGGGCTGGTGAACGGCTCGAGGAAGTTATGCGTGTACAGAATCGCGAGGTTGGTGTTCTCGGACTTGCGCTCCTTGTAGGAATGCCCGTTCACCACCGCGAGGCCGCCATCGTAATTTTCTTGGCTCACAAAGCCGCCAGGGTTCTGACAGAAGGTGCGCACCTTGTTGCGGAACGGTTCACCTGGGTATCCGATAAGCTTGCTTTCATAGAGCACGTTGTTCACGCGCTCCATGATTTCGTTGCGCATCTCGATGCGCACGCCAATGTCAACCGGGCCAGGCGCATGCTCGATGTCGTGCTCGCTGCAAAGGCGCTCGAGCCAATCGGCGCCGCGGCGGCCCGTCGCCACCACGGTTTTTCTCGGCGAGAATCGAAAACTCGCCCGCACGCGTGCGCACGCGAACGCCTTTGCATGCGGCCGAATCGGTCGCGGCGTCGCCTTCGATAAGCACGTCGGTGCATTCCGTTTCGAACAGCAGCTTCACGCCGGCATCGCGCAGATGGTCTTCGATGCGGCCGTAAATTTCTTGCGCCTTTTTCGGTTCCCAAGGTGGCGAATGGGGCAATCGACGAGCTTTCAGACCCGCTTGAATCGCACGGCGGCGAATGTCTTTGACTTCGCCAGGATTGTCGATGCCCTCGACATGCTCGTCGGCACCAAAGGACAAATACGCGTCGTCGACCCGTTTGATGGCGGCCTGCGCCACGTCTTCCCCAATAAGCTCGGGCAGGTCACCGCCGACCTCATGCGAGAGCGACAGCTTTCCATCAGAAAACGCGCCCGCGCCCGAAAAGCCCGTCGTAATGCGACACGGCTCGCAGCCCACGCAATGGCCGACTTTCGCCTTTGGGGCAACTGCGCCGCTCGATGGGAAGGCCCTTCTCCACGAGCGCGATGGTCGTGGAAGGGGCATCTTTCAGAAGCGACAACGCCGTGAAATACCCGCGGGACCGGCACCCACGATAACGACATCGACGGTCATATTTGAATTGCAAGAACTACCCAAAACAGAAACCCCTTGGCATCCCCTGGTGTCGGAAACGCGACGCATTTCATTGTAGCGCACGAATTCAGACGGCCCGCAAAGGGCCTTCGACCCGTGCGCGAGCGACGCACAAGAGTGAATCACGCAAGCGATAGTCGTTTTCTTTCCTATCAATGCATCGTGCAAAAGGACGGTTCTTCCTTTGAGGCGCAATATGAGAACCATTTTGTAAAATCCCAGGTTGCAACGTATAGTTTATCGCTATTTTACGCTGTATAGCTTCGTTTCTTTAATCTGAGATTCATTTTGCGGTCTATTTCATGACATAAAGAAAGGGTCCCCGAAGGACCCTTTTCCACAAACACAATCAAGCATGACAGCTTAGTTGATTTTCACGATGGGCGCGTAGTCTTTCAACAAGGTCTTCGTCTGGCCCGTGCGCGCGAATTTCGATCACGAGCGAGTCGCCGTCGACCTTGAGCACCTTGCCGCGACCGAACGTTTTATGGTCGACCGTATCGCCGGCCGCGAACGTATTGTGCGCCGCCTCTTTCTTGCCAGCCGATGCCGCCCCTGGCTGCGGCAGATCCGCCCAACCGCCTTCGGGCATATATGTGGGAACCTTGCCGCCGCGCTGGCTCGCCCGAGCGACCCTGCCGCGCGCGTCGAATGCGGCGCGTGCGAGCTTTTTGCGAGCGGCGCCGCCATGACTTGCCGTAAAGTCAGAAAATGACTGTCCGCCGCCAGGCTTGCCGGTCCCGAACGTGCGCCCGCCCGTTGAAGAATTGCGACGCGCCGACACGTTCGCGCTCGACTGGCCGAACACGCGACCGCCGCCCGCTTCCACGCCCGAGCCCGAAATGCCGCGACGGCTGCCGCGCTTTTCCCAACCCGTGCCCGAGAAGCCCATGGAACCAAGACCGATGGTCTGGCGAAGCTCGCCCGGAATCTCTCCAATGAAGCGAGAAATCGGATTCGCAACCGTATCGCCGAAAATCGTGCGCGACTGGGCGCACGTCAGATACAGCTTCTTTCGCGCACGCGTAATGGCGACATAGGCAAGACGGCGCTCTTCCTCCAAGCCCGATTCGTCTTGCGAGGAATTCGAGTGCGGAACAGCGTTTCTTCCATGCCCGCAACGAATACCACGTCGAACTCCAGGCCTTTCGACGCGTGCACCGTCATAAGCGTGACGGCAGAATCGTCTTCGGCCATGGAATCCAAATCGGTGCGCAGGCGAACCCACTGCGATAAAGTCGGCCAGCGAATCGGGCGAAAGCTGGCGCACGCCTGCGAGGTTCTCGCCTTCAGGCAGCTTTGGCTCTTCTTCCTCGGAATTCTGGTGCGACTGCATATTCCTCGACAACCGACAAGAATTCCTTGATGTTCTCAACGCGACCGCGCGCCTCATCGGTATTCTCGTTTTCGAGGGTGCAGCAATGAGTCCCGATTTTGGATAACCGCCTCAATCACCTTGCGCAAATCTCCGCCATAGCTGCGGCACTCCTCGACAAGCGAGACGAAGCCGCCGAGCGCCGTGCGCGCGCATCTGCGGGTTCTCGTCGGCGACGCACAACTCAGCCGCCAGCATAAACGGCATGTTCGTCATTGCTGCGGCCTGGTCGATATAATCGATGGTGGTTTGCCGATGCCTCGGCGAGGCGTGTTGATGACGCGCTTGGCCGCAATATCGTCGTTAGGATTCACGAGCAACGTAAGGTATGCCATAACGTCGCGAATTTCAGCGCGATCGAAGAATCGCGTGCCGCCGACAATCTTGTAGGTACACGCCAGCGCGCAGCATCATATCTTCGAGCGAACGCGACTGAGCGTTCGTGCGGTAGAACACAGCCATCTCGTCATACGAGAAGCCCTCGGATCGGCGCTTGTCAATTTCGCCAGCAATCCAACGGCCCTCGTCGCGCTCGTCCGATGCCACGTACACGTAAATCTTGTCGCCATCGGGCTGGGAAGTGCGCAGCGTTTTGTCTTTGCGATGCTGGTTATGGCGCACTACGGCGTTCGCCGCATTCAGGATGTTGCCCGTTGAGCGGTAGTTTTCCTCGAGCTTCACCGTTTTGCAATTCGGGTAGTCGCTCTCGAACTCCAGAATATTGCGAATGTCGGCGCCACGCCAGCTATAAATCGACTGGTCGTCGTCGCCTACAACCATGATGTTCTGGTTTTTCGCGGCGAGCAGCTTCGTAATTTCATACTGAGCTTTGTTTGTGTCCTGATACTCGTCCACGAGCAGATAGCGGAAGCGATTCTGGTACGCCTCGAGCACGTCGGCATGGTTTTTTGAGCAGCAAATGCGTGTAGAGCAGCAAATCGTCGAAGTCGAATGCGTTGGCCGCCTTCAAGCGCTGTTGCAGCTTCTCATACACGCGTGCCGCGACCTTCGCGCCGGGGTCGCCCGTGGCGCTTTTCGCGAATTCGCCCGGAGTCATAAGTTCGTTTTTCGCAGAAGAAATACGATTGCGAATGTTATTGATAGGCCAGCGCTTCGGATCCAAAATCGAGCTCGCTGTAGATATCTTTCACGAGGCGCTTCGAATCGTCATCGTCGTAAATGGTGAAGCCCTTGTCGAAACCGAGCTTCTCGCAATCGACGCGCAGAATGCGCACGCACATGGCATGGAAGGTGCACACCCACATGCCACGCGCGCCCGGGCCCACGAGCCTGCTCAAGGCGCTCACGCATCTCGGCCGCGGCCTTGTTGGTAAACGTGATGGCAAGAATCTGCCAGGGCTTAACGCCCAGGTCGCCGAGCATATGCGCGATGCGATACGTGAGCACGCGCGTTTTGCTCCGAACCGGCACCCGCAAGCACGAGCAGCGGGCCCTCGGTGCACAGCACGGCCTCGCGCTGCGCGGGGTTCAAGGAATCGATATCGATGCTAGTCATATATCCACCTTCGACGCAAGCAAATATAAACGAAGCCCCATGCCTCGGTGCGTGGTTTTCCGCGCAGTTCCGCACGAGCCAAACAGCACCTCATGTGCTGTTTGCGCGAGCTCAGGACTGTTTGAGCATGAAACCATGCACTGGGGCATGGGGCGGACAGGTCCGTTTCCCCGCGAGTTTTCTACGGCAACATTCCCATGGTCTCGAACGCGAAGTAGCCCAAAACCAACGCACCCACGATGATGCGGTAAATGCCGAATGCCGTGAAGTCGTTCTTCTTGATGTAGCCATGAGGAACTTGATGGAGATCACCGACACCACGAATGCCGTCACGATGCCCACCACGAGCACGGCGATCTCGGTCTGGGTCATGGCGACGCCCGCCAACACGAACTTCGCCACTTTCACCACGCCCCAGCCGAACATCACGGGAATGGCCAGGAAAACGTGAACTCGGCCGCAGCCGTGCGCGAGCAGCCCGTGAGCATACCGCCGATGATGGTCGCGCCCGAGCGCGACGTGCCGGGAACCATGGCCAAACACTGGAAAAAGCCAATCTTCAGCGCGGTTTTCCAATCGATGTCATCGACGTTCGTTACCTTGAACAGCGACGCCTCGGCTGCAGCTTCGGCATCGGCCTCACTCACGCGCGCATGACGGCCGCGCGGCGCTTCCACTTCTGCGAGCGCTTCCTTGAAACGGCGACGATTGCGTCGCTCGAGCACGATGAACACAATGCCGTACAAAATGAGCATGGCCGCGACAGTGACCTTGTTATAGAAATGCTCGTTCATGAAATCGTCGAGCGCAAAACCGAACACGGCAGCAGGCAGGCACCCAACGACCACCATGCCCCAAAGGCGCCACGTGCTGCGACGCTCGTCTGCCGTTTGCTCGGCGAAGGGGTTGAGCTTATGGAAATACAGAATGATGACGGGCCATGATGGCGCCAATTTGAATAACCACCAGGAACAGCGCAAGGAACGAATCGGAAACATTGCAGTTTCACGAACTCGTCAAAAAGAATCATGTGGCCCGTCGAGGAAATAGGCAACCATTCAGTAATACCCTCGACCAGACCAATGGGCAGTGCTTTTGAAGCTTCGATAAGCATGGGCGCTAAACCTTCCGCATTCATGTGTATTTACGCAACCGTTGAATTTTATATGACGAGCACGCATTCCTCATGCAAAGCGCGCATTGCCTTGGAAAAACAGAACCAGAGCGTTATTATGGCAGACGGTGCGCAAAAGCAAGAAGCGCCACCCAAGCAGTTCGGGTCCGATATCCTGCTCGTTAAACCTAAAACCAAAGGAGAAAGTCGCAATGCGCAAATTTTTCGAAGACTACAAGGTCTTGCTGCGGAGCATTCCCGCTCCCCACCGTCACGATTTTCATCGTGAGCGTCATCCTCATGAACCTCATAGGCAAATAAGGAACTTTTGAGCACGCCATGGCTCGCGCTCGACTGTGGCTTTGCCGTGAGCTGGGTTTCCTTCCTTTGCATGGACATGATCTGCAAGCGCTTTGGCGCCAAGGCATCCATCAAAATCTCGATTCTCGCGTTGGGCGTGAACCTGGCGGTGTGCCTGTTCTTCTGGCTCATGAGCCTCACCCCCGGTATGTGGGGCGCGTACTACGACACCGGCATGATCGAAGTCAACGACGCCTTGAACGCCACCATCGGCGGCACGTGGTACGTCGTGTTAGGCAGCTCGCTTGCGATGCTGTGCTCATCGACCGTGAATTCCCTGCTCAACGTGGCCATCGGCCGCCTTTCCACGTCGAACACTTTCGGCGCGTTCGCGAAGCGTTCCTACATTTCCACGGGTATCGCGCAGTTCGTTGACAACCTGATTTTCGCCATTGTCGTGTCGCACGTCTTCTTCGGCTGGACGTGGATTCAGGTGCTCACCTGCTCGTTCACGGGCGCCGTGGCTGAGCTGCTGTGTGAGATTCTGCTGAGCCCCGTGGGCTACAAAGTCGTGCGTGGCTGGGAGCGCGAAAACGTGGGCGCCGCCTACATCAACCGCATCGCTGCACAGAAGACCAACCAATGAAGGCACTCATAACGGGCACTTCGGCGGGCATTGGCCGAGCATGCGCCGAGCTGTTTTTGCAGCGCGGATGGCATGTATACGGCTTCGATATCGCACCGGCATCGATTGCTCACGCAGAATACGAGCATTTCGTCGTCGACGTGCGCGATCGCGCGGCGTTTCCCGCCGGCCTCGAGCCCAACGTCATCGTGAACAATGCTGGCGTCCAGGGCGCAGACGACATCGCCGTTAACCTGCAGGGCACCATCAATATCACCGAGGCATATGCGTTCGTGGGCGACTTCCCCGCCGCAAAGCCCGCGCCGTGGATTCGTTCGGTTGTCAATGTCGGCTCGGCGAGCGGACACACGGGTTCCGAATTTCCCGAGTATGCGGCGAGCAAGGGCGGCATTCTTTCGTATACGAAAAAACGTCGCGAACCGCCTGGCGCCGCAGGGTATTTGCAACAGCGTCGACCCGGGCGGCGTGCTTACCGAGCTCAATCGCCCCGTGATGGACGACGCCGCCATGTGGGAGCGCATCACGCAGCTCACGCCGCTGCGCCGTTGGGCCGAACCCGACGAAATCGCCGAGTGGGTCTATTTCGTTGGCGTGACAACCGCTTCATGACCGGCCAAAACCTTCTTATCGATGGAGGCGAGGCGGGAGCCGCCGAATTCGTGTGGCCCGAAACCAGCCGTACCCGAACAAAACGAAAAGGAAGCCTATGCCGCTTGAATAAAGCCGTAGCTGGAAACCCCTTCGAGAAAAATCAGCCCGCTTTCTTAAGGAGCTAAAATGTTTGTTATGGATGGGCTTGCTTTCGCAAGCGAGCCGAAAGCAAGCATGAAGGTTCTAGACGCGAAAGCTGTCAATGGCCTATCGAGACTCGTCATTTTCTCCCACGGAAACGCCTTTTCGACGCGTCCGAGTTAACCGACAAGCCAGCATTCAAGTCCCTGAAAGATTCTCGCATTTTGGAGCCTTTTCAATCGACCATGACATCGTTACGTGGGACAACGGGGAGATACACCTCGATCCCGAAACGATGTACGCCATGAGCTACCCATACGAAAGCGTAGCCTAGCCAGCATAACGAAGCTGTCATCCTCGGCCAATCCACGCTTTTCTATATGGATGGCAGCGTCTTTTTACTACAAAATGCATGTTTAGAGGCAAACTCGCCCATTATTCCGTACGGCCGTTCACCAGATTGAACAGTTGCTGCTTTTTTGTTGATTCCCAGCTTCGAGTAGAGCCTGCGTGTGTGGGTTTTGACGGTGTTCTCGGAGATAAACAGCTCTTTTGCGATGGACGACATCGTATAGCCCTGCATGAAGAGCTGCATAACTTCAATTTCCCTTTGCGACAAGTAGTATTCCTCGCCAATTGCCTCGCAACGTGCGGACAAGTTGCCGACGTAGCTCAAATCGCTTTCATGGCCTGCGGCTGGCTCTTCATCGCCTGCCGCAGGCCCTCATCAGCCGCAACGTCCGCCGTCTCATCGTCGGCAACGATTTCCGTCTCATCAAATGGCGCCTCTGCCTGGTGCGGCTTTCTCGCAAGGGACAGGAATTCGACGCTTCTCCCATCGGTCTCCTGCGAGATGAAAAAGCCCGCGCGTGAAATAGACGACAAGGGCAAGCATGGCAAGCGAAATCAAAGCAATTGTCGCAAGCGGCGGAATTTGCGAAAAGGGCTCGCTGTTGACAGCATTCCCCAAAAGATAGCCCAACCCCTGCATGCAAACGGAAACACCGGTTTGGAAGCTGATGCAAAACGAGGGGCTCACGCCATAGTCATGGGTTACCTGAACGCACAGCACTTGCATGCTTAGCGACATGAAGCTGTACACCATGTACAACGCAGCAGCGGGCCAGAAAAACGCCTTCATGTCGAAAAACGGCAGGGCGCAAACAAGTAGCACCAACAGGGGAAACAGTACCTGAAACACGTGGCTGATGCTGTACCGAACCGTTTTGACCCTCCATATGGCCACAATAGCCAGCGCCGAAAGCAAGCCGCCCAGAATGGATGCGTAATTGATATAGTTCATCGCTACAATCTGCAGCGACAACGACCGAATAACGCCGCCAAGAAACGCAAACGCACCGCAATACAAGGCGCACTTCCGTATGCTCCCCAAAGCATGGATATAGCTATTCTTGTTCTCCCTGGGCATATTGACAACCATGGGCAAGCCAACTTCAATCCGTTTCGACTGGCCAATCAGCAACAACCATGCAGCGCATATCAGCAGCATCATCGAGCGCGAACTTCACGATCTCGGCCTCGAACAAGCCGAAAAATGCGCGCAACGCCACCGTGAACGGCCACGCCAGAAGAATACTAAGCAGGCTGTCTTCCACGTTGTGTGCGGCAATAACGCTGAACCAAGCGAACACAAACAAATACGTACCCACCGCAGGGATGACGAAGCCGATAATCGTATCCAGCGCCACAAACCCCATCGGGGCAATAAACAGGCGCGAAGCCAAAAGCGCGACAATCATGATGGGCGGAAACACCCTTTCAAGGAACGTTCTCAGACTAGCCGGGCTCGCAAAAGACCAGACGAACGACGCAACGCATGTCAGCAGGCCGACAAATATGCCAACCCCTGTGCTCGTCATACGGGGATTGAATTGGCGAGGCAAGCCAACTGCCCTTCCAAAGAATCAGCGAGGAAAGGGCCATGGATATAGCCAGGCCCAGCGACAGGCGCACGACCTGTTTCGTGTTAATAAGCTGCGACAAAATGACCCCATCTTCCGTCGTGATAAATCATCCATGGCCCAGAATCGTAGCATAGGGCTTGCGGCATGAGCGGCACCTATCCCGCTTCAATTGCAGTCACACTAATCCCATCAGGGAAAACAACAATATTTCACGAAAAAGGGGTGACAGCGTTTACGAAGATTCACCAGGTTTGGGTCTCACTTTTCTTCCCGCATACAGCCGATACTTTCCTTCACGAGAAAGGCGCAACCCGAAGACGCCTTTCCTGAAAAAAAAAGAAATAGCGAAAAAGGGGGGCCTATGGGCCAGAGTAACGAAATGGAAGTCTCGAGGCGCGACTTTGTGAGGGCTTCGACCGTCGCAACCCTCGCCGCAGTTGCCGCAAGCGGCGTATCGGGCTTGTACGGATGCGTGCCGAAAAAAGCAAGTAAGGAAGACTCCGCCAAATCTGAAAACGGAATCGTGGCGAATGAAATTCCCGAGGAGGGTGAGATCATCTGGCAAAGCTGCTGCCACTGCGGATTCACGGCCTGTCCCATTAAATGCCACGTTGTGGACGGAACACTTCGCTGGACCGGCAACGATGACGATGGGGACCCGAATTCGGCGGCGTCTCGTTCAGGTCGTGCCTGAAAGCCCGTTCGATTCGCAAGTGGATAAACAGCCCGCAGCGCCTTAAGTACCCCATGAAGCGCGTCGGCAAGCGCGGCAGCGGCGAATTCGAGCGCATCAGCTGGGACGAGGCGCTCGACATCATCGCAGAAAAATGGAAGTACACCCTTGACACGTACGGCTCCGAGGCCTTTTACAATTGCGCAACCGGCACGCGCAACTACCCCATTCAGCGTCTTATGAATCTGACAGGTGGCTATCTGGGCACCTACAATTCGGAATCGAACGGTCAGATTGCCCAAACTGCAAACTATCTTTTCGGGTTTGACCCCGTAAACTTCGACTGCGCTGGCGGCATGGGAAGCAACACAGCGGCCATCAAAGACGCAGATTGCGGCGTGTTCTTCGGCTGCGGCTCGGGCGAGTCGCGCATGTGCGGCATGGGCGAGGTCTACGAAGTGGCGAAAGCCCGCGAAGCCGGAATTCCGTGGTATTCATCGACTACCGCCTGGGCGAGGGGTCCTCGGGCAACCCCGATGAGTGGTTCCCTCATCTACCCCGGCACCGACGGCGCCCTGGCAAGCGCCATCGCCTACGTCATCATCAGCGAAGGCAAGCACGACAAAGGAATTCCTGGACAAATACACCGTGGGATTCGATGCGGACACCATGCCGGAGGGCGCGCCCGAGAACTCATCGTACATGGATTACATCATGGGCACGGGCTATGACATGATTCCCAAGACGCCTCAGTGGGCAGCTCCCATTTGCGGCCTTCCTTCGAGAAAATCGAACACCTCGCCCATTTCATTACCGACCATGAAACGTGTTTCATCACGCAAGGCTTCGGACCGCAGCGCCACCATAACGGCGAATGGAACGCTGCCGCCATCGCGGCGTTGCCCATCATCACCGGAAACATCGGCAAACCCGGCACATGCCCCGGCCTGAACGGCAAAGGCATGCAGATGAACTTTGACGGCGGCATGTGGAACAGCGTGCCCATCGGAGACAATCCCGTTACGAAGAAAATCTCTATCTCGGGCCGATTCAGCGCTATCGACCATCCCCTCGAAATGACGGCGACGACAGACGGCGTTGTTGGCGGCGACCGCCTGAACGTGGGAATCAAGTTCATGGCGCTTTACGAGGCGGGCTGCTTCGGAAACTCCAGCTCCGACCTGAACTGGGCGGCATCGGTCCTCGAAGACGAAAGCAAATGCGAGTTCATCCTCGGCGTTGACGTCATCATGTCAACTTCCCTGCCGTATTGCGACATCATTCTGCCCGATCTCATGTACCAGGAACGCATGAATTTTGTGTCCACCGTCACGGGCGGCTCGGCATACGGCT
>VOFB01003780.1_pt1 | contig 21777 bp, 34 predicted proteins | sample 5384141 | NCBI WGS metagenome assembly VOFB01 (sample SAMN12384721, study PRJNA508395) | human gut metagenome | isolation source: healthy gut A | host: Homo sapiens | reverse complement strand
CAAATCACTTATCTCATGTTCCAGCGTGGCTTTTACCTGTTTTGGCGCGCAATTTCATTTTTTCAATCTCTTCCGCCTGTGCCGGGAGAGTTTTTCTGACTGCTGATTGATCAGTTCTTCTTTTTGGTACGACTCTGTCCAGCGCATGAAATTTGCCGGAGTTTTTCAGCCAGTGAGGCGCTTGACGAGTATCTTCTGTAAAACGGGCAGATTCAGCAACATTCGTCCTGGTAAGATTCTGCCGGAAACCGTTGTTCCCACAAGCACCGGAATTTCGTGAGAAGAAATTGCAACTGCATGACCTAAGGCCCATATTCTGCCACACCGGAAACGGCGTTGTTCTTAAGATACTTGAAAGCACCCCGGAACGCGGCTTGAAATCCTTTCCCATGCCGTAAGCTTCAGGCTTTGATACGGCCGGTTACGGCTGCCTGTCCAGTAATAAACAGAGAGAGTAGTTTTTGGTAGTTTGTGGCGGTAATTGTTTTGGATTTTTCGGCGCCGAATTCAGTTCCTCCGCTTTTTGGCTGATATACCGGGGGAGACAGTTTTATTTTATCCGCCAATTCTTTGGTAAAGGTAGTAAACAAATATCCTCAGCGGCAGATATTGTGCTTCGGTTTTCACTTTCATTTTCTATCAGCGTATTTTGGTAATCTTTTTTCTACTGCTGCTTTTGTGCGGATACGTTTGGCAATCTCAGAAAAGCCGATATCCAAACTATCGGTAAAGCCACCGATAACCTCATCGGTAATCCCGAACACACCATCTGTTACGAGCATTCGTTTATTCACAAGTTCCAGCTTCCGCACGTCTGCAAAGTTATGTTTATTGATAAAAGCTAAGGACAGCACATCATTTTCCTGTCCCAACCGGTGACAGCGGTCAATTCGTTGTTCCATTTTTAGCGTATTATACGGTAAGTCGTAATGAATAACAAATGCGGCTTCCTCTAAATTAAAGCCTTTTGCCCCGTTATCGGTAGATATCAGCACTTCTCCGTCCTGTTTAAACTGACGGATTACCGAATAATCTGTACTGCCATTATAACATATTGTTTTATAGCTTTGACAAAGTAAACGATACAGCATTTTCTGCGTTTCTACGCTTTCGGTAAAATAACTGCTTTTTTTTTGCGCCGCATTTTTTCATCAAGGCAAATCCCCTGCTTTAAAGCAAGGAGAAGCTCCTTTGTTTTGGCGTCCTGTTTGATTTCTTCGGCTGCCTGCTGCCGCCACTGCAATAATTCTTCCTGTACATTTTCTGTATGTTCCAACCGCTTGATAATTCCTTTTATAGTCTGCAAAATAGCAGCTGTAGAGGAACTTTGCAAGCTCAGCAGACGCAATGCAAGGTCATACGGATCCATTTCGGGAAACGCAATTTTATGAGGCTGGTTAATGTAGGTATAAAGCAGCTGATAAAGCTCTTTTTCTTTTTCTGAAGGGGTATACTCGTCCGTTATCAGAATGCGCTCGGTTACTTTCGCATAATGTTTCGCCTGAGAACGCAGCGTACGAAAACAATATTTGCTTACGCGCTCGCTTAGCTCCGGATAATGTTCCGGACGGCGAAGATACCGTGCAAGAAACTCTTTTTCGCCGGGCAGTACGGTTTCGTCAATAAACCAAATCAGTCCGTATAAGTCCATAATATTCTTTTTCAATGGGCGTACCGGTGAGAAAAAGTTTAAAGGAACTTCCCGCAATGCGTTTCAACACTTTGCCTGTTTATTATCGTTCTGATACACGCCGGAAAGAGCATTAGCTTCTTCAAATACCGTCAAATCCCACTTGATTTCACACGCTTCTGTTTCATGAGCAGCCGCAAAGTCATAGGTTGTGATAATAACTGCGTCTTGCATAAAAGCATTTGGCTGATCCTTCGAACTGTTTTTCATTCCATTGTTCACTGTTTGTCAGAATAACATAAGGAATAGTATAAAACCGATCTAACAACTCTACCCATTGCAATAACAAATCCGCATTAGGGACGGCTACAAGAATACGGGATCTGCCTTCCAGCCACCGCTGTGTGATAATCAGCATAGCCTCATGGCTTTTACCCATTCCGGCTTCGTCACAAAGTATTACGCCTGTCTGATAAGGAGAACGGAGTGCAAAACTGGCCGCCGCAACTTGAAAAGGATATACTTTTTATGTCCGATGAGGCAAACACCGGAACAAACCTGTCCTCGTCGGGCAGATTTTCAAGCATCCGTGCCATATAGTAAATTTGAAACGGCGTTTGCGGCATTGTTTTGAGTCCTCCTTATATTAATAAAATTTATTTTTCGACAGCCTTCAAAAAGTGCCGTGCACCCTTCCAGAATATCTCGATAAGCCACGTCAAAGCGATTGGAATACCACGGATCGGCGACATCGTCGCCGCGGCCGGTATATTCCATCAGCTTGCGCACCTTCCGTCAGGATCGCCTCCGAAAATGCGGAGCATATTGCGGATATTGGCACTGTCCATGCCGATGAACAGATCGTATTTGTCATAGTCGCTCTTTTTTCAGCTGTACCGCGCGCTTGCCGTTACAGGAAAGCCCGTGCTTTGCAAGCTCTGCTTTTCGCCGGCGGATAGACCGGATTGCCGATTCCGTTCCAAATCTCCTCTGTGCTGGTGGCAGAGGAAGAAACCACAAATCGGTCTGCGATGCCTTGTTTCTCCGCAAGATCCTTTGAATATAAACTCAGCCATCGGACTGCGGCAGATATTGCCGTGGCACAAAACATAATTTTCATATCCGTTAAAACTCAATCACAACAGGTTTGCTGGTAAAGGAGCTGATGGTAGCCGTTGCGTTTTTCATGTAGAATACCTGTGTGTTGCCGTCGTTTTCATCGTACATTCCGCGGAGATTCGGATATGCATCCAGCATGGACTTTTTTCGCTTCAACGCGGTCATCCTCCACGAGCTCACAGGCAACACGGATCCATTCCCCGCCTGTAAATGCACAGATCTCCACCTTTGGGTTTACGGCGATCTGGCGGCTGACCGGTTTCACCTTGCCTGTCTGAATATAGAGCTTTCCCTCAAATTCGTTTACCGTCCCAAATGGACGCACTCTCGGCTGATCGCCCTCCACCGTTGCAAAGGTAATAGGTCTCTGCTTTTTTCAAAAAAATCATATACGCGTTTCATCATGTTTCTCCTTCCAAAAGTTCATTCGTTAAAGAAAACAATATAATCAGAATATAGAAAATATAAATAATCAGCATCTGCCTTCGCTTCAGAACTGCAAATTCTTATTGTTTGAATCAGCGTTAAAAACATAATGTAGTAGATTGGTATATAAGTTATCTTGCCGTTTTTGCGTGACTTTTCTTTCGTTGGATACAACGAATGCTTTTTTGATATGATAATCTTCGTTTTTGACAAATGTATTCAATGCGCTGTGCACGGTATAGTCCTTACCCGACTTTACTTCAATCGGCACGGCGGAAAGGCTGTCATAATCATCAATAAAATAATCAACTTCACCCTTGTTGCGATTGTCATAATAAAAGAGTTTATGACCGTGAGCAATCAATTCGCTTGCAACAACTGTTTCATAAACAGATCCCAGATTGATACTTTTCTCATCATTCAGCACAGCTCTGATATTATTTCCGTAAAGAATACCCGTAAGAATACCAACATCATTCAGATAAAGTTTCAGCAGATTTTTTCCGGTGGATTCGATGAGGGGAATGTCGGATTAGAAATCGCCTGCACATTCAGTGCGATACCTGCGCTTATCAGATAATCGAATTCATCGGCATAATTATTAAACGTCTTACCTCTCTTGTTCTCAATGCTTTGTACAACAACTCGTTTTTTCTTGTTCTCCATATTAGAAGGGATAAGATCATAGATTCTGCGAATCTTCAATTTCATTTCATCATCATATTTTGAAGCATCTGCAGCGTAGTAATCATGAATTTCATTTTGTATATCGCGGACTGCTTTAATATTTTTTGTTTCAAGATAAGCGTTGACCGCATCGGGTAATCCGCCTACAAGCAAAAATTTACGGAATAAATCCAGCATTTTATTGTGCATGGACTCATCCAATGCTTCCAACCGCTCAAACTTTTTGCGCATGGAAGAAATTGCAAGTTCGTTCATTCCGTTGGCATAAAGAAATTCCTCAAAATCCAGCGGGAACATTCTAACCTTTCGGATGCTGCCCATTGGGATTGATGGTTTGCGATAACGTAACACCTAAAAAGCGATCCGCTGGCAATATAAGTGAACTTATTATCCTGCGACAAAATTTGAGCAGAGTGAGTAAATGAGGATAAGCCTGTATTTCATCAATAAAAATCAGCGTGTTTTCTTTACTCTTCATTTTATTTCCTGCAAGCATACTGACTTGCAGATAAAAAAATCTTCAACGGTTTTTTTGTGTTTTCAAAAGGCGGTCGCCCATAGAGTCAGCAATCATATTGATTTCTATATAATTTTCAAACAGTTTTTTTACCCACATAATTGATAATGTAGGTTTTGCCGATCTGACGGGCGCCGTCGATTAAAAGAATCTTTTTTAGAATCAGATTTTTAAATGTTCTTCAATGAGAGATTCTATCTTACGATACAGCATAAAAATTCCTCCGTAAAACTTTTCAGATATATTATATCAAAATAACAATGACATTTCAATATTAGATTGCAATAAACTTAATGACATTTCGAATAAAAAAGATAAGTGAGTAAATTTTATATTTTAGTCGGTGCTTTGTGGGATCAGTGTATAAAATAAATTTTCACTTTTAAAAAGTGAAAAATTCGCTGAAAATTCACTTTACGGAGAGAATTAACCTACACGACTTTTGGTGTTGTCCGGCTCAACCGGTGCTTTTTATTGCACTGCCAAACGGGTAATTTTGGAGTAAAATAGGCGTAGTTCTATGAAAAATTCTAATAAACTTTTCCGAAAATCCATTAGAACTTTGCAAAATCGGAGAAGACTTTTTAGACCTTGATTCTCACTGTGTTTTTTTGATACAAAGGGGGAGAGAACCCTTTAAACATCGGTGTTTTTCGGGGCTCTTTAATTGCCTTTATCTTCCGTTAAATTCCGCTAAGTTCGCTTTTTGACACATGACTCGAAATGCTGTAAGCCGAAAAGGCTTTAGGTTCGAATCCCTAACTCTCCGCCAAAAAGTCCAGTAAACATGCGGGTTTGCTGGACTTTTTCTTTTTTTCTCATTTTCCAAAAGTCCCACAAAAATTATGGAAAGAACAGGCGTTTTTTCGGAAAGAACTGGGCGGATTTTTGGCTTTTTTCTGATTCGAACCGACAAAATCAGATTCCTCGCCATTACTCGCAATTCCGGCCCATTTGCTGCCGAAATCGCCCGCTTCGGGAAGCGGCATGCCACTCACCATCGCCTGTGCCGAGGACAACTTCGAGGTGTAGTCAAGGTGGGCGTAGATGTTTGCCGGTGGAAAAATCGCTGTGTCCCAGCCACTCCTGAATCTGCTTGAGCGGTACGCCGTTTGCAAGGAGCAGACTGGCGCAACTGTGGCGCAGATCGTGAAAGCGCATGCGCCGCAGGCCGTGCTTTTGAATATACTGCGGAAAATAGCTTGTCAGATAATCCGGCCGCATCAAATCGCCCAGCTCGTCCACAAAGACATAGCCGTCATATCATAGTTGTAGCAATTTCCGCATACCTGTTTGTTCAACTCCTGCGCCGCCTTGACCTCCCTTGAAGTATTCCGCAAAGCTGCCCACAAGCGGAAGTGTACGCATACTGGATTTTGTTTTTGCAGAGTCCTGCGTACATTTTTGTTTTTGCCGTCCACTTGCAGAGATGTGACCGTGTGCCTTATAGTGATTGTGCCACGCTCAAAGTCGATGGCGTCCCATCGAAGTCCGCACACCTCGCCACGACGCAAGCCGTAAAAAGCGGCCACCAAAACAGGAAGCTCCAGCCTCGTCCCTTAACCACCTCGAACAGATGCTGAAGTTCCTCAGCGTCGAGGAAAACCGGCTGAAAATCGTTCTTCTTCGGGCGGTCAACCTTCATCGCCACATTCTGGGCTACCAGATCGGTTTTCATGGCGTATTTCAGCGCCTGATGAATCAAAGCGTGAAAATGAATGACGGAATTGGGCTTGACTGTCCGCAGCTTTTCCGAATAAAACTGCTGGATGTGCCTTGCTTCCAAGTCCTTTAGGGTAATCGGCTTGTTCCGGAAATACGGCTCAATGGTCTGCTTTACCATGCTTTCATAAGAGCCGAAGGTGGTGGGCTTCACTCTGACCTTGACGATCTCCAGCCAGCCGAGCAGATAATCGGCAAACAGCATATTGGAACAAAGCTCACCGATCTCTGCGGGTGGCTCAAAGGCGTTGCGGATTTTCACAAGCTCCGCTTCGGCCTTACGTTTGTTTCCCTTTTCGGGAAGTCCGGTGGATATGTACTTGACGTGCCGCTTGTTTTTGCTGTCGTAGAAGCTTAGCACAGCGTAGTAGTACCCCTTTTTAACCTGTAAATGTCCTGATACCAATTGATAAAACTCCTTTCTTTGCTTTTACACAGGACAGTCCGGCACCGACAAGGTCATTGTACCCTGCCGGTGCCGTTCTTTCCATTGTGTGAAGGTCGTGCCCGCACACATTTTCGGTTCGAATCAGCGGCTGTCTCTGTCTCGTTCCCGTCTGCGCTGCCATTGCTCCAACAGCTTAATGACCGTATCGCAGACCTGCTTGTCCGTATAGCTCTTCGGGAAATATTTGCGAATGTCCTCCCGCTTGAATTTGTACTGTCCCTGCTGGTTCGGCTTTTTGCTCGGCGAGGATGTCGTAAATCGTTTGGTCGTTCAGCACGCCATCCTGCGAAAGTTTTTTAAGCCGTATGCTTTGTGCGTGAGAGGGTGTGCAGTCGTTGAGCTCCATTGCGTTTAACAATACCCGTTGTTCCGACTGATCTAAGTACGAGATTTCTACCGCAGGGTTAAAAGCAATTTTATTTTCGTCTACCATCGAAAGCAGTTCGGGGATTAAGTAAGTTAAGCGGATATATCTGTGCACTTGATTTCGACTATCTCCACTATCTTCTCCGACTTTTTCAATGCTCAGTAACTTCTTCCCAACTTGGCTTGCGTACCATAATTGATACAATGCACCCAAATTGCGTGAATGGGTGCATTTCAAATTTACATATAAAGTTTTGTTTTCGCTCCTGCGGTTAGCAGGGGTTTTTTAATGACAAAAGAAAAGCACATCTTTCCCAGTGTGGGAGCGATGTGCTTCAAATAGCATCCATTAGTTCAAGAAGGATTTGCTTTTGCCTATCTGTCAGGGTACTCCATTTTGAAAAGAGTTTCTGTTGCTCTTCAGTCAATCGCGATTCTTCACCCTCGGCAAAGAACTGGGCCAGTGTGATGCCAAATGCCCTGCATACTGCTTCTAAGGTTGGAAGCGTCGGAGCATTATTCCTGTTGAACATATTTGTAACTGTGGAGTGTGAGAGGTTTGCCTCTTTTGCCAGACGGTAATCTGTCCAGCCACGTTCCTCCATCAGTTCTCTGATTCGTTTCTGCGCATCCATGTCATCACCTGCCCATCTGTATCTATTCTAATTCCCAAAACGGTGGTATAATAGTCACAATCGGTAGCTACCATATTTCCTAAAAGGGGCTTATGCAGTTATAGTATTGTAGATGATGGAAATACTATTCATAAAAGACTGGAGGCAGGATAATGCAGGAGCATATTTTTGGAGAGAATGGCACGGGAGAGAAACATTTCAGTTGAGGAAATGCGAGCGATTATTTCTAAAAGGATTGAGCAGGGCCGGAATAGTAACGATCCGGTCAAAAGAGAGCAATGGAGAAAAATTCCCTGTGCCGGAGAGATGCCAACGCCGGATGAATGGTTGCGGTACGCAGTTGAAAGGATTAAAGATGATGGCCAGGAAGGTTTATTACGGAAATATTTGATTTGGTAGTTACATTTTGAATACTATACATTAGATTGTAGAGATGCGCCATCTCATGCAGGAGCGTGGCTGCCAGCTCGAAGATGGGCCGGTCAAGGTACTCGGCACAGAGAGTGATTTCCCGATATTTCTCTCCGCTGGCGTTCCATATCTCGTTGATACTGCACCAGCCATAAGCCCCGCGCCCTCCGTCCGGCGATACAGTGATGGCCGGGCGGTTCAGCTCGCCCTCGTAAAAATGCTCGTTGAACAAGTCGAACATTTCCTCGGTTTTTCTTACGATTTCAGATATTTGCAGCATGGTTGCGTCCTCCTTAAAGATATGTTTTATTTCTGTGAGTGACAGCTTACACACCACCGGTCAAAAAGCAAGCTCTAAAGGACTTAAAACATATCTTTTTCACTGAGGACAGGAAAAAAGCCCCGCCGAAGCGGGGCTTTCTCGTTTTACTCTGCGGCAATGAAGCCTTGTTCTTTCAGACTTAGGAGGTGATTAGGAGAGATGGACGAAAAAAGAATTGCGGCAATTTTCAAAGCGTTTTGTGATGAAAACCGCATTAGGATTATAAAGTTGCTGCGTTCAGGCGAAAAATGCGCCTGCAAGCTGTTGGAAGAAATCAATGTTACGCAGCCTACGCTTTCCCACCATATGAAAATTCTTTTTCAAAGTGACGCTGAAATAGTTGTCGGGCGCAAAGAGGGAAAATGGACGCACTATTCCATTTCAGAAAAAGGCGTGGAACAGGCAAAAGAATGTTTGCGGCAGTTGACAACACTTGATGCCCCATGTGAAAACAAGCCGTGCTGTGAAAAGTGAGGAAGTTTATATATCGCTTTTCCGCACGGCTTATATTCGGAACTATAAATAGATATATTTCAATATGACTATATGAAAGGAGCTTTTTATGGAGGCACTAAAAACAATTTGGGACTTTTTTCAAAATGAAGTCCTCGGTATGAACTGGCTGAATCGGCTCATTGAAACAATTTTGAACACTTGCGGTTTAGATACCACGGGCAAAATAGGAGCGGCTATTCAGTTTTTCATCTATGATACTGTAAAAATTATGGTACTGCTCGGCGTGTTGATTTTGATTATCTCGTATATTCAAAGTTATTTCCCGCCCGAAAGAGCTAAAAAGATACTCGGCAGATTCCACGGAATATGGGCGAATATCATCGCAGCCCTGCTCGGTACGGTAACACCGTTTTGCTCGTGTTCCTCTATTCCGTTGTTTATCGGGTTTACAAGCGCAGGTTTGCCGCTTGGCGTTACATTCTCCTTTTTGATTTCTTCGCCGATGGTTGACCTCGGAAGCCTTGTCTTACTGATGAGTATTTTCGGCTGGAAAGTTGCTGTTTTATATGTAATATTCGGTTTAGTAATCGCTGTGGCTGGCGGAACGCTAATTGAAAAGCTGCACCTCGATAATCAAGTGGAAGAATATATCCGAAACGGTCACTCGATTGATGTTCCGCAGGAGGAGCTGCATTTCAAAGACCGTATGAAATATGCGTGGGAACAGGTTGTTGAAACCGCTAAAAAGGTTGCTCCTTATGTTCTGATCGGCGTAGGCATTGGCGCTTTCATTCACAACTGGATTCCCGAAGAATTTATTGTCAAAGCACTTGGAGAAAATAATCCGTTTGGCGTAATTCTTGCTACGATAGTCGGTATTCCGATGTATGCGGATATTTTTGGTACAATTCCGATTGCAGAAGCTCTGCTTGCAAAAGGTGCTTTGCTCGGTGTTGTTTTGTCCTTTATGATGGGCGTTACAACGCTCTCGCTCCCTTCAATGATTATGCTTCGCAAGGCAGTTAAGCCGAAACTGCTTGGTATTTTCATTGGAATATGTGCTGCTGGTATTATTATTGTAGGCTATCTTTTCAACGCAATACAATATTTAATTGTTTAATTTTAGGAGGTTATCATTATGGCATTATTTAACTTTGGAAAGAAAAAGGAAGAAGAAAAGAAAACACCTGCTTGCGCTTGTAGCTGCGGCTGTACTGCCAGCGAAGCAGAAAGCATTACAAACGATTGCTGTCCTGATTTGAAAGAGGGTGAAATCTGCTGTATCAAAGTGTTAGGGGCAGGTTGTAAATCCTGTCACGAACAATTTGAATACACAAAGCAGGCAGTAAAGGATATGGGACTTTCCGTAGAGGTCGAATACATTACCGATATGCAGAAAGTAATGGAATACGGGGTTATGAGTATGCCTGCCCTTGTTGTCAATGAAAAGGTGGTAGCTATGGGAAAGGTTTTGAAAGCCGCTGATGTAGTTGCTCTGCTGCACAAGCTGGGGTTTTAACGATGGATAAGAAAAAGGTAGCCTTTATTTGTGTGCATAACTCCTGCCGCAGTCAGATTGCAGAAGCGCTCGGCAAACATTTAGCGGGAGATCAGTTTGATTTCTATTCTGCTGGAACAGAAACAAAACCGCAAATCAATCAGGACGCTGTGCGGCTTATGAAACAGCTTTACGGGATAGATATGGAGCAAAGCCAGTATAGCAAGACGATTGATAAAATCCCTACGCCCGATATTGCGATTTCAAAAAGCCGCATCAATCAAGGCTTTTTCAAATCAGAAGTGCAGTAAGAATACCGTAATACCTGAACATACAAAATTACGGTTCATAACCGTGACAGAAAGAAGGTGACGATTTGAATCCATATTTCAAACAATCCGAAGCCGAAACCTATGTGTTCTACAAAGTCCCAAAGGCTTTGTTCACAGAAGAGAAATACCAGCCGGTTTCCACCGACGCAAAATGCTCTATGGTCTGCTGCTCGACTGTATGCACCTGTCTGTAAAAACGGATGGGTAGATAGATAAAACAGGGTATATCAGTTCTTTACTGTCAGAGAAGCACAGGAAAAGCTGCGTTTTGGGCACGAAAGATATGCAGGCTGTTCTCGGAATTGGAGCAGGCAGACCTGATTGTCCGTAAAAGACAAGGTCAGGGCAAGCCGAGCCTGATCTATGTAAAAAGTTCTGACTTCCGGTTTTCGGATTTCTAAACTTCCGAAAATCAGAAGCTATTAAGACTAAGAGAGTAAGACTGCTTACTACCCGAAAAAGAAAGATACAGGAGGTTCAACCAAAATGAAAGAAAAAGAAAACGATTGAATACTTAGATATTCATACCCTTGTTCCCTTTCGGAATTATCCGTTCAAACTGCGAGATGGAGAAGAAAAGGAGCAGCTTTTACAGAGCATAAAGTCACAAGGAGCAATCGAGCCGCTGATCGTCCGTCCTCTTTCGGAAAGTGAATATGAGGTCATATCGGGACACAGAAGAATGGAAGTTTGCAGAGAACTTGGGATAGAAAAAGTCCCTGTTGTTATTCGAATTTGACTGATGAGCAGGCGGTTTCTATGATGGCAGACGCAAATCTGCATAGGGAAAATATCCTGCCCAGCGAGCGTGCCTTTGCCTACAAGATGAAGCTGGAAGTAATCAGCAGGCAAGGTCAGCGTACCGATTTAACCTCGTCGCAGGTTGCGACAAAGTGCCGAAGTGATGAAAGAATAGCAAATGAATTTGGTATCGGCAAGGACACCTTGCACCGATATATCCGCCTGACATACCTCATTCCTGAACTACTGGAAAAGGTAGACGAGGGTAAAATCGCTCTCACCCCAGCGGTGGAATTGTCGTACTTAAACCGGGAAGAACAAACGCTTTTTGCTGAATGAAATCGAATATGCAGACGCTACCCCGTCTCTTTCGCAGGCACAGAGACTGCGGATATTTTCATGGCAAGGCAGATTCAATGCCGATGTTGTTTACGCTGTTATGAGCGAGGAAAAAAGCGAATCAGATGGAACAAATCCGCTTCCCAAAAGAGGAGATACAAAAGTATTTCCAAAAAACTACACGGGCAAAGATATGCAAAGCACCATTCTCAAGTTGCTGGACAAGCGGCAGCAGCAAAGAGGAAGATAAGCGGGAAGAAAGGTAAAGGTGATGCGGTATGAAATTTATCTATCCATTAGCACCAAAAGAAAATGAATATATCATAGGGAAAGCTCCTTGTTGCGTAGGTGGTGGTTGCTCATTACGGTATAGCCGCGGTTTCGTTCCACACGGAAAACTGCCATTGTTCATCACTCCTTTGCTGTGGTTTTGTTACGCAGTAGAAGCGCGGTTTCGGGGATAAGGTATAAATCCCTTGCTGTGCCAGACACGCGCCCGCAAAGCCGCATAAATCAGGATTTTTCCTGCCTACTGCGTAACAAGGGGCATGAAAAAAGCGGCGTTCCTGCCTCTCCCTTGTAGGGAGTGGAACGCCGCTTCTGCGTCGTATTCAGTTTTTAGTACAATACCCGGCTTGTCCGTCGCTCGAAAAACCTTGATTTTCCAGTGTTTCAAAAGTATCGTTATCTAACGTCAGCTTTTAACCGCCCCGTTTTTCAGAAAATGTTAGAGGATATTGAAATGGGCTATGTCAAGTACGATTATCATAAAGGATATTTCCCGACTCGGCAGGGATTATCTGCAAGTAGGTTATTACACCGACACCTACTTCCCTGACCGCAATATCCGTTTTATCGCAGTCAACGATTGTGTGGACAGCGATGACGGGGAAAATGAACTGGCCCCTTTTCGGAATGTGATGAACGAAAGATGTACGCGAGATATTTCAAGAAAAGTTCGATCCTCATGGCACATCGTCTACGGGCAATGCAGGAGAGCCGTTGTCCCAACCGTTCCACCTACGGGTATCTGAAATCACCGGAGAACAAAAGAAATGGATCGTCGATCCGGTCGCATCACAGGTGGTAAAGGATATTTTCCATGTGTTTGGAGGGCAAGGGTGATGAAACTATTGCCCGAATCCTGCAAGAACAAAAGTACTTATCCCTATGGCGTATTGGCAATCCAAAGGACTTCCGAGAGGCGGCAAGAAAACTACAGCCCTAACCCTTACAAATGGGAAAAGACAACGGTTGCGAAAATACTCGCTCAGCAGGAATACTGCGGCGATGTAATTAACTTTAAGACCTACTCAAAGTCATTTAAGAACAAAGCTCGTATTCCCAATTCCAAAAAAACTGAGCGGTGTTTAAGAATGTTCACGAGCCTATCATTGACCGTGAAACCTTTGAAGCGGTACAAAAGTTGATATTTAAACCAAGCGCCGAGCGCCGAAAAAGGAAAATGCCACAAAGAATATGTTTTGCGATTTGCTCTACTGTGCCGATTGCGGAAGCAAACTGTGGTCGCATGTGAATACCGTAAACAAGAATATACAGTATTTCAGTTGCTCTAACTACAAAACCGACACAAGAGGCACTTGCTGAAACAAGGCATTATAACCGAGCCGATACTGTCGAAAAGGTGGTAATGCTTGAACTCGGACGGATGGCGCAATTCCTTCAAAATGATGAGGAAGCCTTTGCCGAACTGCTTTGCTTAAAAGACCAATCAGGATATTTTTTAAAGAGCGAAAACTGGTGGAGTCCGAACTGCAAAAAATCCATTGCCCGAAATGAAACCGTAGCAAGACTTTATGAAAAGTTATATGAGGACAACGCAATAGGAAAGGTTACGGACGAGTGGTTTATGCAGTTTAGTCACAAATATGAGGTTGAGCGAATGGAACTGAAAAGCAGGATTTCTGAACTTCGTGAAAAACTCCATTCTATGGATGCGATGCAGCAGAACAAGGAACAATTCCTTCGGGCTGTAAAGCGGTTTATGGAGATGAAAACGCTGACAGCACCTCTGCTCAGGGAACTGATTGAGCAGATCACGGTTTATGAGACAGAAGGTGTAGGAAAAAGCAGAAGCCAGCGGATTATGATTCATTACAAGTTTGTGGGAATCATAGAAATCCGAATGCGGAGATTATTACAAGGCGGATACCCGAAAGGGCGCGTTGCAGTCGAGTATATTACCAAATCCGCATAAAACAAAAGAGCAGGCCAAAACCTGCTCTATACATATCTGAGGAAACCGATTGATACAAAAAAATCGAGTGTCCATAACTCAAATCCGTTATGAACACTCGATATGGTCGAGGTGACGGATTCGAACACGCGACCTCTCGCGTCCCGAACGCAGCGCCTACCAAACTGAGCCACACCTCGAACTACCATATATATTATACACGGTTTTCAAAATTTGTCAAGAGTGTTTCTTTTTTCTATAGAAGCTTCAATAAATCATAACCGCCGGCTTCGCCGGCGGTTTGCTCTGCGGCTGAAAGCCGCTGTTACTGGGGCTAAAAGCCCTCTGAAAAATCTGCCAACCGCAAACGTTTCTCAAGCTACCGCTAAAGCGGTTGGCTATTTTTTGCTGTGGTGTACCGGCTCTCCGTAAACGGGTCCATGTATTCCCGTAAACTCATTTGTTCATACGCTATATCCTCCTGTATCTGATGCTTTATATATTCTGCTATTGCCTTTTGTTCTTTCCACTGTGTCTACATAATATCCTCTGCACCAAAATTCCCTATTCCCATATTTGTATTTTAAATTGGCATGTCGATCAAATATCATTAGACTGCTCTTCCCTTTGAGAAAACCCATGAATCCTGACACACTTATCTTTGGTGGTATCGCTACCAGCATATGTATATGATCTGACATGCTTCTGCCTCTATTATTTCTTTATCGTTGACTCTTTCCATTTGACACATATTCCTTCTGCCCAAAATGACGGTTGCCAAATTTATACTCCTTTAGATTTGCATGTTTAAACATCATCAATAGCTTTTTCCTTTTAGGGTGTCCCAAAATTTCCCTTCGTTTCAAAATGGTATACAAGACTTGAACTTCCTTATTGTACTACTTTGAGAATTTTGTATAACTCTTGACGCGCACCCGCATAGCGGGTGGTTGTTTGTTTCGCATGTTTACATGCTCAACCCATTTTGAAGATAATCAAAAAACACCGGATATTTATTTATCCGGTGTTTTTGATTATTTGTTAAGCAAATGCCCACTGCCGCCAGTCTTACACAGATACAAAACAGCTGCATGGCCAGACGCAGCTCTTCCACCGGGGAAAAGTCGGTGAAATCCTGATATTGGAATCTTGGGATCTTTTCCATACGGGAAAGTAGCGCCCACTTTGTCAAAGTCACCCCCGTCCCGGCAAAGCTCATATACCCTAGTTGCGCATCCTTCCATTGTGTTAAAGGAAACAAAATATCCGCCAGTCGGCTTTTTCCAAGAACCGATACCAAGAGGTGCAATTTCCTGTTCCAGCATATTCAACACCATGTCAAACTTAGGCTTGATAATCGCAGCATGCTTTTTTCATATGGGCGGTAATGCCGGCCATATCTTTAAAATAACGCACATGACGCAGCTGATTGATTTTATCGTGACCTATCGTCTGAAAAAATAACTGTTTTTGATATATTCAATATTTTTAACACTAGCTGCCATTACTGCAACACCGGCACCGAAAGCTGATTTTGGATGTAGAGCCGAACATATATACCATATCTTCGCTTCCAACCTTTTTTGCACTCATCCATCAGGTTCAGCAAATGATCATGTTCTTCCTGCAGATGATGCACGCAGTAGGCGTTATCCCAGAAAATACGAAAATCTTTTGCAGCCGGTTTTAGCAGAGCAAATCTCTTCACTGTCTCGTCAGAATATGTAATTCCATCCGATTGAATACATTGGTACGCACCAAATACCTTTGATGCTCGGATCAGACGATACTAAGCTTTCTATTGTATCCATGTCCGACCTTCCGGCGTCATATCCACATTAATCATTTCAATGCCAAACTGTTCGGTCACAGCAAAATGGCGGTCATACCCCGGTACTGGACACAAAAACTTTTACCTTATCCTGTTTGCTCCAAGGCAAAGTTTCTGAAGAAGTGCCAAATAGCATTGCTTTTCGCTACTGCATCATACATTAAATTTAAACTGGAATTACCAGCCACGATAATTTCCTCTGGTTTGACTCCCAAGCATTTGAGCAAACAACCTTTTTTGGCTTCTGGGATACCATCCAGCCCGCCATAGTTGCGGACATCGGTACCATCCTCTGTTTTCATCGAATCTTTAGAACTGACACAATCCAGCATTTCCAGCGTTAAATCGAGCTGATCTTTTCCTGGCTTTCCCAGCTTTAAATTTTTTCATATCCAGCTTTAAATTTTTTTTTTCACGTAAGGCTCTGATACTAGCAGCGCCTGCAGGCGCCTTTTTGCGGCCTGACACCTGCGAAGGGATTGCTACTTGCTACCCGTAAACGGGTCTGTGTATTCCTTAAGCGTCAATTGATCGTGCAGTTCATCTTCTTTAAGCTGATTTTGTATGTACTCTGCAATCTTCTTTGTATTCTTCCCCGCGGTGTCTACGTAGTAGCCCCGGCACCAGAAACTCCGGTTCCCATATTTGTATTTCAGATTTCCGTGTCTCTCATGGATGAGAATACTGCTCTTTCCTTTGAGAAAACCCATGAATCCTGACACACTTTCTTTAGGCGGTATTTCTACCAGCATATGAATGTGATCTGGGCACACTTCTGCCTCTACTATATGGATTCCTTTCCACTCGCATAATTCCCGCAGGATTTTCCCAATCTCTGCTTTGTGCTCTCCGTAGAATATTTTTCGCCGGTATTTTGGCGCAAACACGATATGATATTTGCAGTTCCAACTCGTATGTGCTAAACTCTTATTGTCATTCTCAGCTTAGTTTCTATAAAAGTAGATCATTTTTCTTGCAAAAGCAGGCCCAACATGGGTATGCTTTGGTTTTTTGCGCGAAGTTTTCCACATTTTTTGCAGGAAACTTCGCTTTTCTTGGGTTTTCGGCCACATAAACGGAGCTGCATCAATTTTTTATTTTGCTACAGCACCAAATCAGTATAGCTGATAACGTATTCCTCTTGCCCTGGTCCTGCATTGATTTGTTATAGTCCTCTATCATATCCGAAACATAATCTTTGGATTCAAAATCCGAATACAGTAAATCTGAATACGGCTCGGTTCTTCCAAATCCACCACGCCAAGCTGCTCCAGGTTTCCCTCATAGGTATGGCTTTCTTCATATCAGCCAACTGCTCGGCAAACATCTGTATGATTTCTTTCTCGCTCTTCACCTGAACCAGCATCTCAAACTGAGACTGCTGCTCTTTTGGCAGGGTAGCCACATACGTCCGAATGTCCTCCATAGTTAAAGAAGAAGCATATTTGTCTTTATCAAAGGGGTGGCCGGTAAACACATCTGTTTCTTTGTCAGCAAGCTGCTGCTTGACAATTTCGACTGTTATTGATATTCTCAATCATATATTCTGTCAGACTGGAATTGTAGGCAACTGCACCTGTAATCGAAGTCGCAGCTGCTTCTGCATTTGGCCGCAGAATGCCGACAACTTTCAGTTCCAATCCATCATTGACCAAGTTTTTCATATATGATTTATCTTTTGCGCATATCATTCCAGCTTTTTGCCTCACTGTCATATTGGTAGTATCCGGTGTTTAGTACCAGCTTAAAGGTAGTGCCTAACAGTTCCTCATAGCTATAAGAAACCTGCTTTGGTTCAAAATTTTCCCCTTTCATCGCGCCTTTTAATGCCTTTTTAAATTCTTCCTGGTCAAGCAGTCCCAATGCATACAACGTAATATCGCTAAGCTCGTTGTTTTCATCCACAACAAGCATAATTTCCTGATAAGCACTTTCATCTGACCAGCGGCCGGCAATAACGTCATATTGAGAAGAAAGCAGTTCCGATTTCCAATCATTTCTTGAAAAGACAGACTCCGCAAGATTGGCTGCCATCGGATTCTGCTCCATCCCCGTCCCCTCAAATAAGGTGCTGGGACTGAGCTGCAGCACTCCATCTGCAGTATCTTTATCATAGATTTGCAAATCCAGGTTATATCCATACTGGATCGCAGATATATAATCCTTCATCCCAGCTTTTGCTGTCCAGATGCTTTTTAAAGGCACCGATATCATTGGTAGACATTTCCTCAGACATGATAGAAAGCATTGATGTCATCATATTATTGGAATAAATTTTGTCCTTATCATGTTTTCCAACGCTTTGAATGGATTCCTGCTGCGCTTTCATCATAGCATTTAGATCAACCGTCTGGCTCTCAATACTGATCGGATAGGTCGACAGGGTATCCTGCTGTACTTTATTAATATAACTGTTGATTCCGTCTGATAGAGAAAGAATTAAGGCAATCCCGATAATGCCAATACTGCCTGCAAATGCAACCAACAGTGTCCGTGCTTTTTGTCCGTAAATTGTTCATGCTGAGGGCAAAGAGCGGTTCCGAATGACATCGAAGCTTTTTTCACCTTTTTGGTTTTTGTACGGTCTGCTCTGTTTCCTCTGGTATAAACGGGTTGGAATCATCCGTGATTTTGCCGTCTTTTAAACGCACAATCCGATTTGCATATTGTTCGGCAAGTTCTGGATTATGCGTTACCATCACAATCAAACGATCTTTGGCGATTTCCTTCAAAATTTCCATCACCTGTACGCTGGTCTCGGTGTCCAGCGCTCCCGTGGGCTCATCCGCCAATAGAATATCAGGATTATTCACAAGTGCCCGTGCAATAGCAACCCGCTGCATTTGTCCGCGGACATCTGATTAGGCTTTTTGTGAATCTGATCGCCCAATCCGACTTTTTCCCAGAGCCTCAATCGCCCGCCTTTTCCGCTCCTTTTTGAGACGCCGGAAATAGTCAACGCAAACTCCACATTTGCAAGAACACTTTGATGCGGGATTAAATTGTAGCTTTGAAACACAAAACCGATCGTATGATTACGATAGGTATCCCAGTCCCTGTCTTTATATTTCTTGGTTGAAACCCCATTGATAATTAAATCACCGCTGTCATACCGGTCCAATCCTCAATAATGTTGAGCATCGTGGTTTTTACCAGACCCGCTTTGCCCCAATATAGCGACAAACTCACTGTCGCGAAAACTGAGACTGACATCATCGAGCGCATTTTGAATCAAATCCCTGTCTGATATTTTTTGCTGATGTTTTTAACCTGTAACATATGACTCCCCTTTCTTCAGTTCCGCTGGTTTATGTCTGCTTGCAAGAACTCGATAACTATTCTTTTTCTAAAACTGTTGTGATGACTATAAAATTTGGGCTTTCAACCTGCCGAAAGGCAGGAAAGGAAACTACTAAAATATAGTAAAATATTATCACTATTTTATCACGGGAGCAGCTTTTTGACAATACGAATCAGCTCTGCCGCATCTTTTCGGGCCGAGTTTATCCAGCATTGCAGAGACGCGTTCAAAAACAATCTGTTTTCTGTCTTCCACAATTTCTTTGCCGGCATCTGTAATATAAACCCCAACACTACGTTTATCCTCTATTTTGGGACATCGGATAAGCAACCCCTTTTTTCCATATTTTTCAGAGCGTTTGCAATCCTTCCTGTTCCTACTTCCAGTTTTATGCTCAGTTCTCCGGAGTAGCACCGTCGTGTTCAAAGTACAGATAGCCAAGTAAAGCAAGTTCTCCCCTGGCATATTCCGATATCCCGCTTTCCATCAAATTTTTGGCAAACCCGAGGAAAAAATCAATCATGTCTGTCGTCAACTGGCGGTCTGCCATTTCAGTACCTCATGCTTTCCCATGAATTTCTTTGTCTGCCGCCAAATTCAACTATGTTATCATTCAGTATATAAAAATGTACGCCATAGCAAACCATTTTCCTCACACTGTGAGGTAATTATATAATGAATGAAATTTCACGTCAACTACTATGAGACAAAATTTATCATACATTCATATATTGTTTATTTTCTGACAACAGATTGAAGAATGGAAAAAAGAAATGCTGTGTACTCAGACATCCCGGCTTTTTTCTGAAATATTATTGATAACATCCATAAGTATGAGCTGCCTGGTACATTGCGATCACATTTTCGACAGGGAGTATTATCTTGGCTCGCATGGGTGGGAGCAAATGATAACCATAGACCGGCATCAGCGTCTCTAAAGTTTCTCGACAAATATCCTCTGTTTCTTTTGGCTACCATAAGCAAGGGACCTGCAGTGGAAATGCATCCTCTGAAATTCAGTCTGCCGCCAAAATGCTCTTTCAAATAAGAGGGTGACATATTTGCTGCTTCCGGCTGCAGTGTATCGACACCAGTGATACCCATCTCGATGAAGTCTTCATAAACCCAGCTGGAAGATCCACAGGTATGCACTAAAACCGAATTTGATAGGCTTTTGCAAGATCAACAAATTTTTGATGGCGCGGCCGGAGAATACGGGGTATACATCTTATGGCTGATGATGGGGCTGCTGTGTACCGAGGTCTTCTCCTATCCACATAAAGTCAATCTTTCCCTTTGCCCGATCAAGCAAACGTTCTGTTACAGCAAGCTGCATATTCAGCCGCCGGTCAACCATTTCCAGGGTCGCTTCGTCCTCTATGGCAATATTGACCAGGGCATCCTCTACTCCCATCAGTGTACGGTTGAGTTTAAAATATCTGCCAGCCCAGGATTTCCCATAAGAGGCAAATCCCTGTGCTGTGATTTCATCTAACCTTGCCATTGCAGCTTCATAATCAAACCGGTCCGGATTCCGGAACGGATAGGTTGCAATCACCTCACTGTCAGCATCTTTTAAAGGGAAATCACAAAAATCATAATAAGCGCCATACTCGTTTTCAACATACCGCATCACTGTCCGGTTTCTGCATTGCGGACACGTCCGAGAATTTCTGCATAAATTGGCTCTCCGATATAGGCGGCACTTATATTGACATAGTCTACGCCCAACACCTGATATAAGGCCAGAAGATCCTGTTCTGGCACCCCAAGTGCGTCACAGAGACGCCGGTGGATAACTGCATTCGTATCATATCCGATTGTGACACGATCTGTTTTCTCAAACGCAAAGGTTCTTTTAACACGCTCTTTTTGCGCACATCGTTTCTTTCGCTTTTTCTATCATTGACATCTGAATTCCCCTCCCAATCATAAGCCTAAAATGTATTGTTTTTCATGCTCACTGAACAATCTGGAAACAACGATAATGCTTAAACAAATTAGAAGCTGTCAGGTTCTTTTGCAAAACTCAAATACACATTTAGCTTACGCTAATACTTGTGGCTCATACTCGTTTCGCAAGATCGAAAATATAATCTTCCAACATACTGTCCATCCATATAAAATAGTCTCTCAACGTACCTTCATATCTGAAACCACATTTCTCTATAACCCTTTTAGATGGAACATTAATCGTCTTCGTACAAATCTGAACTTTATGCAAATTAATCTTATCAAATCCATATGAAATCACAGCCCGCGCTGCTTCTGTTGCAAATCCTTTGCATTGAAAATCAGAACCAATGCAGTACTCAATCTCTGCAAAGTTATTTTTGTTATCTACAAGAAAATAAGCAATCTGTCCGATACATTCTTGAGAATTTTTCAATGACAGCCCAACGATAATAATCTTCCTTCTCATACGAGTTTATATATTTTATCAAGCAGTTCTTTAACCTCTGCCTCGGTAGAATAAACTGGTTCAGAATATAACGATTGTATATTTTCATCAGCAATCCAATACTTGCGCATTCATTGTCTGAATACTCAACTCGACGAAGTATTAATCTCTCTGTCTCTATTGTGTTAGTTCCAATGTGTGTGTTAAGCTATTATACCTCATTCAAAAACTAATTTCATAAAATTTGAATTTGATTGATTCTGTGGACATATTTATCATACAATAAAAAGAAAAAAGATTACAACGGTATTTTAAAAATTTTATCGCCAGATAAAAAAGGCGGCACCATATGGTACCGTCTGGATGATATCCTGTTTTTTAAACTGTTTTTATTAGTC
>VOFB01002019.1_pt1 | contig 21785 bp, 36 predicted proteins | sample 5384141 | NCBI WGS metagenome assembly VOFB01 (sample SAMN12384721, study PRJNA508395) | human gut metagenome | isolation source: healthy gut A | host: Homo sapiens | reverse complement strand
GAGCCGGCTGGTTATTATTGCCTCGGTATGTATTACAACGGTATGCGTCAGGTGATCAGCCGCAATAAAACCTATCACAATGCCGCGGACCTGAAGGGTCAGAAGATCCGTATCGCGCAGAATGAGCTGAATGTGAAATGTGGAAAGCCATGGGCGGCAATCCTTCCCCCATGGCCTGGGGCGAAGTGGTGTCCTCTTTGTCCACCGGCGCTATTGATGGCCTGGATCATTCTCTGGGTGTGTTCAACGACTTCAATCTCCATGAGATTGCGCCTTATATCACGCTGACGAACCACGCCAGCTCGCCTTTCCCGGTGATTTGCTCGCTCGAGTGGCTCAACAGCCTGTCGGAAGGGATCAGGAACTGGTTAAGGAAGGCGTCCGCCTGATGTGAGCAGCAGCGCGAGGAAGAACGCGCCAATGAGATAGAATATATCGAGCGCTTCAAGGCAGAAGGCGCTACGGTGGAAGAGCTGACCGACGAAGAAGTGGCCGCGTTCACTGAAGCAGTACAGCCGGTGTATGACCTGTGGCGCGAGAAAGTGGGCGACGACGTTATCGATGCCTGGCTGGCTACGGTGCCTCAGCACTGAACGGCCATGGCGCGGGCGGAGTCTGCGCCAAACATGTCAAAAACGTTCCCGCGGCCGGGGTGCACAGCGTGCCCGGCCGCGGGAGACGATAGAAAGGGAGGACGGTATGGTGCTTTTTCAGAGGGTATCATGCGCAGTTATATGAAAGAGCGAAAAGAAAACCGTTTATTCTATCTTTTGAATCATACGGAAGAAATCGTCATCGTGGCAATGTTTGCGCTGATGGTGGCCGTTATCTTTCTGCAGGTCATCATGCGCTATGTGTTCAGTAATTCCCTGTCCTGGTCGGAAGAGCTGGGCAAATTCCTGTTTGTATGGATCACCTGGCTGGGCATCAGCCTGGGTGAGCGCAAAGGGGAGCACATCAAGATTACGATGCTGACAGACCGACTGCCCTTCCGGGTGGCGCAGGTCGTCAACATTCTGTCAGAGATCATTAGATCATTATTTGTGCCGTTACATTTTACTACGGAATCACGCTGGTGTTTTTCCCCAGATGGGAACGCATTATGCGGGCATCAAGATCAGCGTTTCCTGGGGTTATCTTGCGGTGGTTGTCGGCTGTGGGCTGATGATCCTGCGCAGCGTATGGGGCTTTGGACGGTCGCTGAAGTATCTGTTTAAGGGGGCGCCGGCTGAGCAGGACGGAGAAAGAAAGGGGGCGCAGAGCAATGACGACGGCAGTGATCGTAGTGCTGGTGCTGCTGGTGGCCTTTATGCTCTTCGGCGTTCCTGTGGGCTTTGCCATCGGCGGCGCCACTATGGCGGCCATGTTTTTCTGTTCCGATCTGAACATGGTGGTCAACGCCCAGTACTGCTATTCTGGCATCTTTTCCTTTACGGTGATGGCGATCCCGTTCTTCATGCTGGCGGGCGTCATCATGTCCACCGGGCGGCATTGCCCGCCGCATCGTGGACTTCGCTTCGGCGCTGATCGGTTTTGTCACAGGCAGCCTGGGCTGCGTGACGATCCTGGCGTGCATGTTCTTTGGCGCCCTGTGCGGTTCCGGCATGGCCACGGCCTCTGCTATCGGCAGCATGATGATCCCCGAAATGAAGAAAAAAGGCTACGATGTGCCGTATGCCACCACGGTGGTGTGCTTTGCGGCCATTGTGGGGCCGATTATCCCGCCGAGCCTTTCCTTTGTGCTCTATGGTGCGGCCACGAAAACCTCGGTGCCCGATCTGTTCCGGGCCGGCATTCTGCCCGGCGTCCTGATCGGCGTACTGTTTATCCTGATGAATATTTTTTCTGTGCAAACGCCACGGCTGGGATTTGCGGCAGAAATCCATTCGCACAGGCGGACGCAGAGAAGGTGCTGACCAAAGAGGAACAGAGCGCTGATGCGCCGGGCGATGAAAGAACGCCTGCACATGATCTGGAAAACCTTTATGGACGGTTTCTGGGCGCTGTTGTCCCCGGTGATTATTCTGGGCGGTATTTATTCCGGTATTTTTGCACACCTACCGAAGCGGCCTGCGTCAGTGTGGTGTACTCCATTTTTGCCAGTGTATTCATTTACAAGGAAATGGGCAAAAAGGAACTGTTCCAGACCTTGGCCGCTTCTGTGCTCAATGGCGTCACGTCGTTCCTGCTGGGGTATTCCACGGTGTTTTTCCACCTTTATGACCTTTGAGCAGGTGCCGCAGATGATTTCGCATTTCCTGACCACGGTGTCGGAGAATCCGATCATCATTTTGCTGCTGATCAATGCGATTTTGCTGGTCATCGGACTGTTTCTTGACACGGTGCCGGCTATTATCGTCATGGCGCCTCTGTTGCTGCCCACAGTACAGACCCCTGGGCATCGATCCGATCCAGTTCGGCGTCATCATGTCCGTCAACCTGGCGATCGGTTTGTGCTCGCCGCCATACGGCTGCAATCTGTTCGTCGGTGCGGCGGTGGCAAAGATCAAGATGGAAAGCATGTTCAAATGGATTGTACCTTATTTCATTCTGTCGATCATTGCCCTGATGCTGATTACGTTTGTGGAGCCTCTCTCCATGTTCCTGGTGGGATAAAGCGCACTCTGAAAAAACCGTCTCTGCGTATGAAATACGCAGAGACGGTTTTTCCGTTTTTCCATTCAGCGTCGGCGGCCGTGATAACTGCGGTTGCGGTGGCGGGTGCGGTAGCTCTGCCCGCCGCGGTAGCGCTTGGGACGGCGGCGCAAATGGGAGATCACAGCCAGGATGATCAGCACCAGGATCACGACTGCCAGGATTTTCACCAAAGTTGGCGAACAGCACCTGGATCTTTGTGGAGCACCAAGAGAATCTGAGAGACTGGGACTTCATTGGCGGCCACCAGGTCAGCGGTGGCATACACGGTTCCGCTGCTGTCTGTAACCGACTGTACCCAGCTTTTTGGCCGGTGGTCACGGGAGCCTCTTACCGATTCGGCGTCCAGCTTGACCGTTTGGGTGAGGTCCTCTGCTGTCAAATTGAGGGCAGTAGGACTTCTACGTCTTCTTTTTGGGTGAACGGAGACATAATTTGTTTTGCGGGAGAGTGTCACGGGGCATTTGAGACACCAGATCAGCGTGGTCGAGGATTGTGGTGCGCTTAAAACTGTTAAACCCCATTCAAACATGCGCTTGGTTTCCGAAAAACTCTGGTAGTCGGTTTCCGTCTGTGGTCACAGCCTGCGCACCCAGCACCACGCTGATCAGGCTGCGCTCGCCCTTTTCCGCGTAAGACACAAGACAATAGCCTGCGTCGCTGGTGTGGCCGGTTTTGATGCCCTTGGCGTATGGATAGATATAGCCTGTGGCGCGCCAGCCGTCGAGAAGATAGTTTGTGGTGTGGAACACCCGCTGCTCGGAGAGATTGGTGGCCGGCAGGGTATATTTGGTGGTGTTGGCCAGAGTCATGAACGGGAATATTTCATGGCCTTCCTTGATGATGAGGTAAATGTCCCAGGCGGAGGTGTAATGGTCGGCGTCCTGCAGGCCGCAGGGGTTTACAAAATGGGTGTTTTCGCAGCCCAAGCGCTCTGCCTCTTCATTCATGTCCTCCACGAAGGCGTCCATGCTGCCGGAAACGGTTTCGGCCAGGATGTAGCAGGCTTCGTTGGCAGACTGGATCATTACGCAGTAGAGCAGCTGTTCCACGGTGAGCTGTTCGCCCACTTTGATGCCGGCGGTGCTGGAATCCGCCGTGAGCATGTCAATGGCGCTCTGGGAAGCGGTGATGGTTTGATCCAGTGTCACTTGTTCTTTGTCGACGGCCTGCAGCACCAGAAGCGTCGTCATACATTTGGTGATGCTGGCAGGGTACAGCTCTTTGTGGAATTTTGATCCAGCAGCACTTGTCCGGTGTCGCCGTCCACCAGCAGGGGCGGCTTTGGCGGAAACGGTCAGGGCTTCAAAGGAATCCTCCCTCCGGCGCGGCCAGGGCGGCAGGACACAGCAGGCCGACGAGCACGGCGGCGGCCAAAAAAAATTGAAAGAAATCTCTGTTTTTCATTCTAATCTCCCATTATTTGTGTTATGCTACTGTTGTACAGCCGCTCTCTCTGAGCAGCGAAAAAACAAGGCAAAAACGACATAATATATGTAGCATTATAGCAAAGATGGAAGGAGAGCGCAACTGTGAAAGTGTCGGAGAAAGTAACGAAAACAGAAGCGCTTTTTTGGCGATGACGCTGGTATTCCTGTTGCTTACCGGGGCCATTTTTGGCTGCGCAGCGCAGCGGCGGCGCGGAATATGTGGTGCGCAATGAGACGATGAGAGCGGCGGAGGAGGAAACGCCTCCGGCGTCGGTTCTGGAAGAAGAGCCCCTGTGCCCTCGGCAGAAAACCCGCTGAACATCAATATGGCCGATGCTGCGGCGCTGGATACGCTGCCTGGTATCGGGCCGGTGCTGGCTGGACGTATCGTAGAATACCGCAGTACGCACGGCGCTTTTTTCAAAGAAAGAAGATTTGATGCTGGTGGAGGGCATCGGCGAAGGAATTTATGGTGATCTCAGGGACGTGATCACGGTGGAGGAGGCTGCGGAGTGAAAATTTTAGTGGTGGATGACGAAAAACTGCTCGTTAAGGGCATCAAATTTAATCTGGAGCATGAAGGCTATCAGGTGGAAGGGGTCTACGATGGCAGCGCCGCCGTGGAGCTGGCCCGCAGCGGGAATATGATCTCATTATTCTGATGTGATGATGCCCCAGATCGATGGGCTGGAAGCTTGCATACGCATCCGGAGTTCTCCGATGTGCCTATCATCATGCTCACGGCCAAAGGCGAAGATACGACAAACTGATGGGCTTTGACTGTGGGGCGGACGACTATATGACAAAGCCTTTCAATATTCTGGAACTGAAGGCTTTGGTAAAGGCGCTGCTCAAGCGCGCTTCCGGCTCCGGGAGACAGGAAAAAAGCGAAGAAATTACTGTGGGTGCACTGACGCTGGATCAGCGGGAGCACGTGGTGCGCCGGGGCGAAACGCGGGTGGAACTGACGGCCAAGGAATACGATCTGCTGGAACTTTTGATGAAGCACCCCCGCCGGGTCTACAGCCGTGAAGTGCTGATGAACGTGGTATGGGGCTATGAATATCAGGGCGATTTCGGACGGTGGACGCATGCGCCGGCTGCGGAAAAGATTGAGGAAAAACCCGGCTCAGCCGGAGTATATTCTGACAAAATGGGGAGTGGGCTACTATTTTAAGGGGGTAAAAGCGGCAGCCTGCAGCTGCGCATGGCGCTCAGTTATGCGGCTCATCATCATCGCTGTGCTGGTGCTGCTGAACACCTACCCGCTGGTGGTGTCGCAGAATATGGTGTTCCGTTCCAAACAGACCACCATGCAGAGCAGCGTTTCGGTGATGGTGTCGGCCCTGTCGGGGTTGGACGTGCTGACGGAAAAAATGTGGCCCAGGCTATGACTGTGGCGGAAGAGGCTGCGGTATCCCGCGTGCTGGTGACGGATGCAGACGGAATGGTGCTTTATGATGACCGGGAAACCGGCGGCGCTGTGGGGCGCTATGCGCTCTATACGGAAATTACTGAGGCGTTGGGCGGCTATGATGCGTTTCACTCCCCGCTATGAGGACGGAGCTTTCCGCAGCCGGGCTGCTTCGCCGGTGGTGTACCGGGGCAGATCATCGGCGCGGTGTATGCCTATGAGTACGATACGGAGCAGGCGGAACTGCTGGGTGGACTGCAGCAAAACCTGCGCAACATATCCCTGGTAACGGGACTTGCGGTATTGCTCATCAGTCTGGTGCTTTCTAAGTTGCTGACGGCACGCTTTGGGGAGCTGCTTTCAGCCATCCGCATTGTGCGCCGGGGCGACTACAATCACCGTACCGCCGTGGGAGGGCACGACGAGATCGCTGCTCTGGCACGGAGTTTGACAGTTTGACAGACCGGCTCCAGGTGACGGAAAATGCCCGCAGGCGTTTTGTATCCGACGCCTCCCATGAGTTGAAAACGCCCCTGGCATCCATCCGGCTGCTCTCGGATTCCATTTTGCAGACCGAGGAGATTGACGAGGCCACAGTGCGTGAGTTTGTGGGAGACATCCGCAGTGAGTCGGAGCGCCTCCAGCGCATTACCGAAGAGCTGCTGCACCTGACGAAGCTGGACGGGGAGCCGCCCCGGCCGGGCAGCGCGGTGACGGCGGAACCGGTGGTGGAGCGGGTAGTACATATGCTCCGGCTGCTGGCGGAGGAGCGTGGTGTGGTGCTGAATGTGCATTTGCAGGATGATCACGGTGCGCGGCGCGGAGGACGATCTTTATCAGATGGTGTACAATCTGGACGGAAAATGCCATCAAATACAACCAGCCCGGCGGCTTTGTGGAGATCACACTGCGCCGCACCGAGAGACGGCGCAGATTGAGGTGGCCGATGACGGCATCGGTATCCCGGAGGAAGATTTGCCGAAGGTATTCGAGCGCTTTTACCGGGTGACAAAGGCTCGCTCCCGCGCTGCGGGCGGAACGGGGCTGGGGCTTTCCATCGTGCACGATACCGCGGCCCGGTGGGGAAGTGACCGTGGCAGCGCCCGGGCGGCGGGACAGTGTTTGTGCTGACGCTACCTCTGTGGCGGGAGGAGGATGCCCCATGAAACAGCATGTGCTTGCGCTTGCACTGGCTGGAATGCTGACGCTCTGTGCCTGCGGTGCGCCTTCGGTTCAGGATGGCGCGCTGTACAGCGTGTATTACCGCACAGAACTGGCCCAATCCGGCGGTGCGGACGCAGTATGCGCTGTGGAAACCAGAGCGGAAGGAGAAAGTGCGGAGCGCATTGCTTCTGCATTGCTGCGCCGAATGCTGGAAGGAACCCAGGAAGGAGGCGTCAGCCCCCTGCCGGAGGGGACGCAGGTTTTGGATGTGACGATTGACGGCGGTGTCGCGGTCGTGAATCTGTCTGCAGAGTATACCCGTTTGTCCGGAATGGATCTGACGCTGGCCGACGCCTGCATCGCGCTGACGCTGAGCCAGCTGCCGGAGGTGGAGCGTGTCAGTGTGCTGGCCCAGGGGCAGGCGCTGCCTTACCGCGAACGGCAGTCGATGACGGCGGAGGATCTCCTGCTGAGCTGGATGGACAATGAAGGCGCACACTGCGCGCACGGTTGTATTTTTACAGTGCAGCCACGGGAGAGTTGGCGGCGGAGACGCGCACACTGCAGCTGGCCGAGGGACAGACCCGGGCTGAGGCGGTGCTGTCTGCGCTGCTGAGCGGCCCGGAGACAGAGGCGTTGCTGCCGCTGCTGCCGGAAGGTGCAGGTGCGTTCCGTGCGTATGGATGAGGGCATATGTTATGTCACTTTTTCTGAAGATTTTTTTTGAAAAATGTGCCGCAGACCATACAGGAGCAGGAGGATGTGCTATACTCAGTGGTAAAATCCCTATGCGGATTGGGCGACGTCCAAGCGGTGCAGATCTCCGTGGAGGGCGGCGAATCTATTACGGCCGCGTGAAATCAACGCTCCGCTGCACGGATAGACAGTCGGCACAGCGGAGCGATTCGGCAGAGATACTTGGAACGACGGAGGGATACGGTATGAAATTGGGTTACATCACAGTGATGGTACGGGATTTGGAGCGATCCCTGACTTTTTATCAGGAGTTGGCGCAGCTGCAGGTGATGCGGCGATTCCGGCCCGGACCGGGTGAGATTGCTTTTCTGGCTAACGGCGCTGGGGAGACGATGCTGGAGCTGGTCGCGATCCCGGATGCAGAGCATGTCTGCACCCGGGGGCTGGTGGTGAGCTTTGCCGCGGAGGGCAGTTTGGAAGGACTGCGGCAAAAAGCGGCTGAGCTGGGGTATGAGCCTTCGGAGATCGTTGATCATCCGCCCAAGCCCCGGCACTTTATCGTGTCTGATCCGGATGGGATTACGGTGGAGTTCAGTGCGTGAATAAAAAGCAGACAAAGAACCAGACTGCCTCCGGATGGGGGCAACAGAACAGAAAAGCGCTGCGGGCGCAGGAAAGGAACGATCCAGAATGAAAACACATCAATACGATTTGCGTGCAGGGAGGCTATACGCCGGGAAACGGAGAGCCGCGGCAGATCCCGATCGTGCAAAGCACCACATTCCGATATGAAAACGCCGAGGCCATGGGGAAACTCTTTGATTTGGAAGCGAGCGGCTATTTTTACACTCGGCTGCAGAATCCGACCAATGACGCCGTGGCGGCGAAGCTGGCGGAGCTGGAAGGGGGCACGGCGGCTATGCTGACCTCCTCCGGTCAGGCGGCCAATTTCCTGGCCCTGTTTAATATTTGCACCTGTGGGGAGCACATTGTGGCGTCTTCTTTCGATTTACGGCGGCACGTTCAATCTGATCGATGTGACTATGCGCAAAATGGGCGTCGAGGTGACTTTTGTCTCTCCCGACTGCACGACAGAAGAATTGAACGCAGCCTTTCGGGACAACACCCGCGCCGTGTTCGGCGAAACCATTGCAAACCCTGCGCTGACGGTGCTGGACATCGAAAAGTTTGCCGCAGCGGCTCACGCCCACGGCGTGCCTTTGATCGTGGACAACACCTTGCCACCCCGGTCAACTGCCGCCCCTTTGACTGGGGTGCAGATATTGAACCCATTCTACAACGAAGTATATGGATGCACGGCGCTGCTGTGGGTGGTGCCATTGTGGACAGCGGACGCTTTGACTGGATGGCTATGCCGACAAATTTCCAGGCTTGTGCACGCCGGATGAGAGCTATCACGGTATTACCTACGCCGAAAAAATTCGGAAAGGAAGGGCCTTTATCACCAAGGCTACGGCGCAGCTGATGCGTGATTTTCGGCTGTATTCAGTCCCCCAGCATGCGTTTCTCCTGAATCTTGGCCTGGAGAGCCTTCATGTGCGGATGAAGCGGCATTGCGAAAATGCCCAGGCTGTGGCCGAGTTTTTGAGCGGCCACAGCGATATTGCCTGGGTCACCTATCCAGGCCTCTTGGGTGACAAATACCATGCTCTGGCGGAAAGTATCTGCCGAACGGTTCTGTGGAGTGGTGTCTTTCGGCGTCAAAGGCGGGCGGAAAGCGGCGGAAGCTTTTATGGGCCGGCTGAAGCTGGCGGCCATCGAGACTCATGTGGCCGACGCTCGCACCTGCTGCCTGCACCCGGCCCTCGACCACACACCGACAGATGAGCGACGCGCAGCTTGCGGCCGCTGGTGTCGGTGCAGATCTGGTGCGCATGTCCTAATGGACTGGAAGATGCCGGTGACCTGATCGCCGACATCGATCAGGCGCTGCGGGCTGAAGCGGGTACCGGTGTGGACAGAAAATACATACGAATTTCCTGGAAAACCACGGCGCCCATTGGCAGCGCCGTGGTTTGTTTTCAGGAAGCGCTTGACAGGGAATTTCTTTTTCGTGATACTATTATTATGATATCAAAATAATATAGATAAAAACAAAGAAGGAGAGGATAATCCATGTTGGTCACAACAACAGAACAGATAGCGGCAAATCGTATGAAATTTTAAATTTCTTGCCCAGGGCAGCAATTCAGTGCAAAAACGTGGGCCGCGATATCACACAGGGCTTGAAGCAGCTGGTGGGCGGCGAGCTGACGTCTTACACAGAAATGATGGATAAAGCGCGCGATATCGCATTGGAGCGCATGATCCGTGCGGCAGAGAGTATGGGCGCGGATGCTGTCGTCTCCATGCGCTATACGACCTCCGCCATTATGCAGGGCGCCGCTGAGGTGCTGGCGTATGGCACAGCGGTAAAATGGATGGATGCGTAAGACCGAGAAGGCTTTACAGAAAGGAAGAGTATTGCCATGAACGAACAAAAAGGGGAACGATCTACGAGGAGAAAACATCGGCGGCGGGCAATATGGTGCCGCTGTTGATTCTGGGGTTATACTGTTGGTGGCATGTGTGCCGCTGATTATTTTCGGTGCAGTGCAGATGGGGGAGTCCTGGCGGCCCGGTGCCGCGGTGCTGGGTGGCGCGGCAATCGATTGGGGATCGCAATGCCCATCGTTGGCCTCGTTCTTTTGTGTGGTTGAAAGTGGTCAAACCCAATGAAGCATTGGTGTTGACGCTGTTCGAAAATATTATGGGACGCTCAAAGGAGCCGGGTTCTATTTTGTCAATCCGTTTTGCACCGCAGTCAATCCCACAGTAATGAACATGGGACGCCGCAGAACAGGCTGCTGGAAAGGTATCCGGCGGGAAGGTGCAGAAGAAAAGGTGACCGGGCTTCCGGCAAAGCCATTTCGCTGAAAGCGATTACGCTGGACAATGGCAAACAGAAAATCAATGACGCTATGGGGAATCCCATTGAGATTGGTATTGTGGTTATCTGGCGGGTGGTGAACACGGCAAAGGCGGTGTTCAGTGTGGGACAATTATATGGATTTTCTGTCCATTCAGGCCGATTCCGCGCTGCGCAACATCGTTCGGCTGTATCCTTATGACGTTTCTGAGGAAGGAGACGAACTGTCGCTGCGCGGCAGCAGTCAGGAAGTGGCGGAGCGGCTGAAAACGGAGATCCAGAGCAAGGTGGAGCTGGCGGGCTTGGAAGTATTAGAGGCACGCATCACCCACCTGGCTTACGCGCCGGAGATTGCAGCAGCAATGCTGCAGCGCCAGCAGGCCGCGGCGATCATCGACGCCCGCAAGATGATTGTGGACGGTGCGGTGGGCATGGTGACCATGGCGCTGGAAAACTGGGTGAAGAGCAGGTCGTCGAACTGGATGAGGAGCGCAAGGCCGCTATGATTTCAAATCTCCTGGTGGTGCTGTGCGGAAACAAGGATGCGCAACCCGTCGTCAACTCCGGCTCGCTTTATTAAGTGTACAGCGCAGGGCGGAAGGGTTTGCCAAAACACTGAAAAGCTGATACACTGTTTACGAGGGAGGGAGCGGCTTTGGAACAGAAGGAAAAGGGGAAGAAGCAGCTCCTTCTGCGCATTTCTCCGCAGTTGTGGAGGATCTGTCCGCTTGGGCGGAGGACGATTTCCGATCCATCAACGGCCAGATTGAGTATTTGTTGACCGAATGTGTCAAAAGCGTAAGAAGAGCGGCTCGCGCGAAAGGATAAAAGAATAACACAAGAAGGCCCTGGGGCATTGAACTGCCCCAGCGGAAATGGACAATAGATACGAGCCCCTGTGTAGAAACGTAAACTACACAGGGGTTTAACATGGGGAAAAGGAGATGGACAGAAATGAAAGCGCTGGAGCCAGAGATTGCAGCAATACGGAACATGGAAAGAACCTGACAGAAAATAGCAGACTACTTTCAATAAGTAGAAAGCAAATTATGAATTGGGTTACGTGGTATAACAAAGAACAGGCAGCATCAAAGCGAAGTAAGGGAACGCGAAGGATTATGGATGGAGAATCAGCTGCTGCAGGATTTTTCTGCAGTTTGCAGAAAGGCGGTCAGGCCGGGCTTGAAGTATGAAGTGATACGCTTGCACAAACGAATTTAACCCATGTCAGTCGTACGTCAGTTCTTGCATGTATCCAGAAGCGGCTGCGATAACTTTATTCACCGTATGGGAAGACCAGAGGACTTATTGATCAGTTCATCTCTTTCGATCATCATGAGCACATTCAGTTAAAAACTGGAGTGGCGCCGCTGACGCTGCGCCACTCCGCTTAAAATTGGTATTTCCGGCTCAGGGTATTTTCTGCCCTGCCCGAACAAACTGAGGCGATTCAGCGCCGCAGAGTTTTCCTTTTGGGGATATTTCTTTAGGCAGAGGGCTGTCCTGCACCCGGTGTTTGGCAATGCGTATGGGTGCAGATGGCGGGATCTGCCGTTGCAGGGCCTTCAGGTCTTCAAAGGTATCCGGCCGTTTGTCAGGGTCCCGCAGCAGGGCGGAGGGGTGATAAATAGCCATCATCTGCACGCCGCCCTTTTTCCGTCCATTGGCCGTGCTCCCGGGTAATTTTGAAATTGAGCGGATCAGCCGCATGGCGGCGATACGGCCCAGGCATACGATGATTTTCGGTTGGATCAGGGCGACCTGGGCGCGCAGATAAGCAATACAGGCGTCCTGCTCGGTGTTCAGAGGATCACGGTTGTGGGGCGGGCGGCATTTGACAATATTTGCAATGTACACCTGGCTGCGGTGCAGCCCGATGATTTCCAGCATATCGTCCAGCAGATGGCCGGCAGCCCCCACAAAGGTTCACCCTGCAGATCCTCATTTTCGCCGGGGCCCTCGCCGATGAACATGACTTCGGCGTGTTCATCGCCTACGCCGAACACTACATTGTGCCGTGTTTCGCCCAAGGTGCAGTTATGACACTGTGCGCAGGCCGCTTTGAGCGTATCCCAATCCATCATTGTGTGAACCTCCTTTGCTGCAGCCAGGAAAGCACATCCTCATATACCAGCGACCGGGCGGTTTCGTTGAGGATTTCATGGCGCATCCCGGATAGATGCGGATGTCCAGATGGCGCATACCGGCCTTTCGGAAACTGAGGTAAGCGCGCCGGACGCCGGCGCCGTTTTTCGCCCACGCCGTCCAGTCCGCCGGCAATAAAATATACGGGTGTGGCAGGATTCATTCGGGCCAGATTGGCTTCGTTTCGAATGAAAGCTATGCCATCCATCAGGTCGAGGAACAGCCCTGTCGTGATGTCAAATCCGCACAGAGGATCGGCAAGGTAAGCGTCTACGGTTTCTTCGCTGGTGCTGAGCCAGTCAAAGGGCGTGCGGTTGGGGCGGAACGCGGTTATAAGAGCCGAAGGCCAGCATTGAAAGCAGCGGGCTTCTGCCATGCCGCCCCAACCGCAGGGCTTCGGCGGCTGCGGCGGCACGTCCTGCGGCCAGAGTGGCCCTGCGCATCTGGCCGGTGCCGCAGAGCACAGCGGCGGAAACCGTGCCGGGAAAGCGGATTAAATAGGTGCGGGTGAGAAAAAGAACCCATGCTGTGACCGAACAGAACATAGGGCAGACCAGGAACTGACGCTCCGTCATGATCTGCAGGGTACGGGTGTCATTGCTCACATGCATCCACCCGTCGCGGTCAGCAAAATAGCCCAGGTTTTCCGGCGAGGATATGGAGGCGCCGTGGCCAGATGGTCGTTGCCGACGACAATATAGCCATGGCGATTCAGAAAACGGGCGAAGGCATCGTAGCGCCCGATATGTTCGGCAATGCCGTGCAGCAGCTGAACGACGCCGGCATAGGGAGCATGGTCCGGCAGCCATTGCCTGGCGTGGATCGGGCACAGGCCGGCGCTGGATGGGAAGTAGAAGTCGGTAATTTGCGACATGGTCGGGGCTCCTTTCTGTACGGTTGGAAGCGGAGCGCGCCAAAGCAGGCGGCACGCCGCTCCTCTTTGTGCCTGTTTTCAGTAGTATAGCATAAAATAGAAAAAAGGGCAGCTATTTGGGACAAAGAGAATGAAGAAAGTTTGACCAAATTGTGAATTTCACCAGCGGTGCGTTGAAAAGGACCAACTGGCGTGCTATAATAAGAAAAACAATAGGACAAAGAAGGGATTTGTATTTGCAAATGGTGTTTGCAGGTAAAATAGGATTGAATTGGCACGAAACGGATTAAAGAGCATTGAAAGGAGTTTTTCTTATGGCATTTTTTGACAACCTGACCCGGAAAGCGCAGGATGTGGCGTCTGTCGCAGGCGAGAAGGCCAAAATGGCCGCAGATACGGCTAAAATCAATATGCAGATCGCCAGCGAGCAGCGCGAAATCGAAAAAGATTATAAAACCATCGGCGAATGGTATATGGCCGAACATGCGGATGAAGCCCCGGAGGCCATTGCCGACGTGGTGGCTGCCATCAAGGCTGCCAAGGAGAAAATCATAGAACTGGAAGAAGCCAAGGAGCAGCGCAAAAATCCCACAGCAGACGTGATCCCTGCCGATGGCGTGGTTGCAGAAGAAAACGGCTGGCGCTCCGGAGATGAAGATCTGCCCTGTGTGCGGAAATGCCTCTCAAGGTAAAGTTCTGCCCCCCAGTGCGGTGCACCGATGGGCGAATAAAAGATAAGTAAAGAGGGGCCGTGGCCCCTTTTTTTTTTTACGGCAGTCGGCAGAACGCGAAACACTGCAGCATCGTGGCGCTCCTGTTTTGTGATTATGCTTCTTTGCTGTCCGGACGGCGGCAATGCGCACCAGGATGCGCACCATCGTCTCTAAAGCCGGGACGGGAATAAATTCGCGGACACTGTGAAAATTGACGCCGCCGGTGCAGAGATTGGGGCAAGGGAAGGCCCTTCCAGGAGGGTTGTGCGCCGTCGGTGCCGCCGCGGATGGGAACGATCCGGGGCGTGACACCCTCGGCTTCCATGGCGGCAGCGGCGCGATGGATCAAATCCATGTGCTCCGGTTCGATTTTCTCACGCATATTATAATAAATGTCGCGGAGATACAGTACGGCGGTGTCTGAACCGTATTTGCCGTTGAGATAGGAGGCCATCCGGGAAAGCTGCTCTTTGCGGGCTTCAAATGCGGTGCGGTCATGGTCACGGATCAGAAAATAGAGATCCGCGGCGGATTCATTGCCCTCGATGCGGTTGACGTGGAAAAAAGCCTTCGCGCCCTTCGGTGTGGGCAGGGGGTTTCGGCCGGCGGCATCAAATTCAGAAATTCCTGGGCCAGCAGAATTGCATTGCGCATTTTGTTTTTGCTTCGCCGGGATGGATGTTGAAGCCGGTGAAATGGATGTGCGTTGGCGGCGTTGAAATTCTCATATTCCAGTTCACCCAGCGTTCCGCCATCTACTGTGTAGGCTGCAGATGCGCCAGCCGAGAGATCGAAGTGCTCCGTGCCGCGCCCGATTTCTTCGTCGGGGAGTAAAAGCGATGCATATGGGACCATGGGGATTTCGGATGCTCCAGCAAATATGCTGCGGCGGATACAATCTCGGCGATGCCGGCTTTGTCGTCGGCGCCCAGCAGGGTGGTTCCGTCGGTGACGATCAACTCTGACCTGCATAAGGCGCCAGAGTTTGCGCATCGAGGAGGATGCTGCCTGTCTCATCCAGAGGAGGTCGCCGCCGCGATAGAGGACACGGCGGGGGCGGACATTTGCGCCGGGAGCATCCGGAGAGGGTGTCCATGTGGGCAATGAAGCCCAGAGCCGGTATCATTTCTTGCCCCGGTGCGGCATGCAGATGGGCATAGACACAACCGTGCTCATCCATGCGGGCATCGGACAGCCCTAAGGACTGCAGTTCCTGAACCAGAGCTTCGGCCAAACGCATTTCCTTTTCGGTACTGGGGCAGCTTGTGCTGTTTTCGTCAGATTGGGTATCAAAGGAAACATATGAAAAAAAGCGATCGATAACATCCATAGCGGATCCCTCCTTCAAATAGCTGTGTGCCGGATATTCGGCCGTTTTTCAAAGCGTTTTCAGCTTGTGCAGTTTATGGATTTATTATAGGCTGGGATGGCCGGTTTGTAAATCCCCGTCAAAAACAGGCGTATTTTTATTGGGAAAACGGGAAATAGGCCGAAGATCAACCGGCCTTGTTTGCCAAAGAAAGGAAACGGGGAAATTGCATACGGTGGGAAAATCTGCGGATACTAAAACTTGTCTGAAGCAGAAAAAACAGGAGGGGTTTAATATGAAAGCAACAGGGATTGTGCGGCGGATTGATGATTTGGGTCGTGTTGTCATGCCAAGGAAATTCGCCGCACGATGCGCATCCGCGAAGGAGATCCGTTGGAGATCTACACCAGCAAAGAAGGCGAAGTTATTTTCAAGAAATATTCGCTGATCGGCGATATCGATGATTTAGCCGGGCAGTTCTGCGAGGCGCTGAGCAAAAACGTCAGCGGCATTGTGGCGGTGACGGATCGGGATACGGTGATCTCCGGCCGGCGGCGCCAAGCGCAGCTGCTGGAAAAGCGGATCAGCGTCGCATTGGAAAAAAATCCTGGAGGACCGTGGGCTTTACCAGAGCCGGGAAGGCGGCGAAGGGGTGTCTGTGACCGAGGGAAATGAAAATACCGCGTTTATCTGGCTGCGCCGATCCTGTCTCAGGGAGACGTTATGGCTGTGTGCTGTTTATTACGGATGCGGCGGATAAGACTGCCGGCGAAACAGAACAGGCGTTGGCGGAAACGGCGGCCTCTTTTTGGGGCGGCATATGGAAAATTGAAACACACCAGCAAAAGCCTGCCTGAGCACACTACGTGCGCTCGGGCAGGCTTTTCTCTGTCCATGAGGATCACGGAGGCAGTACTACCGCCAGGAGAAGGAGGCTGAGGCACATCGTCTCCGTCCATCGGTTGGAAAAGAACGCAGGTTTCATCCAACTGGGTGCGGTTGATAACTGCTGCTGAACAGTGGGATCCAGGGCAATCAGTTTGGCGGTGAAACTCGCCGCACGCCGCATCAGATCGGAATGATTTTCCGGATGCTTGCGCATATCTTTGAGCATGTTGCTGTCTGCAACGTTGTATTGTACCGGATAGCTGCCCGGGTTGAAGTAGGCGTCGTTCAGGGGCGCCGCCGGAGATAACATAGAGGGGCGTCATTGATGCAGCAGCCGCTCGTAAGCGTGTTCGCCCTTTTCCAGGCAGTTGTCCGGCAGTGCGGACATGGCGGGATGCACCAACCGCATCGGGAAGGGCATCATTGGGAGCATTCTTATGTTTATGCAAGCAATACGTATTCTGATTGCAATACTGTGTTTAGCGGCCGGCATGTAACGAAAGAGCAGAGTGAGGCAGTTATTACTGCAGAAGGATAGCAGACTCTGAAACTGGCGGTCACCAAAATGGGTACGTTTGCCTCCTGACGCTGTCTTCTGTTCGGAAAAACCTTATAAAAAACCAGGGGCGCTTTGGAATAATCCAAAGCGCCCCTGGACCATTCTGCCGCGCTGCTCAGCGCACGGCCACTTCAATGGTACGCTGGGCCAGCACCTCGTCGCTGCGGTTGTGCAGGCTGATTGTGACGGTCACGTCTCCCAGATTCGGCCGGTCAGGGTCAGGGCCACGTTGTCGTCGTTGCCCCATTCGCCCCAGGAGCACTGCACGATGCTCCGGGTGGATACTTCATAGGAAACAGAATAACCTGACGGGATACCGGGAATGGAGCAGGTTACCGTTGTGCTGCCGCCCGGGCTGAGACGCACCGAGGATTTGGACAACTTGAAACTGTTGCTCAGTTCCTTGACAAAGGCTGACACGGTGGCCGAAACGCTCTGATAGCTTTCCTGTTTGAGTGCGGTTAACGCCGTAATGGGAATGGCCAGGTTCAGGTTTTTGACCATTGCTCATGGAGGCGGTGGTGATGCCACCAACTGCCCCCTGGCGTTCATCAGCGCGCCGCCGCTGGAACCGCTGGAAATGGGGTGGTGATCTGAATGTAATTCACGCCGTTGATGGTGCGATGGGCGGAGGAGACAAGTCCGGCGGACAGGCTGTTTTCCAGTCCCTGCGGGTTGCCGATGGCGTACACCGTGGCGCCGGTGAGCAGGGAGCCAGAGTAATCCACAGAGATGGGGGTGAAACCGGAACCGCCAATCTGAATGCGGGCCAGGTCGTTTTCCACGTCGTAATTATACACGCCGAGAACTTTATAGGTTTTGCCGTCATTTGTGATGATCTCGGCGCTGGCAACGCCGTCGAGCACATGCCAGTTGGTCACAGCCGTACCGTCGGCGCTTAAAAAACGCCGCTGCCGCGGGAATATATCTCACCGTTGGCATCATAGGTGATCATGGAAAACACAGAGGGAGCGCATCTGGCATATACCTGTTCGGCGGTGAGCACGCTGCCGCTGCTGGCGCCGAGGGTGACGCTCTTGCGCTCAGACACACGAACCATGCGGGTTATAACTGCGGCCACTTCGCTGCGGCGGATGTTGGTATTGGGATGAAATGCGCCGGTGCTGTCCGTACCAGTGAAGACGCCGGCGCGGTAGAGTTTATACACGGCGGGACCGTAGCTGTCAGACACATGGACGTCCGGAATCGCTTCGTCGGCAATGGCGTTCATTTCACTCAGAACTTCGTCGGGCAGGGCTGCGGCCAGAAGCACGGCGAACTGTGCTCGGGAAATGGCGTTGCTGTAATCGTGGAACGCGTCCTCCATGATGCCATTTTCCAGGCAGTAATCAGCATATACCTGCCACCAGGGATTGCCTTTGAACGAAATCGGCGGAGCCGGTTTCATAGATGCTGTGCAGGCAGGCGGCCAGTTTCACAGCTTCGGCTGCAGTCATGCTGGCGTCGGGGGAAAAGCGGCCGGTACCGGTGCCGCTGAACAAGCCCAGCTCATAACAGGTTTCCACGTATCCGGCATACCAGCCGGAAACATCGCTGAACGTAGTGTCCGTGTAAAGTGCTGACGGTTTTGAAATGGTCCAGGCTCCCCCATTGCCCAGGCGTTTGCAGTAAGCGTACAGGCCAATGCAGCAGCAGCGAAAAGCGCCGTGCATTTTTTGAAAATCGGTTCATAAGTGCATTACTCCGTTACGAAAAAATAGGATCAAGCGGACAAAGCCGCAGGATAGGCTCAGTATAGCATCCCGACGGGCAAAACGCCAATGGTTGCGCGAAAACTTTAAAAATATTTATAAAATTCGGGGTGCGCTTAGATCTCGGCGGTTTGCTTCTGCCAGGGCGAAACGGTCTGCTTCCTCCAAAAGAGGAGCCAGTGCGGCGTACACGGCGGCATGATACGGATTCAGCCATTGACGCTCCTGGGGAGAAAGCAATGCTACGTCGATGGCGGAACGCTCAAAGGGTACCATGGTCAGGGAGAAAAGCCCAGGAAGCGGCCGTATTCATTTTCGAAGCGCTCTTCGCATACCAGAAGGTTTTCCAGACGGATACCATAGCGGCCCTCCAGATACAGGCCCGGCTCGTCGGAAAGAATCATGCCGCTTTCCAGTACGGCATCCTGCCCTGCTGAGCGGAACCGGAAAGAATTCCGGCCCCTCGTGGACGCTGAGGAGATATCCACGCCGTGGCCGGTGCCATGGTTGTAATCCAGGCCTTCCTGCCCATAGAGGCTGGCGGGCGATCATGTCCAGGGCACTGCCACGGCAGCCGTACAGGAACTGAGCGTGGAGCAGGTGCAGGTGGCTGCGCAGCACCAGCGTGTAGTGGCGCTTCATGTCTGCCGACACAGGTCCGAGGGCAATGGTGCGGGTTACGTCCGTGGTGCCTTCGAGATAATGACCGCCGGTGTCGGACAGTAAAAAGCCCTGGGGCTCCAAAGGGATGTCGCTCTCTTCCGTAGCCGAGTAATGGACGATAGCCCCGTGGGAACCATAGGCTACGATGGGGTCAAAAGCTTGGCTCCAGGTAGTGGGGCTGCCGGGCACGCAAGGGCTTCCAGCTTTTCTGCGGCAAGAACGCTCTGTGACAAGAGAGCGGCCGACAGTGGCTTTCAGCCAGAAGATCCATTGGGTCAGAGCCGCCCGTCGCGCAGGTGAGCAGTGCGTTCGTTGGCTATCTCTGCAGCGTTCTTGATTGCTTTGGGCAGCAGCGTCGGATTGGCTGCAGAGACAATGGGGCAGTGCGCGGCGGCGCGCCACAGAGCACAACTGGTCTTTTCTTCGTCCAGCCATACGGTGCTGTGCGCCGGAAGCGCGGCGGCATAGGCGTAGATCCCGTCATAGGGAGCCAGTGTAATTCCGTCGGCAGCCAGGGCGTTTTTCAGGGCTTCCGGGAGCACGGAGGGGTTGACGAACAACTGGGTGTCAAGCCGTCAGTGCCAGAAAGCTCAGCACCACCGGGCAGCAAGCCACATCCCCGCCGCGCAGATTGAGCAGCCAGGCGATGTCATCCAGAGAAGAAAGCAGCAGGACATCGGCCTTCCGTTCCGATAAAAGGCGGCGGATCTGTGCCAGCTTTTCCGCCCGGGAGCGGCCGCAGTAGGCTTCGTCCAGTGCCCAGGCTGGGGCGGCGGATAGCGGCGGCCGGTTCGGCCACCCGTCGCCGGCCAGATCCACGTCGGTGCGGAAAGTGATATCCAGGCCGTCCAGCGCTGTTTCCAGCGCGTGAAAGCGTTTGGCGGTGACTGTGCGGCCGTCGAAGCCCAGGCATTGGCCCGGGCGCAGCGTTTCTTTCAGGTATGCTTCTTCGGTAGGGACGTTTTTTCACCCATTTTGCACAGTGTGATGCCGGAACCGTCAAGCTGCTGTGCAGCCTGCAGAAATAGCGGCCGTCGGTCCACAGTCCGGCCCAGTCCGCTGTGACGAGCAGCGTACCCGCGCTGCCGGTAAAGCCGGAGACATAGCCGCGGCATTTGAAGTGGTCGCCGACGTATTCCGAACCGTGGAAATCGTCGCTGGGGATCAGATAAGCGTCAATTTTTTCCTGCACCATACGCCGGCGCAGGTCGGTTAGTTGTTTGCGCATAAGTTGCGTTCCTTTCTTTGCATTTGTATTTCTGCGCGGTTCGCAGCATTGCACGCCCGGATGCGGGGCTTATGCCATCAGTGTGACGGCTTGATGCAGATTGTCAATCATAACCTGAGCGGCGCTGGGAGCATATTCGCCGTCCAGGGTCCAGGAAGTTCGCCTTGCGGGATACATTCCACATGGGACACATGGCGGTATACAATGCCGGTGTGCCCGTAATTCTGTGTCAGCAGTGCTGTGGCCAGCGCCTGGATTTCCAATGGGTTTTTTAGGATTTTTCACCAGCAGCAGCTCATATTTTCCGTCGTCCAGCTGCACCTGGTCGGGAGAGAGCTTCATCAGGCCGCCGATGGAGGTGGAATTGCTGACAGAACCGAACAGGTATTCGCCGCTGAGATCTTCGCCGTCTGCGGTGATGGACAGGGTGACGGAGCGGTTGATGCTGGGCAGCTGACGCAACAGCTTCCAGCATATAGGCCGTGTGGCCCAGCGCGTTTTTCAGCGGCTGGGGAACGGTGTAAGACGTTTGGGTAAAGGCGCCGAAGGAGGCAACGTAAACAAATAACGCTCGTTGAACTGCCCCACGTCGATGGGCGTGGGGATGCCGCTGGTGATGACGCGGGCCGCAGCAACGCTGTCCTTTGGGCAGGTGGAGGCTGGCGGCAAAATCGTTGGTAGTACCGGCGGGGAGATAACCCAGACGGGGCTGCGGTCCGTCTATGGCCATCAGGCCGCACACGGTTTCGTTCAGCGTGCCGTCGCCGCCGCAGCAGGCTACGACGTCATAGTCTTTGCCCAGAGTGCGGGCCAGCTCGGCGGCGTGGCCGGGAGCTTTTGTCAGGCGAGCGTCGGTGAGGAATCCGGCTTCGAAAAAACGCACACGGCATCGAACAACGTCTCCTTTGCCCTGCCCTTACCGGCTTTGGGGTTTACAATGAGCAATATTTTTTTTTGGCATGGGATCCTCCATAAAAGCTGGATTCAAAAAGAATTCTGTCATTTTCCGTGCATCGGGAAAGAGCGGTGAAATTTTCATAAAACCTTAAGATAATTCTTATTATAGCACATGGGAACACCACTTGCAAAGAAAAGCAAAGTCAGGTATAAATATATATGTAGAAAAAGGCGGGCTATGTCGCTGCGCGGGAAAGGGAAGAACCAATGATCAAATTTCGCAGAAACAATGTGTATATGAAATGGGGCCTGACAGCTTTCGTAACGGTATTGGCAATTTTGGCGATGTACGATATTCTGTTCGGCGCACACAAAATTGCAGTCTACTTCGGCGTCCTGAGGCACGATTTTTACGCCGATAATCTACGGTGGGGCTATTGCTTATCTTCTGGCGCCCATTGTGGATTTCCTGGAGCGTACGGTGCTGCGGCCCTGGGCCGCGCCGGGTA
>VOFB01000301.1_pt1 | contig 21805 bp, 28 predicted proteins | sample 5384141 | NCBI WGS metagenome assembly VOFB01 (sample SAMN12384721, study PRJNA508395) | human gut metagenome | isolation source: healthy gut A | host: Homo sapiens | reverse complement strand
ACCAACACCCGGCCTGAGACTTCAAATGTGTCCCTGTGCTTAACTCTTTGGTGGTGACGGAATCTCTACTGTCTGTGCATCGGCTACGCCGTTAGGCCTCACCTAGCTCCTGACTAACCTGGAGCGGACGAACCTTCCTCCAGAAACCTGAGGCTTTCGGCCATGCAGACTTCACTGCATTCGCGCCACTCATTCGGCATTCTCACTTCTATACACTCCACAGCCGCTTGCGCTACTGTTTCCTCCGCGTATACAACGCTTCCCACCCAATACAGTACATTGCCTAAGCTTTCCTGGTGTCAGGTTTAGCCCTGTTAAATTTTCCGCGCAAAGACGCCTGACCAGTGAGGTGCCCAGTAGGCCGCCTTCGCCACTGGTGTTCCTCCCGATATCTACGCATTCCACCGCTACACCGGGAATTCCGCCTACCTCTGCACTACTCAAGAAAAACAGTTTTGAAAGCAGTTCATGGGTTGAGCCCATGGATTTCACTTCCAACTTGTCTTCCCGCCTGCGCTCCCTTTACACCCAGTAATTCCGGACAACGCTTGTGACCTACGTTTTACCGCGGCTGCTGGCACGTAGTTAGCCGTCACTTCCTTTGTTGAGTACCGTCATTATTGATCGTTTAGAGATTAACTCGATATAAGGAACAAGCCCACAGGTCTGCCGTATTGTGGGCTTGTTTGTTATTATCGACTCATGATTGAATTTGAAATTTCAAGCACGACCGTATCATGTTTATAGGTGGTAACAACCATCGGCAGGCTTCCAGCCTTCAAAACCTATGCACACGTCTGATTTTCGTACCGTTTGAGCCAGAGGAAAAAAGCTGATGTTTAATAAGAATGCCCACTGCGGTGGAGGTGGGTGCGGACAGACCGATCATAGTCAGGCTGGCATTAGGCTGGATGCTCATAATATATGCCCATGGGGAAGGCGCACCAGCAGAGTCTGCACCAGCCCCTGTACCATGACCCAGAGCGTTTTGTCGTTGCCATTGAAGTAGCCTACCATGCTGAACAGGATGGCAGTGGCGATGGTCTCGGGCGCAAAGCCCATGAGGTAGGTGTAGCTGTTGGCAATGACAGAGGCATCTGCCGTAAACAGACCGGAGAGAACGTCACCCTTGCACCACACCAGTGCAAATACGACGCAGCCGAACACCAGACCGATGCCAATGCCGGTGAACATGGACTGCTCGGCGCGTTTTTTGTTGCCGGCACCCACGTTCTGCGACACAAAGGACGCCATGGACTGCATCAGAGAACTGGGGATCAGCATGGCAAAATTAACGATCTTGCACGCCACACCGTAGCCGGAAGATGCCTCCAGCCCCAACCGGTTGACGAAGGCGCAGAGCGCCAGAAACGAAAGCTGGGTCAAAACTCCTGCAAAGCCAGCGGCAGACCGATGCCCAGAAATTTTTTGCACTGGGGTTCAGCTTGAAATCAGAGCGATGGATTTTGAAGGGCAGCTCCTTCTTCAGCAGCATTGCGATTGCACAGATTACGCTGACGGCTTGTGCTGCTACCGTAGCAATGGCGGCACCGGCAGCATCCAGATGAAAACCAGCCACCAGCACCAGATCGCCAATAACATTCACAATGCACGCCACCAGTACAAAGATCAGCGGAGAGCGGCTGTCGCCCAGACCGCGGAAAAGAGCCGAGAGCATATTATAGGCTACAATAAAGAAGATGCCGCTGCCGCAAATGCGCACATAGCTGGCGGTCAGGTCTAGGGCTTCGGCAGGAGCCTGCATCAGACTGGAAATAAGCCGTGCAAAAAACACCAGCACCACGAACAGTGCAGCTGCCAGAAGGGTGAACACAATAGCTGCCCCGCCAATGACTTGCCCGATGTACTGCGGTCGTTTTTCGCCCAGATAGCGGGCAATGAGCACTGTGATGCCCATGGCAAGCTGGGTGACAACAAAGGTGACGAGATTGAGTACCTGGCTACCAGTAGAAACCGCAGACAAGCCTGAAGTGGAGCCAAAGCGCCCCACTACCAGAAGGTCTACTGCGCCGTAAGCGGCCTGCAGCACCAGCGCACCCAGAATGGGCAGCATGAAAAAGGCGAGCTTTGGCAAAATGCGGCCTTGGGTAAAATCGGTCTTATCGTTTTTCAAGAGAATCTTTCCTTTCGCACATAATAGCATAGAATTTTTCCAGCGTTTGGATGGTGCACGCTGCATCCTCCTCGGAAATGCCGTCCAGATACGGGAGCAGTTGCGAGAAGTAGTCCGTATTGTACTTCTGGGAAAGCGCTTGCCCGCTCTCGGTGAGGAACAGATAGGTCACGCGGCCATCTTCAGCGGATACCTGTTTTCTCAGATACCCTTTGTGCTCCATCTCTTTTTACGGTACGGGTCACACCGGGGCGGGGCAGATTCAGCGCATCGCTGAGATCAGAGATCTTCGGCTGGATGCCACGGGTCTGCAATTTCTGAATAACATCCAGACACTGGATATAAGAGGATGTCACACCCTCCGGCAGGGCAGGCAGCATCTCCCGTGCCCGCTTTGCCAGATAGCAGGCATCCAGCAGCTGCTTGATCAGTTCGATGGTCATAATGAAATTCCTCTCCAAACGATTATCAAAGATAATTAACATTGATAATTATATAGAACTGCCCGGGAATGTCAAGTCTTTTGAAAAATCGGAGATGTCGGCAGCTTTGAGGCAGCTGCTTCCGGCATACCATTCTTGAGAGTGTTTGAGCGAATACAGTCTGAACCATGGATTAGAAGATCAAATACAAAACAAAAACAGGGTGCGCCCCTGCGGACGCACCCTGCCATCGCAATTCACGATTTGATTCGTTGGCAACAACCGTGAATTGCATATCGCAAACAAGTTGTTGAGAATTGCGCTGCTTGTAAAACTTGCGATTAAAACCACAGACAATAGCGATATGTACAGCAGGGAGTTCCCCACCGGGAACTTCCTGTTTTTCGTTGTTTGCATGATGAGCCTGTTCTGCCTGCCATGCGGCAAGCTCGCGTTTGCGCAGCGCAGCGGAGCAATGAAAGCCCCAGTGGGGCTTTTAAGCGACCGAACGGTCTTGCGCAAGCAAGAGGAGGGGCCTGAAAGGACCGCTGGCCTTCCTCGCTGTTCCAGCAAGGATGGCCGGGTAGAATGCCCGTGCCAACGGTCGATATCGCAAACGGGTAAGGGGAAGTTTTGAGGACTTTTTTTTTGTTCAAACGCCGATTAAAGCCCACCATGGCAAAGCGATATGAAAATCAAAGTTCCCCGTCGGGAATTTTTTGTCAGGCGCAAGGGCGCGGATGCTTTCCGCCCTGCCACGGCTGGTGGCTCCCGATGGCTGGCCTTCCTCGCTGTTCCAGCAGGCAAGGATGGCCGGGTAGAATGCCCGTTTTCAGACGGTCGATGACTTCATCGGGATAAGGGGAAGTGTTTGTGGACTTTTTTCGGGTTCAAACGCACGCTCCTTTGAGATTCCCAGCATTGTGGAGCCGGTAGTACAGGCGAGGAACATCAAAGTTTTCCCGTGGGCATAGTATTCTGCCCGGCGGACTGAACTTGCGCTGCTGTGATTTTCCTGTGCAATGCGCTCACAGGTTTTCATGGGCTTCTGGTTGTGTTCAGATTGAACACTGCCAGATTTCTTTATGCAGTATGCTGATTGCCGCGAAATGCTTCGGTGCACTTTTCAGAGGAATACTGCTTACCAATAAGGAACTTCTTCTGCTCCGGGGTGAAGTTTCGCCGTCCCAACTGATTCCGGCAGATCCACGCAACGGCTTCTTCGCGGTTCTCAAATCGGAGCGGCATGGTGGAAAAATAAATCTCCGGGTGTTTCTGGAGGATGGCATAACGGTTGTGGCCGTCAACAAGGATGTTATTCCAAACAATCAAAGGAGAAAGCAGCTTGCCTTCCTTGAGGATATTTTCTTCAAGCTGCTTGTACTCATCGTCCGTCAGCGGCGGGATCTGGTTCTGGAACTCCGGGTCGATTTTCAGATTGATCATACGCACACTCCTTTATCTCTCCTGTTGCGCCGGTTCTTCCTCCCGGAAAAATAGCGCAACATTTTGCTTTGCGGTTTTCAGTTTGAGCAGTTCTTCCTTGGCTTCCTTGTACTGCTCGTAGAACTTTGCCTTTTCGGATGCCAGCTGCGCATACTCGGCTTCCAGCTTTTTCGGGCTGGGCAGCTTTATAATGTTGTTTGTCTTAAAATAGGCTGCTGCCGCCCGGTACCCTGTCAGCTCTGCACGGTGCTGCTCCTCAAAGGCTGCGGAGCAATCTTTTTGTTGTATTTCTATAAATAATAATCAAGAGGGCGACAGCTTTTGTTGTCACCCTCTTGATTATTATTTATTGTTCCCACGTTTTGGCTTTTTGTCGGACATTTATAATTTGGAGCTGGTATAGAATGCTGGGAATTGCAGAAACCAATGAAAAAATACCCAAGACAATAGAATGCTTGATAATGGCAAACAGTGCAAATAGGAGCAGCAGGAATAGACATGGGTTACGCAAATTGCGGTAGTATTTTTCTTTATCGGCATAAGAAGTATGAAGTTCAAAAGGCTTTCCGTCGTTTGATTTTTCTACAATCAATAGTTCCCTGTTAAAAGTTGTTGCGTTTGTTGCAATACAACCGCCCATTTCCGCCCATGGACGCAATCGAACTTTTCCGACAGAATAGTTTAGATTGATATTTTTGAAAAATACCTTGTAGCCCATATCCTCCAAAAAATCAGCGTAGTCCGTTGCATTCTCTTTTGATTTTTCTCCGATAAACTCTACACAATAGGTCACTTCATCAGGACTGCATTCTTCAAATTCATAGAGCACCCTCCCTGTCCGGACAAGTCGATAGCCTTTTTGGACATTTTGTTTAACCATTTTGCCTGTGCATTTAGCAATCCACCAAAGAAACGATAACACTTTTTGCTCATACTGCACCTCCAATAATTTCACTTGCAATGCTTACAAGTTCGTTTAGTCTTGCAAGCTCTTTTTCTTTTTTCAATTTCTTTTCCCTTGGTCATTGTACCTCCTGTCTGTTCGATAACTCCTCGGTGAAGTTATGTAAGCACGACACGCCGTTGCTGTTCGCACCGTCAGGTGCGAACCATGAGCAGGGTTTGGGGTTGGACCGCGTTTGCGAAGCGCAGCGCAGCAATGAAAGCCCCAGTGGGGCTTTTAAGCGGCAGAGCGGTCTTGCGCAAGCAAGATGGAGGGGCCTTGCCCCGACAAGCGCTACCCCAACAAGATCACTTGGGAAAAACTCGCAAGAGTTTGAGAAGTGAAGTCCCGGTGGAGCACAACATTTTCAAGAATTGAAAATTTGTGGCCACGGGACGGTTCTTGCCCTCTACCGCTGCGCTCAAAACTGTTTCTGGGTAATTGTTTCCGAATTGTTAAGACGCAAAAATAAGTAGAGAGTTCCACTGCTCGTGTATGTTGATCGCCGTTTGCTCCGAACGAAGTTCCTGCCCCTGTTTATGCAGCGGCGTTGACAGGAAAGCCGGTATCACGCCCGGACGGCTTATAAAATTTTCAAGGTACATTTCCCATAAAGAAAAATACCGCCCAAGCAGCGCAGCGAAGGATTTTGTCGGGGTGAATCGGCGGCAAAATGAATCTTCGCAGTGGGCGCATACGACACTGGTAATATGCGCTTCACAGCCAACACGCAAAAACCGTCGGATCCTTGGTCGGCACCATGCGACATTGGATGCGGAAGAAGGGGCTGCAGCAATGCACTGGGCACAACAGTCCTGCTGGATGAGGAAGGAACCTTGCTGTTCAGTGGAAACGAGACGGTCTCGGAGTATTTCCGGCAGCATGGGCCGGAATTTGTGGAGGGAACGGTAGAATACCATGCTGCACCAGATGGAGAACACCCGGCAAAGTACCTGTTTCAGACACGGGTGATACCGTGCTGCGGCTGGAAACTGGTCACAGTCGTTCGATCCAGCATCCTTACACAGGGGCTGGATCGGATCGGTGTATTGCTGGGATTGGTGATCTCCGGACTTCTGGGATTGTTTTCCTGTTTTCACGGTACTTCCTAAACAGCATTGTGAACCCGGTACACGCAGTGGCAGAGGGAATGGAGAAACTGGTCAATAACGATCTCAATGTGCAGGTGCAGCCGATGGGTCAGCCGGAAATTCAGAACCTGATGGTATCCTTCAACCAGATGGTGCTGAGTTTGAAAAATATGCTGGAGGTCAATGCGGAAGCGCAGCGGCGGAAACACCGTGCGGAGATCCAGGCTCTGCAAAGTCAGATCAATCCGCATTTTATTGTCAACACGCTGAACTCCATCCGCTTTATGGCGCAGGTGGCCGGATATGCGGGCATCCAGAAAATGGCGGAATCCCTGATGAAGATCGTGTCGTGCTCTTTCCGCAGCAACATTAGTTTTTACACCCTGCGGGAAGAATTGGATGTGCTGGACAGCTATGTTTATCTGATGCGTATCCGGTATGCGGATAGTTTTGAAGTGAGCTATGACATCGCAGAGGACTGTCTGGACTATATGCTGCCGCGTCTGCTGCTGCAGCCGGTAGTGGAAAACTCCATCACACACGGCTTTGCTGAAATGGAAGAGGAACTGGGGCAGATCGATGTGACCGCCCGGAGGAAAGGAGAAATGCTTTGTCTGATCGTGCGGGACAATGGCTGCGGGATGTCACAGGAACAAATCGAGCAGATCTTACACGGCCATGCGCAGACGGTGGATGATAATACCAGCATTGGCCTGAAAAATGTTCTGGCACGCATCCGGCTGAACTTCGGCGGCAAGGCACAGATGGAGATAACAAGCGAACCCCAAAAATATACGCAGACGGTGATCCGGCTGCCATGGAAGGAGGAAAAAGCAGATGATACGGACGCTGATCGTAGATGATGAAACTCTGGTGCGGGCAACCTTGCGTACGCTGGTGGACTGGGAAGCACTTGGCTATACCATCGTACAGGATTGCTCCGATGGCGGACAGGCATTGGAATACCTCAAAAGAAATCCTGTCGATGTGATGTTTACCGATATGAAGATGCCCAATGTTGGAGGGATCGAACTTCTGCGCGGTCTGAAGGAGAGCCGTGCGGCTCCCGTGAGCATTGCACTTTCCGGTTATGATGAGTTTGAGCTTGTGCGGGAAGCGTTCCGGCTGGGAGCGTATGATTATCTTTTGAAATCAGATCTGAATGCAGAGATCCTCCGCGCGCTTCTGGAACAGCTGCGGCAGAAATATTTTCAGAAAACAGAGACGCAACCGCAATGCCGGGAGAATCTGGACACTCTTTTTCAGGCAGAACAAGGGCAGTATGCAGTGGTTCTGTTTAGCATTGATGATTTTTCGGCGCAGGCATCCCGCTTTGGCAGCAATCTGCATGAAAAACTGGAAAAGCCTATGCTGGAACTTGCCCGGCAGATCCCACGGCTGGCAGGCCGTACAGAGATCCGGGCTGTCAGCCCGGAACGGTATTTGCTGCGGTATCGGGTACAAGATGCTGCCCGTTTTGAATCGACCCTGCCCTCCGTGGTGCGGCAGCTACAGGCTGTCTGGCGGGATTACATGAATCTCAGTGTTTCGGCGGCGTTGAGTGATCTGGTGAACGAGACACAAATATCCGCAGCCGCACAGGAATGCGAGGCACTGATACGGATGGCTCCCTTATATGGAAAAAGGAGCTGTCTGTACGCCGCGCAAGGATGCCGCCATGGCCACTGCAAGCGATGGGGAAAAAGTGTGATCTGCTGCTGGAATGTGTCTGTACCGGCAATGCGGCGCAGGCGGAAATAGAAAAAAAGCGGCTTTCTCCACTATGCAGCAGCACAGCCGGAGCCAATTGTGGCAGTAGGTGCTTTGCTGGCTCGGCTTGCAGAGAAACTGGACGAGTATGGACAGAGCTTTTGGGAGATCTGTCCGGAGAAAGAAGATCTTGCAGCAGAACTGCGTGGTCTTCATACCGTGGCAGAGCTTTCGCTCTGGCTGCGGGGATTTCTGCGCCGGGTAGAAAATGCCTGTGCCCGGCGGGCAGCCCGCCCCGGAGCCGACAGTATCCAGAAAGCGGTCGCTTTTTTGCAGGATAACTATGCCAATCCGGAACTGTGTCTGAAGATGGTAGCAGACTATGTTGCGCTGAACGAAAAATATTTCAGCACACGATTTACCAAGGAATGCGGCAGCAGCTTTATTGCGTACCTGAACGATCTGCGCCTTTTCCATGCACAGGAGTTTCTCATGCAGACCGATCTGAAAATGTATGAGATCAGTGACCGGGTGGGATACAATAACGTTGAGCATTTTAACCATATATTCAAGAAAAAGTTTGGCAAAACTCCCAGCGAGTATCGAAAATCCGCTGACAACATCTGAAAATATATCAAGAAATCAAACCCTTCTTCATGGAAAACCATCTATCGGAATTGATATACTATTGCCAACAGAAATGCTTCGGGCCTGCATGAGCCGAAGCACACACGAAACAGAAAACAGGAGGAGAACACCATGAAGAAGATCACACGCCGCAGTTTTCTGGCTGCTATGGGCACATCCGCAGCCGCTTTGGCTCTGACCGCCTGCGGAGGCGGCTCCGGCAGCACTGCAGCATCTACTGCATCCGGCTCTGCTGCATCGGGCAGCGAAGCAAAGCTCAGCGGCAGCATTACCTTTACCATCTGGGACAATAACCTGATGACCTTCATTGATGAGAATGACATGGTCGGCAAATTCCAGGAGATCTATCCTGATGCCGAGATCGAAGTGGAAAAGATCAAGGATGACAGCGAGTACTGGAACGCCATGAAGATGCGCGCATCGGCCAACCAGCTGCCGGATGTCATGTTCAACAAGCCCTTTACCCTGTCCCGTTTCAAGGATTACCTGCTGGATCTGTCCGATACTGAGGCTGCCAAGAACAACGCACTGGCTTCCGGCTATGCACTGGACGGCAAAGTGCTGGGCGTTCCTATGACCGCCGGTTATGAGTATGTTTACTACTGGAAAGACCTGTTCAAGGAAGCCGGTGTGGAAGTTCCCACCACTTGGGAAGAACTCAAAACCGTTTCTAAGAAGCTGCAGGACTACTATAGTGCCAAGGATGCCGACTTTATGGCCATCGCACTGGGTGCCAAGGACGAGTGGCCGGACTACCCATATATGGAGTTTATGCCCGCACTGGTCAACGGCAACGGCCAGAACTGGAACGATATGGCTAAGACCGATACCCCCCTTTGCAGAAGGCAGCGACATCAACACGGCCTATCATCGTGCGTACGATCTGTTCACCAGCGGTGCGTTTGGTAAAGACCCGCTGGGTCTGAGCAACGATCAGGCCACCACTTTGTTCGCTCAGAAGAAAGCTGCCATCATCGCACTGGGAGACTGGGGGCTGCAGAACATCCAGTCTGGTGCAGACAGCATTGACCAGCTGGGCACCTTCTATCTGCCGGTGCGTGAGAATACCAGCGAGCCGTTCCGCTACATTGTTCAGGGTGACAGCTTCATGGGCGTTACCACTCACAGCCAGAGTCCAGAGCTGGCAAAGGCTTTCGTGGAATGGTTCTACAGTGAGGCATGGTACTGATTACCTGAATTTTGTTACCAGTGCTTCCGCCATGACAAACTTCCCCAAGGAGAAGGACCCCATTCTGGCCGAGTCTGATGCTCTGCAGCCGGATGGCGAGATGGTTATGTACGATGGCGGCGGCGATGACTTTACCGCCATCCAGAATGAGACTGCCTTCGACTATAAGAAGCTGGGTGCACAGATGTTCACCGATGGCTTTGATCTGGATGCTGCTCTGGCTGAGCTGGATTCCAAGTGGACGGCAGCCCGCAGCAAACTGGGTATTCAGTAAATTGAACCGGAATTAAGCCGAGGAGCCGCCCGTTGTCTGGAGAAGGGCGGCTCCATTTTTAAAATAGAGGAGGGGTTCTCATGACCAATACCCTTGCAAAACAGCGGCGGCGGTTTATTCTGATCTCGCTGGCGATCCCTGTGGCACTGCTGGTGGCTTTTGTGGTTGTTCCGGCGGCCGATCTGATCCGTATGAGTTTTACCAACTGGGACGGACTTTCCATCAAGAGTGATTTTGTAGGGCTGGACAATTACATTTCCATGTTCCACAATGCCGATCTATGGCAGTCACTGAAAAACAATGCAGTGTACTTTTTTGTCCATCTGTGTATGATTCCGATCGAGCTGGCTTTTGCCGTACTGCTCACTTCCAAGCTGCGGGCGGCTAAATTCTATAAGACCATGGTGTTTTTGCCCTATATCATCAATGGCGTTGCTATTTCGTATGCGTTCTCCTACTTCTTCTCACCCGTCAACGGTGCCTTTGACGGCCTGCTGGAAGCCATTAAGCTGGGAATGCTAAGCCGCAGCTGGCTGTCTGACCCCAAGATCGTCAATTTTGTGCTGGCATTTGTTTCCCTGTGGCGCTTCTCTGGTTACCATATCGTGCTGTTCATGTCGGCACTGCAGTCGGTGTCCAAAGACATTCAGGAAGCTGCCATCATCGATGGAGCCAACACATGGCAGATGTTCCGTTATATTCAGATCCCCTCCATTATGCTGATGGTGGACTTTATCCTGTTCGACAACATCCGCGGTGCGCTGCAGGTCTTTGACATTCCTTTTGTTATGACAGCGGGCGGTCCCGGCTATGCGTCCAGTACCTTTACCCTGTACACCATCAAAACGGCCTTTACCTTCTCAAATTTCGGTCTGGCCTCCACTATGGCGGTGGCGATCATGGTCATCATCATTGTGGTGTATCTGGTTCAAAATGTGCTGATCCATAAGGTCATTCTGCGGGAGGATAAGTAAGATGTTGAAAAAAATACGTACCCGTGAGTTCTGGTTTCAGGTGCTCAAGCAGCTGATCTGTATCACGATGGTCATTATTGTTGTTCTGCCGATTTTGCTGACCCTTTTTGCGTCGCTGAAAAACAAGGGCGATATGGTCACGACCTCGCCGCTGGCGCTGCCGTCTTTTGACCGCATTACGCTGGAAAACTATGCCAAGGTGTTCCAGAATAAATACCTGCTCATCGGTTTCAAGAACACGCTCATTATTCTGGTCGTCAGCATTTTCTTTAACGTGATCCTGGGCACCGTGACAGCCTACATCATCGAGCGTTTCAAGTTCCGGTTCAAGAATGCAGTCGTGTCGCTGTTCTTCATCGGTATGCTGGTGCCCACCTTCGTCACCGAGATCGCCCGGTTCAAGATTATCAACGGTTTGGGTCTGTATAACACGCTGGGGGCTCCCATTGTAATTTATGTGGCATCCGACCTGATGCAGTTGTACATCTACCGGCAATTCATCTCAACGATTCCGGCGGCACTGGATGAAAGTGCATTGCTGGATGGATGCAGCTACTTCGGTGTTTTTGCCCGCATTATCTTCCCGCTGCTGGCCCCGGCTACGGCAACGGTGGTCATTATCAAGGCCATCACCATCATCAACGATATGTACATTCCCTACCTGTATATGCCCAAGAATAAGCTGCGCACCCTGACTACCTTTCTGATGGACTACGCTAACGCACAGCAGGGGTCGTGGCAGACATTGGAAGGAATAAATTTCTCCATCATCCCCATCCATATAGAAAAACAGTCGTTTTTGTACGGCTGATTTTCCTATTTGCTGTGCTATAATGAGAGCAGAATATGCTGCGAGGTGACACTTATGCCGTTAAACCATCCCATTACCTCGGCGCTTCTGGCCGACCCGGAGGTCTTCCAGCAGAACCGCCTGCCCTTCCATGCCCATTTTGCGGACCAGACCAGCCCGGAACTGCCGCTTACCGTCAGCTTGGACGGCGAGTGGAACTTCCGCTATGCGGAAAACCTGACTGCGCCTTTCTTCGGAGTGGGACACCCTGACTGTGCCCGGCTTTATCCAGATGCAGAGCCTGCAAAAGCCGGGCCGGCCTACGGCACGCCCCATTATGTCAATACCCAGTACCCCTGGGATGGCCATGAAAAACTGCACCCCGGTCAGATCCCGCAGGAGTATAACCCCATCGGGGAATACAAGCGCAGTTTCACCCTGCCGGAAAGGTGGGCAAACTGCTACCTGCGCCTGAACGGGGCTGACAGTGCCGCCGCTGTCTGGTGCAACGGGGTCTACATCGGCTATACCGAGGATGCCTTTACCCCGGCAGAATTTGATATGACGGAAGCCGTCCAGCCCGGCGAAAATGAGGTGACTATTCAGGTTTACCGCTTCTGCTCCGGCAGCTGGCTGGAAGATCAGGATTTCTGGCGCATGAGCGGCTTATTCCGCTCCGTGGAGTTGTTCACAAAACCGGAAGTTCACCTCGAGGATGTCTTTGTGAAGCAGAGCTTTGCCCCGGACTTTTCCAGTGCCACCGTCACCTTTGACTGCAAGGTCAGCGGCGCGGGAATTATGTCCGTGGTGTTTGACGGCGAGGAGCAGTCCGCTGCAGTGGGCGAGCCGGCCGAATACGGCAGCGGCGTGGTCTTTGGCAAGGGCGAAGCTGACCCGGATGTGGAACCGGATGTGCAGGATGTTTCCTTTGCCTTTGCGGTGAAAAATCCCGCTCTTGTGGAGCGCCGAGCAGCCGAACCTGTACGAGGTAGAAATTGCCCTGCTGAACGAGGGCGCTCTCGTGGAGCGTACCGGCTGAAGGTCGGTCTACGCAGGTTTGAGCTGAAAGACCGCCAGATACTGCTGAACGGCAAGCGCATCGTGTTCAAGGGGGTCAACCGCCACGAGTGGAACTGCAAGACCGGCCGCACTGTCAGCCGGGAAGAAATGCTCTGGGATGTGAAAAATCTCAAGACGCACAACATCAACGCTGTGCGCACCAGCCATTACCCGGACGACCCGTATTTCTTGCAGCTCTGCGATGAATACGGCCTGTATGTCATTGAGGAAACGAATCTGGAAAGCCACGGCACATGGCAGAAGCTGGGCGCGGACGGCTCGGACGAATGGACTTTGCCCGGCGAACGCCAGGAGTGGCGGGAAAACGTGCTTGCCCGTGCCGAAGCCATGCTGGAACGGGACAAAAATCACCCTGCCATCCTGATCTGGTCCTGCGGCAACGAGAGCCACGGCGGGAAAACGCTGTGGGAGATGAGCGAGTATTTTCGCCGCACTGACCCCGGCCGCCTTGTGCACTACGAGGGCATTTTCTGGAACCGGGAATACCCCGCTACCTCCGACATGGAGAGCCAGATGTATACTCCGGTGGCGGACATCAAAAAGTTTTTGGCAGAGCACCCGGAAAAGCCCTTTATCATGTGCGAGTACAGCCACGCCATGGGCAACAGCTGCGGCGGAATTACCGACTACACCGAGTACGCATATGAAGAGCTGCTGTATCAGGGCGGGTTCATCTGGGAGTACATGGACCACGGCATCGCCGTCACCGACCCGGACGGTAAACTGAGCTTTGCCTACGGCGGCGACTTCGGCGACCGCCCCACCGACCGGGAGTTCTGCATCGATGGCCTTGTTCTGCCTGACCGCCGCAATACCCCCAAGATGGATGCGGTCAAGGTGGCTTACGCGCCGTTCAAGATCACCCTGACCGACACCGAAGCTGTCATCGAAAACCGGAATCTCTTTACCGACCTGAGCGCCTACGACCTTGTGTTTGCGTCCTCGGTCAACGGCAAGCCGAAGCGCCGTGCGGTGCTGCGGGCAGACTGCGCACGGGCAAGACTGTGCACATCGCGTTCCCGTTCCCTCTGCCGGAAGCAGGGCTTGCCTGCATGACCGTTACCGCAGTGCAGCGGGCTGCGCTGCCCGGAATCCCGGCGGACTATGAAGCCGCCTTTGGGCAGGTATGGCACAACTACGCCAAAGCACGGTTGACCGTCCCGGCTCCGCAGCTGGTGGAGATGGACTGCAACATCGGCGTAAGGGGCGAGGGTTTTGAGTATATCTTCAGCCGGGGCAAGGGTCTTGTGTCCATCCGCTACAACGGCGTGCAGCTGCTGGACGATACCGTGCGCCCCAACTTCTGGCGTGCTCGCCTACCAACAACGACGAGGGCTGTGCAGAGCCCTTTGAATTTGCCTTCTGGAAGACCGCCGGTCTCTATGCCCGCTGCGATAATCTGACCGCCGAAACAAAGGGCGATTTCGTCACAGTGCGTGCAAACTACACCCTGCCGGACGGGCAGACGCGGCCCATTGATTTTGCCATCGACGGCGCAGGCCGCTGCGACATTACGATGACATGGCAGGGCGAGCACACCGAACTGCCGGAGTTCGGGTTGCTCTTCCCTCTGCGCCGGGAGCTGACCGAAGTCTCCTATCTGGGGCTTGGCCCCCGGGAGACCACCGCTGACCGCACCGCAGGCGGCAAAATGGGCGCTTGGAATTACAACGTCCGGCAGGACTTTGCCCAGAACAGCCCAGTCTACCCGCAGGATTGCGGCAGCCGCACCGGCGTGTACAGTGTAGCTGTCACCGGCAGCATTCCGGGCATCTGCTTTGCAGGTGACAGAATGACCTTCTCGGCGCTGCCCTATACACCCCATGAACTGGAAAACGCCCGCCACCTTTACGAGCTGCCCCGGGACGACAATAAGACTGTCGTCCGCTGCGCGGCTTTCCAGCGCGGCGTGGGCGGCGACAACAGCTGGGGCGCAAAACCTCATGAAAACGTCTGCTTTACAGCAGAAAAGGGGATGCAGTTCTGCTTTACGCTGAGCAGGCTGATTTGAGCGATTCATCGGTGATGAAGAAGGTGGGGTTCATGTTGGAAACCACCTTCTTCTGCTATAATAATACAAATATACCTTGCAATTTATTGCAAATTATGGTATATACATTATACGAAACATTTCCTTGAATGAACGCTTCACCGTTCATTGATGTGAAAAAGAGAGGTGTCCGCTATGACCGCCGTGATCTACGCTCGCTATTCTAGCGATAACCAGCGTGAAGAATCCATCGAGGGTCAGATTCGTGAATGCACAGCCTATGCCGAAAGAAACGGCATCACAGTGGTCAGGCACTACATTGACCGTGCACTTTCTGCCAAAACGGATAATCGACCTGAGTTCCAGCAGATGATAAAAGGACAGCGACAAGAAGCTGTTCGAAATTGTGCTGGTCTGGAAGCTCGACCGTTTTGCTCGTAACCGCAACGATAGTGCCCGGTATAAGACCCAACTGAAGAAGAACGGTGTCAAGCTCATGTCGGCTACGGAGATCATCTCTGAAGGGCCCGAAGGCATCATTCTGGAGTCGGTGCTGGAGGGCTATGCGGAATACTACTCTGCCGACCTGTCCGAGAAAGTGATTCGCGGCATGACGGAGAATTCCCTCAAGGGCAAGTTCACCGGCGGTGCAATCCCTTTGGATACACCATCAATGCCGACCGCCGTTTTGAGATCGACCCACTGACTGCGCCGTTCGTAGCGGAAACGTTTCAACGGTATAACGATGGTCAGACCATGCAGGAGATCCGGGACTGGCTGAACGAAAAGGGCATCAAGAACAAGCGTGGCGGGCCGATGTCCTTTAACACCATCCAACATATGCTGAGCAACCGCCGCTACATCGGAGAGCTGAAATACCGTGATATCCTGATTCCCGATGCGATTCCGCCTATCGTGTCGGTGGAACTTTTCGATGATGTGCAGGAGAAAATGTTGAAAAACAAGAAAGCCCCTGCCCGTAGAAAGGCAGAGGATGACTACCTGCTCACCACCAAGCTGTTCTGCGGTCATTGCGGTGCGTTGATGTTTGGAGAGAGCGGCACGAGTCGGACGGGCGAAGTCCACCGCTATTATAAATGTGCTACTGCCAAAAAGCACAAGGGCTGCAAGAAAAAGACCGTCCGTAAACAGTGGCTGGAAGATCTGGTGGTGAACCAGACCATGCAGCTTGTGAAAGACGATGCCGCTATGGAATCCATCATCGCCAAGGTCATGGAGCTGCAAGACCGGGAGAACACCAATCTTCCCCTTATGAGAAGCAGCTCCGGGATGCGGAATCGGGTATCCAGAATATGCTCAATGCGATTCAGGCCGGAATCCTGACCAGCTCCACCAAGGAGCGGTTGGAGCAGCTGGAAGAAACCAAGCGTGAGCTTGAAGCACGCATTGCGGAAGAAAAGCTGGCGAAGCCCAAGGTCACGGAGGAGTTCATCCGGTTTTGGTTGCTCCGGTTCCGCAAGCTGGACATGAGCCTGAAAGACCAGCGGCAGGCGTGGTGGATACATTCATCAATTCGATTTATCTGTATGATGATAAGGTTTTGATAACTTTTAATTATAAAGAAGGCACACAGACCATCACATTTGAGGAAGCGTCAGAAGTTGCATCCGAGGGAAATGGTTCGGATTTGGATTGCTTTACTGCACCACAAGGAAGACAGCTTTTGGTAGCTGTCTTTTTTGTTTTATATGACATTTTCCCTTTAGCTGTAACCGCGGATAAGAGGACTTGAACAGCACGGCCCCACCGCAGGCAGGGGCAACAAAAGCCCCAGTGGGGCTTTTAAGCGGCAGAGCGGTCTTGCGCAAGCAAGATGGAGGGGCCTTGCCCCGACAAGCTCCGGCTCTTTCCAAACGGCTGTGTGTCCGAAACCTTATAGCCATCTACAATGACCCGTTTGGCTATGCGGATTTGATTCTGAACGGTGACCCGAAGGAATACCTGAAAAATGCAACCGGGAACCACAGGCTGGAAATCTGAATGAATGCTGGATATTACTGCTTTTTAACTGGTGATGTCCGGAATTTTTTAGTGTTGGCCGACCAATTTTAATGAAATCTTTATACTTCTACAATTTTCTTTACGGCTCTTTATTTATTCCATGCTAATCTTTATGCACACGGACAGGTAAAGGAGCTTTTATGATTCAATATCCTCGTTACAGGCAGCACCGTTTCTCTTCTTTTCAGGTCATTATTGCAGGTTTCGCGGCAGTTGATCTGGTGGGCGCGTTGCTTCTGATGCTTCCGATCGCTGCACAGCAACGGTGCATCACACCGCTCCATGAGGCACTGTTTACCTCCACCTCCGCCCTTTGTGTGACCGGGCTTGTGGTACAGGATACCGGCAGCTACTGGTCGGCATTCGGGCAGAGTGTAATTCTTCTTCTGATCCAGATCGGAGGATTGGGCGTCATTACGGTGGGCGCTGCCTTTGCGCTGCTTTCCGGGCGAAAGATCTCCCTCAAGCAGCGCAGCACGATGCAGGAAGCTACGGCTGCCCCGCAGATGGGCGGCATCGTGCGGCTGACAGGCTTTATTCTGCGGATCACCGCTCTGTTTGAACTGGCCGGTGCTGCACTGCTGCTGCCGACATTTTGCGCCGATTATGGATTGCGTGGGATCTGGTATGCACTGTTTCATTCCATTTCGGCGTTCTGCAATGCCGGCTTTGACCTGCTGGGAACAGAGGGGGCAAAATTTGTTTCGCTGACACAGTATGCAGGAAACCCATTGCTTACCACAGTGATCGCTGCCCTGATCGTCTTTGGCGGCCTTGGTTTTCTGACATGGGAGGACATTTATACATATCGCCTTGATTTTCACCGTTATCGGATGCAGAGCAAGGTGATCCTTGTCACAACGGCATTTCTTCTGGTACTGCCGACGCTGTACTTTTATTGTTTCGAGTTCACGGCAGGCTCTGCCCGGCAGCGCATTTTATTGTCGATGTTCCAATCCGTTACACCCCGTACTGCCGGCTTTAACACCGCCGATCTTGCTGCGATGGGCAGCGCTTCACAGGCATTGATGGTGGTTCTGATGCTATTGGGCGGTTCGCCTGGCTCTACGGCAGGCGGCATGAAAACCACAACATTTGCCGTTCTGCTGGCCAATATGTGGGCGACCTTCCGCCGCAGAGAAGATGCCGAATTTTTCGGGCGGCGCATAGATGGTTCTGCGGTCAAGAATGCTGCTACCATCGCAGGAATGTATTTGACGCTGTTCTTCCTCGGAGCCTTTGTCATTGCTGCAGCCGAGCAGCTGCCGATGTCAGTCTGTTTGTATGAAACTGCTTCGGCTGTGGCAACGGTAGGTCTGACATTGGGCATCACGCCGCAATTGGGGGTCCTTTCGCAGGGGGTGCTGATCGCACTGATGTTTTTGGGACGTGTTGGTGGATTGACGTTGATCTATGCGGCATTTGGCAGCAGCCCTGCCCACTCTCGTCTGCCGCAGGAGAAAATCGCAATCGGATAAAGGAGACAAGTATGAAATCGATTCTTTTGATCGGACTCGGCCGTTTTGGCCGCCATATTGCACGGGAACTGAATGAACTGGGTCATCAGGTCATGGCAGTCGACAGCAACGAAGACCGTGTGAACGCCGTGCTTTCCTATGTGACGAATGCACAGATCGGTGACAGCACCAGCGAATACTTTCTGCGCTCCCTTGGCGTCGGCAATTTTGATGTGTGCATCGTAACCATCGGCGGCAATTTTCAAAGCTCACTGGAAACAACATCGCTGCTCAAGGAACTGGGCGCAAAGCTTGTGGTCTCGCGTGCAGAGCGGGATGTACAAGCCAAGTTTTTGCTGCGCAACGGTGCGGATGAAGTGGTCTATCCGGAAAAGCAGCTGGCAAAGTGGGCGGCGATCCGATACAGCTCCGAACACATTCTGGATTATATCGAGCTGCAGGACGACCACGCCATCATGGAAGTGACCATTCCGCCGGAATGGATGGATCGCACGATCGGCGAGATCAATATCCGAAAAAAGTATAACATCAACATTCTTGCACTGAAAAAAGACGGAAAGCTCGATATGAGCATCACGCCGGATACGCAGCTGTGCCGGGACGAAAGTATGCTGGTTTTGGGAAAATACGCATCGATCCAGAAGTGTTTCCGGCTCTAAAAAGATAGGACGGATCATATGGATGTCGTTTTGTTGCTGATGGTTCTTGGAGTCATGTTGAGTGGCTTTTGGGCAGCAGATGCGCTGGATCACATGCGGAAAGGGAGATCATTCGCCAAGAAGGAAAAAGACGTGGCTGGTGGTCGTGACCGTCAAATTGTGCTATACTGTGGGCAAGGCAGGTGATCTTTATGAATCGGAACAACCCACCCACCGAACATATTCTGGCGTGTCTGTCATCTTCTCCCTCCAATGCAAAGATCGTGCGGACGGCGGCAACAATGGCAAAGGCATTCGGCGGGACTCTTTACTGCGTTGTATGTCAAAACACCGGATGCCGACTCATGAGTGGGAAAAGAAGACAAACGGCGCTTGCAGCAGCATATCCACATGGCAGGCGGAACAGGCGGGCGCAGATATTACGACCCTCTACGGCGATGACATTCCACAGCAGATCGCAGAGTTTGCCCGGATCTCCGGCATTACAAAAATCGTGCTGGGGCGCTCCAGTGTACATCGCCGTCATTTCTGGAGTGGACCGTCACTGACTGAAAAATTGACGCTGACTGCACCCAATCTGGATATTTACATCATCCCGGATGCTTCTGCAGAGACCGGCTATGACTCCGGAAGAAAGCTGTTCACCCGTCCGCTTCTACCCTCTGTCCGTGATCTGCTGATCACCGCAGGCATTTTGAGCTGCATCACGCTCATCGGCTTTTTTTTTTGCAATTGGACTTTGCACGCTATAACATTATTATGCTCTATATGCTGGGGGTGCTGTTCACCGCATTGTGTACCAGCGGTTACACCTGCGGTGTGCTGGGCTCCATTGCCAGTGTTGCGCTATACAATTTTTTCTTGACGGAACCGCGCCTGACATTCCATGCGTATGACCCCGGTTATCAGGTCACATTTGCCCTGATGCTGACCTCTGCAATCATTACCTGTACGTTGACGACACGGCTGAAAGACCATGCAAAAATGTCTGCACAGGCAGCATTCCGTACAAAAGTACTATTTGATACGAACCAGCTTTTGCAGAGAGCCAAAAGTGAGGAAGAAATCCTTTCGCTCAGACAGCTTCCCAGCTGATGAAGCTGCTGAACCGGAGCCTTATTGTCTACCCGGAACAAAACGGAGATCTTGGTTCAGAGCAGTTTTTTGGAGTTGACGGGGAAACGACGCAAAACATCTTTTCTGCACCGGAAGAACGGGATGCAGCAAATTGGACGTTTGCCAACAAAAAGCGTTCCGGCGCAGGCACGGATAGCTACCCGGACGCAAAGGGGCTTTATCTTGCGCTTCGGACCGGAGGCGGCGTGTTTGGAGTAATCGGGATCGATCTGTCCGAAAAACCGCTGGATGCCTTTGAAAACAGTGTGCTGCTCTCCATTCTGGGCGAAGGTGCGCTGGCCATCGAAAACCGCAGAAACGCACTGGAAAAAGAGCAGGCAACCGTGCAGGCAAAAAATGAAGAGCTGCGGGCAAACCTGCTGCGCACGATCTCCCATGACCTGCGCACCCCGCTGACCTCCATTTCCGGTAATGCCAGCAATCTGCTTTCCAACGGAGAAATGCTGGATACAGAGACCCGGAACAAGATCTGCACCGATATTTTTGATGATGCACAATGGCTGATCGGTCTGGTGGAAAATCTGCTTTCTATCTCCCGCATTGAAGATGGGCGGATGAATCTGCAGATCTCACCGCAGCTGATGGACGAAATGATCGAAGAAGCACTGCATCATGTCAACCGGAAAAGCTGCGAACACACCATCACAACACAGTATGGGGACGAAATCCTTCTGGTCAATGTGGATGCACGGCTGATCATGCAGGTCGTTGTCAATCTGGTGGATAATGCCATCAAATACACCCCCGTGGGCTCGGTCATTCGGATCTCGGCTTACCGGAAAGACCATCAGGTCGTAGTGGAAGTTGCAGATAACGGCCCCGGTATTCCGGATCGCGCAAAAGCACAGGTGTTCGAGATGTTTTATACCGGGCAGAGCCGCATCGCAGACAGTCACCGCAGCCTTGGATTGGGTCTTGCCCCTCTGCCGAGCGATCCTGACGGCTCACGGCGGAACATTGACCCTGCGTGACAACATTCCCAATGGCAGTGTCTTTTCCTTTGCATTGCCGCAAAGTGAGGTGAATATCCATGAATAAGCCGACCATTCTGGTCGTAGAGGATGATGTTCCTGTACGGTGTCTGATCACAACGACCCTGAAACCCACGGCTATAAATATCTTCTGCTGGGCTTCCAGCTTTTCCAAACGTGATTTGGTGGAGTTGGTCAGCACACCTGCTTGAATGGCGTTCAGCATATTCTCAATGCCATTCTCTACCTCACGCATCTGCTTTTCCAGTAAAGGGAGCGTGGTGTTTTCCTGATCCTGCAACTCCATCACTTCCGCAACGATGGCATCAATCACGGCATCGTCCTGAATCAGCTTCATGGTTTCAGCTATGACCAAATCTTCCAGCCACTCTTTACGGACGGTCTTTTTCTTGCAGGTCTTGAAACGCTTCGCGGTGGCGCACTTATAATAATGATGAACGACCTTGTTTCTACCCGTACCGCACTCGCCGAACATCATCGCGCCGCACATTCCGCAGAACAGCTTGGTGGTGAGCAAGTAATCGTCCTCGGCCTTGTGACGGGCAGGAGCGCGGCTGTTCTTTTTGATTTTTTGCTGCACTTCTTCAAACAAGTCCTTGTCCACGATGGCCGGGATGCTGTCGGGCATCACAATGTCCTTGAAGTGGTTTTCTCCGATGTACCGTTTGTTCGTCAACAGCTTCTGAACACTGTTGTAGGTAAACTTCTGGTTGCGGTTGGTGGTCACGCCACTGTCGTTCAGCCAGTTCATCAATTCTTTCATAGTTGCGCCATCGTTGTACCGCTGAAAGGCTTCTACCACAAAGGGAGCTTTCAGCGGGTCGAT
>VOFB01002676.1_pt1 | contig 21813 bp, 34 predicted proteins | sample 5384141 | NCBI WGS metagenome assembly VOFB01 (sample SAMN12384721, study PRJNA508395) | human gut metagenome | isolation source: healthy gut A | host: Homo sapiens | reverse complement strand
GGCGTGATGAGAGAGGAAAAAAACATTCCCTTGTCTTTAAAAAAGATCTTGACATTCCGTCTGATGAGAGCAAGCAATCCCTTCATTCCGCCATTCCTCCCATGAGCTTTTTGCCTGTGACAGCCAGGAAAACGTCGTCCATTCTGCCCTTGGTGATCTCATAATCCCGGAACAGCGCCGGATGCTTCACAATCAGTTCCGTTGCCACTGCGGTGTTGGAAACCGACACGCGAAATGCATCCCGTATGACCGAATAGGGCAGCCCCAGGCCTGGACCTGGCTTTCCGTCACCCCCATAGAGGGTGAGAAAAATCTCCGGTGTAGGTATTCTTCAGCTGGAGCAGGGTGCCTTCGGCAGCAATTTTCCCTTTGTCCAGAATGACCACATAATCGGCGTCCGCCACTTCTCCATGTAATGGGTGGTGAGGAATACCGTTATCCCTCTTTCCGGCGAAGCTGCTCCACCACCTGCCACACCAGGCTCCTGGTCTGGGGGGTCCAGGCCTGTAGTTGGCTCATCCAGGATGAGAATGCGGGGCCGGTGCAGCAGCGCCCGGGCGATGTCGATCCGCCTACGCTGGCCGCCGGACAGGCGGTTCACGGTTCGCCCCAGAAGCTCCTGGAAACTCAGCAGCTCCCCAAGCTCATCCAGGCGCTTCCGGAAGGCCCGGCCTGTGATTCCGTACAGGGCAGCCCGACTCTGCAGGTTGTCCCGCACTGTCAGCACTCCGTCCAGCACGGAGCTCTGAAACACCACGCCCAGCTCTCGGTGATGGCCTCTATATTTTCCTCCGGCTCCAGTCCGCAAATCTTCACCTGGCCGCTGTCCTTGGCCAGCTGTCCGCATAGGATGGATATGGTGGTGGACTTCCCCTGCGCCGTTCACACCCAAAAAGGCAAACAACTCCCCCTCCTTGACCCGGAAACTCAAGTCTACCACAGCCTGAATCTCCTGAAAGCTCTTATTTAAATGGGATATTTCAATGATGTTTTCCATAGGCCGCTCCTTCATCGCCACCGCATACATGACAAAAAGTGGACGCGCCTGAACCCGTCCACTTTTTGCATTCACATTTGTGATCATTGGGGAATCAATCTGTATACCCCACCAAATCCGCCAAGGGCCGGTCGATGATCACCGTCACATCGGGTGCATCTTCAGCATGGTGGAGGGATTGTTCACATCCACGTTTTCGTTCATGATGAGGCCCCGGATGGCGTCGGCCTTTTTGGGCCGGTGGCAATGAGGATGATCTTGGAAGCGCGCATAATGTCGCCCATACCCACATGGAGATGGCCTTCTTAGGCACTGCATCCGCATCGGCGAAGAACCGGGCGTTGGCTGCAATGGTGCTCTCCGTCAGGGCCTCAATGTGGGCGTTGTTGTGGAGCACCTGGCCAGGCTCGTTGAAGGCAATGTGGCCGTCCTCTCCAATGCCCAGGAGCTGAATGTCCACATGGGTCCGGTTCAGGATGGAGCGGAACTCCTTGACGCACTCCACCTCATCTCCCACGCCGGAGGCCACAAGGTGTTCTCCTTGGGCACATTGATGTGGTCAAAAAGTTTCGTATTCATAAAGTACCGGTAGCTCTTGGGGATGGTCCGGAGCCAAGGCCCAGAGTACTCATCCAGATTCACCGTATGCACCTTGGAAAGTCCACTTCCCCCCCCTCATAGGCGCGGATCAGGTTGGCATACACCACCTCGGGGCTGCTTCCTGTGGCAAGGCCCAGGGGTGGCGGTGGGCTTGTCCTGCACCACCTTGGCAATCATACTGCCGGCAACCTCGCCGGTCTCGCTGTAGTTACTGGTCACAATCACACGCATGGCTCTTTTCCTCCTCACAGGGCCGCCGCCATGGCGTCCCACTGGTTCTCCATATCCTGCACCAGGCCCATCTGGGTCCGGCAGCGGTCCAGATTCTGGCCGGGCCGGGTTGTTGCGAAATAGGGATCTCCTGGAGATAATCCGTCAGGAACCGCAGGCCACACTCCAGAGTCATCAACCGGGCGCCATCGGGCAGGCGCTTCAGCTCCTGAGCGGTGAGGCTGGGGCAGGTCTCCAGATAGCCTCGCAGGTAAGCCTGATACATCTCCAGATCCAAACCGGCCTTGAGGCATCCACCTCATCCTCCGCCGCCAGGTTGGCGCCGAAGCGAATGGAGTCGCCAAAGTCATAGGCGGACAGACCCGGCATCACTGTGTCCAGATCCACCACACACACCGCCTTCCGGGAGGTGCGGTCAAAGAGCACGTTATTGAGCATGGTGTCATTGTGGGTCACCAGCAGGGGGAGCTTCCCTCTGCCAACAGGTCCACCAGAAGGCCCGCCCGGACTCTCTGGTCAGGAAGAAGTCAATTTCCTTCTGCACCCCTGGGCACGGCCCAGCTTGTCCTCTTCCAACGCCTTGTGGAACTGGCGGTAGCGGACAGGGGTATTGTGGAAATCGGGAATGGTCTCATGGAGCTTCTCCGCCGGGAAACCGGCCATCATCTCCTGGAAGCTGCCAAAGGCCTTGGCGCTCTCATAAAATCCGTGGTGGAAGCGGGCCGCTGGAAGCAGATGCTGTTTTCAATGTGGTGGTACATCCGCCAGCAGTTGCCGTCCTCATCCTCAAACCAGTCCTTCCCGTCCACGGTGGGGGACCAGGCACAGCGCCTCCATGGGATGGCGCACCCGCTGGGCCGCATACCGGGTCACGTTCCCAATGTTCTCCATCAGATTCGATACGTTGGTAAATACATGCCGGTTGATTTTTTTGCAGCTCATACATGTTGCCCCAACTCGTGACAATGCGATAGGTCTTGTTGATATGTCCAAAGCCGTACCGCTCACAGGTCACAGGCTTGCCCTCCACGCGAAATGCGTATACTGCTTGTTCCATGTTGTATCCTCCCAACCATCCGCCCACTGGCGGCGTAAGATGAATATATCATAGCAACTTCGCCCAAGGCTGACAACGGAAAAATGCACTCTCCGGAATTTCGGTACAAAGTTAATCGAAAATGGCACCCGTTTTTACCCCTGATTCTGCAAATAATTTAGCATCCGCTCCATCATGTTCCGAACCACCGGTAGATTGGTTCGGTAGCAATTCCTGGCCTCCTGGGACTCCATCAAAAGTAGCCGAGCATTATACAGGCTGTTCAAATCCAGAACACAGAGCCGGGAGTTGAGATTCAGCTTCTGGGCCAGCTCTGACCGCTCATGGGGCGCTCCGCCATGGCGTGGAGCATCTCCATACGGGAACCATTGGCCATGAGCCGCAGGGCGGTAGCTCCCACTCCTCCGGTGCTTGGGCCTGACCGGCATTCCCCCAGTCCAGGCTGCATGTTGACCCCATGTGAAACAGCAACCGCCCCTTCTCACCAAGAAATTTCCCCGGCGAGCCATAGGGAGAAAAGAACCGGAAGGCCAATCTCAGCTCCCGGAACTCCCCCACTCTGAATACGGGCTCGCTGGAGGAAAAACTCCTGGGCCGAGTTTCCCTGAAAAAGGTGTCCCACTGCTCCGCCAGATCCGGAATCTACCGGGTCCGGGGGCCATATAATCCGGCAACACCGCCGCAATCAGGCGCAGCCAGCTCACCCGCTCCAAATGTCGGTCAAAGGCGGAAAACACACTCCAGCAGCTGCATCCGGTACAGGGCGGGACCTGCAAAGCTGCCAGCTCCCGGGCTAAAGATAGCAGCTTCCAGCAGGCGCTGGTTCGAAGCTCAGAGAAAAGCCATCAATTCCCTCCACATGGAAGCCAGATTCACACAAGGCACGCCGAGTCCGCCTCCATGGACCGGACAAAATCGTCCACCTGGGGATGATCAATTTCCAAAAACTGTACAGCAGGGCGCAGCCTAAACAAAAGCCTCCCAAAACCCCTTCAGAGGAACACCCCGAAAATAAAATTGCGTCAGCTCATCCAGCGGGTCCAAACCGCGCAAGCCTCCGCCTGGATGCGGCGCACCTGGTCCGGCGGGATGCAATAGGGGCCCACTCCCCGCCAATTTCTCCACCGGAATTTGGTTGACTAAACCATACACCAGCTCCGCCGCCTCCAGGAGCCAGCAGGGCTCCTGATAAATCGTCACCTTCACAGGCACGCCTCCCCGGATTGGATTTGTGCACATTATACCAATTTTTCCTTTGTACAGACGCAACACCTCCTTTTGTTCTATGATAACAGTAGCATTTACTTTGTATCGGGCTAACATCAGGCCAAACTTCTCACCACTGCACAACGCAAAAACCCCTGGCAAACTTCTATGGGTTCCTTGGCTGTACATATGCACCCTAGAGGGTTGACCCGCCCCCGAGTGAAGCCGGGGCGGGTCCAGAAATAAAACTTGAAAACGCTTATTGCGCCAGGAATCTGGTAATGAGGGCGGCCAGCTGAACCCGGCTTCCGCTTACCTTCGGCAGGAGGCGACCTGCCTCATCGCCTACCAGGAGTCCTGTTCCAACCGCCCAGGAAACGGTATCCTTTGCGTAGTTGGACACGGCACTGCTGTCCGGGAAAGCAGGATCTCCTCTGGTAGACACATCCAGTCCGGCGAGCCGAGCATACCGGTACAGGAATGTCACGATCTGTTCCCGGGTAGCGGCGCAGTTGGGGGCAAAGGGGTTTCGGTCATACCCATGGCAATCCCGTTCTCATAGGCCCAGGTCACAGCTTTGGCATAGTACTGGCCTTCCTTCACATCGGTAAAGGGCATGGCGCTCTTGACCTCGGGCTCGCCCGCCATGCGGTAGAGAATGGTAACCACCATACCCCGCGTGGCGGGAGCCATCGGGGGCAAAGATGCCGTTCCCCATGCCATTCATCAGGCCGTTTTCCAGGACGTAATCTGTGTACTCGTGGTACCAGGCGCCGGTGTTCAGGTCGGTGAAAGCGGAGCTGGGGCAGTCGGTCTTGCCATCACAGTTGCGGAGTGTGGCGGTGGTTTTATCCTCCAGGGTCTCGCCGCCCCGCTCGGTCTCGGTGAAGGTGACGGTGGCCTTGTGGGCGTTCAGCTTCACCCGCAGAGTGGCGATCACCTGGCCCTTAGCAATGGTGTCGTAACCGGCGTAGGCGAAGATCACCTTGCCGTCCCGGTATAGGTGGATAGGGCGGCGGGCTTTCAGAGATCACCTGGACGTTCTTGTCCAGAGCGATCTCAACATACCGGAGGCGGCGTCCTCCTCGGCCCGACGGTCACGGTGACGATGCCGTCCTCATCCTTGACAGAAGCTTTCGCGGCCACGTTGGTGGTACCCATGGGGATGGTCTCCTCAGCGGTGGTCAGGACGGCCCGTCTGGGCCTGCTCGTCCAAGGTGGAGCGCAGTCTCCTGGGCGGTTCCGGTGTACAGCCCTCAGGCGGCCGCCGTGTCGAAGCCATCGATCTCGCCCAGCAGAATGGGGAAGACAGACTCAGTAGGGGCGTCCAGGACTCAGGGCGTAAACCTGGGTACCATCCTCGGTGTAGTGGAACAGGATGGGCGTGTCGGTCTCGGCGTTGTAGACCAGAGTGTCCTGATACACGCCGTTCTCATCGGCAGTGAAGGTCATTTCGGTCAAACTCGTAGTAGGCCATTGTGATCGTCCAGCCGCCCACCCAGGAGCTCCAGCTTAGGTCGCAGGTGATGATCTGACCGGCGGCATCCAGAGCGTAGAACCGGGTGTAGTTGGAGCCGTAATTACTCCAGGTCTCGCCTGCGGCCATGCCCACAAAGCTTTCGCTGCTGATACTACCGAACCAGGAAGTGCCGATGTCGTTGGCTTCCGGATCCTCGCTGAAGAAGCCGTTGACGGCCATAACAACGTTCTGGGTATCGTCCACAGCCATGTCGCTGAAGAGCATGGAATCGGTGCGCCGGTTGTTGGTGTTCACAGGAGAGGTGAAAGTGGCCTTGCCGGTGGCGGGGTCGATGTTGTACAGGCGATAGCCGTTGCCCTCCTCGTCGGTCACGTTGTCCTGGACCCACAGCTTGCCGGAGGAATCCAGGAGGCGCTCTCCACAGGCAGGGCCTTGCCGCTCTCATCGGTGACTGCGGTCTTGCCGGAGGCCCTTGCCAGCCTTCAGGTCATAGGGTGAACAGGGTACTTTCGCCCTTGTCGTTGCTGCCCACGGCCCGGATGGTGAAGCTGGAGCCGATGACGGTGACATCACAGGCGGCGGTGACGGATTCATCCAGCTTGGAGGCGGCGGTGATGGTGACGGCGCCCTCCGTCTTGCCGGTGACAACGCCGTTTTCATCCACGGTGGCCACAGCGGGGGTCGGAGGAGGTCCAGACCATGCTCTGATCCGCCAAGCACCAGGGTTTTACTTCAGCCACTAGCTTCTTCTGACCGCCTACGAACAGGTTCATGGCATTGACGTTGAGGGTCACGGAGGTGGGTTCATCCCGGGTGATGCGGTTGGCCTCGTTGGCGTCCGGCTCCAGGAATAGGTTGCCGTGGTTTTCCAGCTTGCCGGTCTGGGTCAGGGTCTTGGTGGCAAACTCATAGGTAAACAGGTCGCTTTCCAGGTTGCCGCTCCGGAGGATGTAGGCGGCATTCTGCTTCTCGTCCAGGGCCAGTCTGCTGCCGAGGGAGGCCAGATGCCGAAGTCGGCGGCCTGAAGCAGGGCAATGTCCTGGCCCTCCTCCGGCACGGTGAAGGTATACAGGCTGGTGGGGCAGGCAAACTGCTTAGCTGCAGAGTCATAAACATACCCGCACCCACCACATAGAAGCAGTGTTCGCTCTCGCTGTAGTCCAGGCCACTGAGCTCCAGATCGGTATCGATAGCGGCCACCACAGTGTCTTCGCCGGTGGCCACATCCACATTTACCAGTTGATTCCCACGGATGAAGTAAAGGCTCTGGTCATCGGTGTTGTAGCACAGATTTTCCACAGGGGCATCATAGTAAGGAGAGCCAACGACCTTGCCAATCTTGACAGGGTTCTCAAAGCTGGGGTAATCCACCACGTAGATGTAAGGCACGGACTGATAACCCTCCAGCTCCGTGGAGGAGTAGAACAGGTAGCCGTCGCCGTAAGCGGCGCCCGAAAGGGTGATTATGGCGTCATAAACAAGCTCACAATCATAGTTGGCGTCGCTGGAAAAGCGCTGCCACTGACCGCCCATGAATGCTTGGGTGGAGCCCATCAGGGTGGCGGTGGGGCCGGAGAAAGGCTCAGAGACGTTCACATTATAGTAGGTGGCGTTGCCGGCGTAGTCCACCACAGCCAGCTTGAAAGTTGTGCCAAAGATGCCTGTCACATTCAAGCGCACCCGGCTCTCGGCGCACTCTACGGTCTGGTTGGCGGACTGACGGTCAACCACCTTGGTGCCGCCGGGGGTCAGAAGAATGACGGCGGCGGTGTACCGGTTGTCCTGGGCCACGGCCTCCACATAGTCATAACTCTCGCCGGTGGCGGGGTCAAACTCGGTGCCTACAGAAATGGATTTCAACTCCGGAGCCGTGTTGTCCACTGTGGCCTGGCGAGAGAGGGTGGTGTTCTTGGGATCGATCTCATTCCAATCGATGGTGGCATCGTCATCGTTCAAGTAGTACTCGGGGGCAGCCTGAAGCATCAGCTCCACGGTGGTGCCTTCGGGCAGGGGTTTTCCGGCCTTGTCTGTGACCATCCAGTACTCGCCATCAGCCGCGCCGGGTACTACGGACTGGCTATGTTTTGCCAAGCGTTGTAGTTGGGGGAAGAAGAACGCGGGATAGACGTGGTCAAATTCCTCGTATTTGTAAAACCTCGCCGGTGGCAACATTGGTGATGGCGGGCGGAGGCCGCCGGCTGCCCGGATCAGGCAGAAGTTCAGGGCGGTGACGGCATCTCCGACGCCCGAGCGAATGGCGTTGCGCTCTGGCAGGTATTCATCGTCAGTGGCATAGGAGTTGCCGCCCAGGTAGTACTGATACCCGGGTCATCGTCTACATGGGATATGCCCACATAGTTATAGTCGGAAACGCCGAACATACCGGCAGGAATATAAGAAGCCTTTTCGTTGGTGCCCGTGGAAAGCTGGGTGTGGGTCACACGGTCAAACATATTGGGCTCGTCCCATCCGCCGTAGAAGGCCAGCACGGGGATGGCGTGGGCGGGGGCCAGGACGCCCTCGTCCGTGGCGAAGGGGTGGCGTAAGTGTAGGCCTCAATGTAAGCGCCGTTGGTGAAGACCTTGTCCAGCTCTTCCTTCACGGCATCGGGCAGGGTGATGGTGACAGTCACTTTGACTTCGCCGTTGGCGGGCAGCTCTACCACGCACTGACCCAGCCGAGACAGGAACAGCTCCGCGTCGTAAGCGGTAATCTTGCCGTCCTCGTTCAGGTCGGCCTTATCCTGGTTGGTGAGGCTGTCCAGCTTGCCCACGGCGTAGTCCAGCAGGGCCTGGCCGTCGGCCTCATTGATCTTGCCGTCGCCGTTGAAGTCCAGACCGGTGAGCTGCCCGGCCTCCGGCAGAATCTCCTTGCCGTTGACGCGATAGGTGGTGACGGCAGCGAGCTTCGTCAGGGTGTAGTCAGAGTACCAGTCCTCTTCGCCGTGCTCCTCCAGGGAAGTACTGGCCGCTGGCCTGGGTGAAGACGTTGGTGTCCAGGGTATACTGCCGGGCCTCGTCTTTCATGTTGTGCAGGGCGTAATCAAAGGTATAGACGCCGGTGCGGTCGGGGTCGTCCCCCCGCCCGCCTTGACCTTGCCGTCGGGCTGGCCATCTACCAGAATATAGGAATCGGCGTTCATGGCATCGTTGGCGTTGCTCAAACCGGCGCCCTGCTGAATCACAGGATAGGGAAGACCGGTGGTTTCATCCACAATGGGCGTGGCGGTGGACATCAGCAGGCTCTGGGCCAGTACTCTGGGAGAGACGCCCAGCGTCTCCGGAAGTTTGGTCTCCCGGAAGTACTGACACAGCAAGGCCACCAAACCCGCGTTATGGGGAGAAGCCATGGAGGTACCGCTCATGATGACATACTGGTCGGTTTTCGGGGTAGCGCCGTTGATGGAATAGATATTGCCGCCGGGAGCAGTAATCTCCGGCTTCAGAGTCAGGTTGCTGGGGACACCCCAGGAGCTGAAGGAGCTCATGGTGTAGACGCAATCCTCCGAGAGGTTGACGCTAACGCCTGTCTTGTGGCCGATGGTCATCTTGCCAGTGTAGTACAGCGCGTTCCCATCCCCATCCTTCCTCGGGCGCTGGATGCCCGAATGGCATCGGCGTCGGCCTGGGTGATACCCACGCAGGGGATGTTCGCATAGCTCTGGGACAGATCCATGCTAATGGCTGCGCCAGGTACATTATTATAAATGACACAGGCAGCAGCGCCAGCATTGGCGGCGTTGGTCAGCTTCTGGGAGAAGTTAAGCTCACCCCGGGAGACAAAGACGACTTTGCCGGTGACATCGATGCCCTCGTAATCCTCAGGGTTGCCCAGCTTATCCAGGAAGATGTACTCCCGTTCCGTGCCAGCGCCGTCCTCGGAGGTGTCCATGGAGGACAGCGCCGCATTATAATATAGCGTCTCTGTGTAGACCACATCCCGGTCAGCGGCCCGGAAGGTGGATCCGATCATACCGGCGTTGTCCACAGAAGCCACAGTGAAGGCGTTGGCGTAGGCCCCGGGAGAGCCGCCCGTGTGGAAATTTACATCATCGGCGTATAGTTCGCCGTTATAGGAGTTCTCCGCCCAGGCGCCAGAGTTACCGGCGGAGACGCTGACTACGGTGTCAGTCTCGGTCAGCTTGTCCATGACGTCCTGGTACAGCTCACTGGTGGTGAAGCCAGGATTACCGGAGCCAAGAGACAGGTTCACCACGTCGCAGTCCAGCAGAATGGCGTCCTCAATGGCGGCCATGTAGTCGGAGTCGTAAGCGCCGCCGGCTTTACCGAAGACCTTCATGATGATGAGCTGGGCGTCGGGAGCAGCGCCAACCATAAAGGTGGATTCCATGGCGGGTACATAGCCCTCACCCTGAGGCACATACCGGTTGGCGGCGGAGATACCGGCCACATGGGAGCCGTGACCGCCCTGGCCGTCATTGTCATGGGTCACGTCCAGATCCCGGTCAATGTAGTTGTAGGCAAAGGGAATCTTGTCGTTCAGATGCAGGACGTCAGCAGTGAGGGTTTCGTCCTTCTTGAAGTTGCCTTCCACATCGTTGTAGCCCTTGTAAATGTTGAGCTGGGGCAGGACGGCGGCGATCTCCTCTTCTTCCAGCAGGTTCAGGGAGGCCATGTAGTCCTCGGTGGTCATGTTGGCGGCCTTGGCGTTGTCGGCCATGGCGTACAGGTAAGCGCCATTGTCCACAGCCTGATGATCCGTATCCAGGCCGGTGTCAATGATGGCCACCCGGGAACCGGCGCCGGTGTAGCCGGAGGCCCAGACGGTGCTGGCCCCAGTCATGGCGGTGGAGGCACCGTTGTTGGGCTGAACGGCGCCCTCTTCCGTCTCGCAAGGCTCATACTTGGTTTCCAGAACCACTTCGGAAACGCCCCGGGTGGCTTCAATCTTTTCGATGTCCCCGCAGCGCACGTTGGCGGAGATGATGTTGCCCGCCAAAGTCAGGTTCCAGGCCACGTCCAGCTTGGAGCCGATGGCCGTGGAAATCCGGTTCGTCACGGCCTGCTGGTCGGCAATCAAGCTCTGCCGGTAGGCCTGAGCGCTTTGGTTGGAGGCCAGGCCCATGGTGGAGTAGCCCTGAGCCAGCACAGGCGCCTTTTCCAAAACAACGGATACACGCACCATGTCGTTCTCATCCGGCTCTTGTTTGGGGCTTTCCTCTACCTGCCGCTCCTCCAGCGTCAGGTTTGCCGTCACGCTGTCTGGGGAAGTCTCCTCGAAGGTGACAGTTCTCTTCCCGCCCCCGCTGGCATATATACAGCCGGCGCCAGGCCCAAAAGTAGGCTCAGCACCAGAAGCAACGACAGCGCTCTGTCCTTAAGTCCTCGTTTCATATGATGTACTCCTTCCGTGTTGTTTGGCAAGCCTGCACAGCAAAGCAGCAGCGCAGCTCCCTTTTAGCTAGAGTATATCACAGTTTCTACAATTTCGCAAGTGCTATCTTCAATGTTGCAGATACATTTTGCATCAAACCGTGCAAGGAATCTGTCCAGTCCGGATCTCCACCCGAAATAGACTGCGTAGGATCGGTAGTTCCACATCCCAATGCAGAAAATCCGGTAGCTCCTTGGCAATATTTCAGGACAGCCGCATTTCCTTTCCTTTCCATCGCATAATGGGGCTTGCGAAGCGCATCGCCATCCGGTATCATATAGAAAAACATGGCACAAAAGGAGCAGAGCATTCATGTACCAGAACCTGACCCAAGGGAATATCACAAAAACAATGATATACTTTGCCCTGCCCATGATCTTGGGAAATCTGCTGCAACAGTTTTACAACGTAGCCGATACGCTCATTGTCGGGCGCTTTCTGGGCCGGGATGCCTTGGCGGCCGTTGGATCGGCCTACACCCCTCATGACCTTTCTCACGTCCATCCTCCTGGGACTTTCCATGGGGGCGGGCGCGCTATTTTCCATTTACCAGGGACACTCTGACACCGAACGCCTGCGCACCGCCGTGGTGCAAGCCTTCTTGCTGATTTTCATCGTCTGCATGGGGCTGTACGGAGTTGTCTATCTGGGGTTGGAGACGATACTCACCTTCCTCCAGGTACCTGCAGAGGTATATCCCCTGATCCGTCAGTATCTACTGGTGGTTTTTCCGGGCTTCTGGCCACTTTTTTATATAATTTTTTTGCTTGCCTCCTCCGCGCCTTGGGCAACTCCCTGACGCCGCTACTCTTTCTGGGGATCTCAGCCGTATTAAATGTGGTGTTGGACTTGGTTCTGGTCCTGGTGGTCCCCTGGGGCGTGGGCGGTGCGGCTCTGGCCACGGTGATTGCTCAATTTGCCTCCGGTTTGGGCATCATCCTGTACACCCTGCTCCTCCGCAAGGATCTCCGGCCTCACCTGGCAGATCTTCGTTGGAATGTCAGCATTCTTCGTGAAATTGGCAGCCTGTCTCTCCTCACCTGCATGCAGCAGTCGGTGATGAATTTCGGCATTCTCATGGTTCAGGGTTAGTCAACCGCTTTGGTCCTGTGATTATGGCAGCCTTTGCGGCAGCGGTGAAAATTGACTCCTTCGCCTACATGCCCGTACAAGACTTTGGAAACGCCTTTTCCACCTTCGTCGCCCAAAATTATGGAGCCCGGCAGTATGGGCGGATCCGGGAAGGCATACAAAAGCGGTCAGGCTGACCCTTGTCTTCTGCCTGGCCGTATCGGTTTTGGTTCTTTTCTGGGGCGCGGCCTCTGATGCTGATTTTCGTCCAGCCCCAAGAGATCCGCTACCATTGCAGCCGGTGTGACCTATCTCCGGATCGAAGGTACATGCTACTGGGGCATCGGTTGTCTGTTCCTTCTGTATGGCCTATACCGGGCAATTAAGCGTCCTGCTATGTCCCTGATTCTCACTGTGATCTCCCCTGGGTACTCGCGTGGCCCTGGCATATGCCCCTGGCCGGCCCCGTTGGGGTACGGGGCATATGGATCTCCATTCCCATCGGCTGGCTTCTAGCCGATGGCGCAGGGGCTCCTATACTACCGGCGGCACCGGAACACACTGTTGTCTGACCTTTGAGAAGCCCTTCACTCTGCCGCCACTCGCGGCGTTTCGCGCCGGTCCAGCTCTGTCATAGCGCCAATGAGAACATAGCGGGTGTCCCGGGAGCCGGCGCCACAGGTGGACAGCGTCAGGATGCGCTCTGCATCGGTGTAGCTGGCGCCAGAGTCAAAAGTCGGAACGCTCTATGATATCCCTGCAGGTAGTCCTGTAAGTCCCATTCCGTCCAGTCGGTCTCATAGATTTCGTCATCCAAAGGTACATGAAGTCCTGCCAGGAGCTGCACCTCGTAATCGACTTCCGGTGTCAGCAAATACAAAACAGGGTGCGCCGCAAAGTACGCCTGTTCCTCATAATACTCCAAGGTCCCAAACATGCTGTCATCTTGCATATTGGCCGTAGAGGATGGAATTGCTGCTTTGGAAACCCCATCGCAGCGGCAGTCCAGGAAGATGGTTCCGCAGAGTTATAGGGTGCCATCTATCATCCGGCTCAGGTAATGTTCGTTGTCTTCCCCCTGAACCACTGGGTATTGGATCACGGTACCGGGCAGTAAATCCATCCCACCACATCCGGATTTTCCTGCTGCAAAGGCAGCAAAATCCCACAGAAATGGGGCAGTCCGTTTCGGCTTTTCCCCAGGCCATGTAGGCGCGTCCTCAGGAGCCCCAGCTGACTCTGTGGGATAACTTGCGCCGCCGTATCCTGGTAAACCTGGTCCGCCTGGTGATAACCGGCGTAGATTTCCCCAGAGTCGGTAGGCTGAGACTGCCACGGCCAAGAGCACAACGCTTAGGGCCGCCACACGAACCTTTTTTTTTTCATAGAACCACCCTTTCGTCCATTGCCGCTTTACAGCATTCTCCTGGCCCGGTGGAAGCGATACTCTGTCCACACCTCCAGACCGACAGGCAGGAGACATAGCAGGGCATATGCCCCAAAGAATACCCAAGATACCGGGGGTAACCAGGTTCATCATAATTCTGGGGATTGTACCGCATCCTGGTCTGGCCCAGTAAAACCCCCCATCCATACCACCGTCAGGCAGGTAAAAGCCCCATTACAAAACCACGGTCCCGGTTGTCAAACCGGTAAATGAAAAGGCGGTACGTCCTTTTCGTCCACCCCGGCTCCGCATGGATTCTGATGCGGCAGCCAGGGCCTCCACCGTCCAGGTGATGAGTATGGAAAAAGATCAAGACCATTTGTGAGCCTTCGCAGTATGTTTCCCCTGACGGAGCCCCTGCCAATGCCCTGCTGTGCCACGTGGATTTTCCTGGCCTGCACCCACATTTCCGGTACCAGCCGAAGAAGCAGGGATAGAAACAGGGACAGTCTGGGGCTGACTCTCCCCAGAAGATACACCACCTTATCTGGGAGAAGACTGCATACACACAGCTCATCCACATAGCCACCCCAGCCAAGGTACATCCCAATGCCAGGCCATAGACCAAAGACTCCAGGGGTAATCTGGTTGCCAATGAAGTTTTGGCGCAAATTGGTCACCCCAAAATGATGATAGCTGCTGTAAAAAGCCCCAGAGCCACAACCAGAGGAACCAACACAGGCCAAACGCCACAGCTCGGCGTCCTTTGCGTTTCACGCTGTACAGGAAGGCGGAGCAAAGAAATGGCCAGATACACCGGGTGCCGGAAGCACACCGTACCCCCCGATCACTGCGGTAAAATAAATCCAGATTCACCGCCGGATAGCTGCTCAAACCCCAGCCGTCCTCCATCATCCCATATTTTAGCTGTACCGATCAGCTTCTCAAACAGCGGGCGGCTGAAGAAAAATAGGGTCAAAAAGGTCGCCACCCCATGGATACAATTGATCGGAACCCAGACAGATAAATGGCCTTGGCCGTCTCCCAGTTGATCGCCGCCGTCTGGGTAAACAGCGCGCAGGTATCCAATAGCGGCCCCACCAGGAGAAGGACTGCAAAAAAGCCAAAAAGGGACAAGGGAAGCCGTTTCTTGCTTAACCAGCCCAAACGGTACAGCGCCCGGCCAGAAAGCCCGCCGTGCCGAAGGCAAACATCTGCCAAGGCGTCCATGGGCCATGGCCAAAGAGGAAGTTGCTGCTGAAGCCGCTGACCGCGCCCACCAAAAACCGGCCTCCGGGCCAAAGGCCATGCCGGAGATCATAATAATGGCCGTCATCGGCTTAAAGTGGTCGATCATCTTAAACGCCGCCCGGGACGCGACGGCAATGGCACACAGGACCGCCAACACCACCAGTTCCCTCGCCTGGGGTTTGCGACGCTCGAAAACCAGGAAAAAAGGGAACCATAGTATACAAAATGATCAGCTGTTTACTGGCCAGATAGTACACCCGTCCCCCGGCGCGGTAGCACAGGTAAATGGTGGCCGGAATCACAACAAGTAAAATCAGCAGCGTCCATGCCCCGCCTGCTCCCGTTCCAGTGAACATTACGCTTCATTTCGGTCTCCTCCCCATTGACACAGTATAGCTCCACCACATCCCCTGCCGTAATTGCATCCCGGAACACACACCGGCTCATCGGTTGGCCGCCGTGGTGTAAAGCTGTTTCGGCCAAAGAAACGGCGGGGCGTGGCGTGGTCAGGAATCTGCCGTCAAAAACATACTGACCAGATCCCCGTATTGGGCGCAAAACTCCCACGTCGTGGGGACCATCACCACCGTGATACCCTGAGCCTTCAGCGTTTTCAGAATTTGGGCCAGCTTCTCCTTAAAGTAACTGTCCATACCCTTTGTGGGCTCGTCCAGCAGGAGAAGAGGGTTCCGTCAACAAGACCCCTTGGCCAGAGCTGCCGCTGCTGCTCCCCGCCGGAGAGATCATAGGGTGGGAATCCAGCAGCGGCTCAATTTCGCAGGTTCTGGCTACGCTGGTAATTTTTTTCCCGGTCTGGCACATTTCCTCCAGGTCCTCCCGAACCGTTTTTTTCATTCAAACAGGCTCTTGGGATCCTGTGGCAGCATGGCCAGGCAATTTTGAAACAGCTCTGTCGCCTTGTAGGCCTCCACACGCTTGCCAAACACCCGGTTTTCCCCGGTATGGCCTGCAAATCCCGCAGATTGCCTTCAAGGTGGTGGATTTCCCCGCTCCGTTGCCGCCCACAATGGCAAAAGGCTCCCTTCCGGCACCTCTGCGCTGACGCCCCGGAGCACATCGGGACTATTTCTTTCGTAGCGAAACCACAGCTCCTTCAGGGATAGGGCCGTAGCTTCCCCTCCCCATTGGGAGGCGCTTCCTTCAAGGTGGTGGACGCCGTTGCCGCCCACAATGGCAAAAACTCCCTTCCGGCGCGCTGACGCCCCGGAGCACTTCTTTCGTAGCGAAACCACGGCTCCTTCAGGGATAGGGCGGAATTCCAGCGCCCGCCACCTCGGCCAATTTCTGCCCTCCCGTACGGTGAGGGGCAGGGGGCCTGTTCCCTGGGCTCCGTAAAGACCCGCACCGGGGCCGGCATGGCGGAAAACATAGCGTGGCCCTGCTCCCACAGGAGGCTGACGGTTTTGCAGGGGCGTGTCCGCGGCAATGATTTTACCTGATTCCATCACCACCGCCCGGTCCGCCACGGGAAAATATCCTCAGACGGTGCTCCGTCATGATCACCGTAGTACCCAGCTCCAGGTTGATCTTTCGAACTGTATTCAGAAAGTCAGAAGCGGCAATAGGGTCCAGCTGGCTGGTAGGCTCATCGAGAATCAGCACCTCCGGCTGCATAGCCATGACGGAAGCCAGGTTCAGGAGCTGCTTCTGCCCACCGGAGAGGCTGTCCACATCCCGATGGAACCAGTCCTGAATGCCAAAATAGCAGGCCATTTCCGCCACTCTGGCCCGCATGGTTTTCTGGTCACAGCCCAGACTTTCAGGCCAAAGGCCAGCTCGTGCCAGACCTTGTCTGTCACAATCTGATTGTCCGGGTTTTGCATCACATAGCCAATCCGGGAGGCCTGTTCCTCCGAGTCACCTCCCCCAGCGGCTTCCCGCAAAAGGACCCGTCCACTGCGCTTCCCCTGAGGCGTCAGTACCGTTTTCAAGTGCCGCAGCAGCGTAGTCTTTCCACTTCCGCTTCTGCCGCAGAGCACCACGTACTCCCCGGCGCGATGGAAGGCTGACATCCGTCAGAGACGGGCGCCCGCCTGCGGTGGGGTAAGTAAACGTCAGATCCTGGATCTCAAAATGTGCCATTGGAGAGCCTCCCTAAAATGAAGTACCGTTGGAATCAAAAAGATAGCTGCAATATGCAAGAAAGCCCCAGGCGTAGCCGCCGGATATCGGCGCAAAGGACAACTGGGGAATAAAGTCCGCTGCCATACCGCCCAGGGTGGCGGTGCCAAGCACCGCTGCCAGTAAAGCAACATCATCACAAGCAAGAGTCTATCCCCTGCCGTGACACGGAAAACTTGGAAGCAGCTGCGCCTGGCGCTGCCGTAGCCCCGGCTGCGCATAGAAGCCGCCGTGATCACGCGCTGCCCTCCAAAGCCCAGGATGTCATGGCCGACAGAACCGTCATGCCGGCGGCCACCTTGTCCCGGTATCCCTTCCCAGTCCCCTTTCCCACAGACCTTCTCGCGCCAATCAGCTGCCGGGTCTGACGGAAAAAAGCAGGGGAACCAAACGAAACACCATAACCAGAAGGAGAGACAAAGGGGAGCCCAGTTTCCAAACAGGCACATGAATTTATCGCTGGTCATCACTCGGTTGTAGCAGCCAAACCACAAAGATCATCACCACAAACACTCCGGCAATGACCCCACCATAGGCGAGGGCCTCCCCCGGTGTAGGGCCGCCCAAAAAGATCGTAAAGAGGACATGCTCACCACGGGGATTAAACAGCGGATTGAGAACTGTCAGAGCAACAAATACAGGCAGCCACATGATAACCTGTCTCCATCCCCAGGGCCGTGGAGCAGCAGATAGTATCCAGCCGCCGCCACCCACCCGGCCAGGAGGTAGGGGATGCTGGATCACCACCCCAAAGCCGATGGCCCCCAGGAAGAATAGAAACTGGACTGCAGGATGGCAGCGAGAAAGGGATCTCTGTCCATAACCGTTAACCCATTCCGCCGCCTACATCAGCCCCCAGGCCGTTGCAGGTGTAGCACCAGACGATCACATCCCCATCGCTCAGGGGTGTAGCTGGAGCAGCCGTAGTTGGGGAACCGGCCGTTTACCTTGTACATCCAGCCGGATTCTTTGCCGCAGTCGAACTCATAGAGGTTGCCGATTCCCTCTACATAGTAGCTGTTGTACATTGGCGTCCAACTGTACTCCAGCTGAATGCCAGCAGAAGAACAGGCCCGGCACAAAACGTCAAATACCGTTTCCCATCCTCGAATTCCACCGTAACCGGATAGAGGAGAACCCCATCGGAGGGGACATAGCCCGCCTTATCCCCATCTAGGTTATCCCAATTGTCCAAAATTGTGTTGCAGTAAATCGCAATGGAACAGGAGAGGGGCGGCTCCGTCTCCGGGGAGGCGGTTCCGTGGCTTCCGTCTCAGTGGCGGGGGCTCCGTCTCCAGGTGACTTCGTTTCCGGAGGCTGCGTCGCCGGAGGCTGCGTCGGCTGGGGATTTGAGGCCGCCGGACTCAGATCGGGGGCATCGGTACCTATGGGCTGGGTTTCCCCCCTCTGTCATGGTAGGCTCTGTGGGGGCCGTGGGGGCTGTTAGGGCCGTGGGTTCCGTGGGCCGGGTTTCCGGCTCTGTGACCTTCAACTGCTGCGGCAGCTGCTCATGCATGGCGGCGGCGATCCGCCTCCAGCCGGTCCCAGATCTTCCTTGCTGTAGCAAAGCTCCACCACTTCATTGGCCCGGCGCATACAGGAGATGGCGAACTCGTTCAGAGCCTGAAGGACGCCGCCTCTATGGAAAGGGTATCCCCTGCCCAGCTCAGCATTTGCCCGGCCGCTGCCGTCTGTTCGCCCCAGGAAACCTGGCCGGCGTAGACGCTCAGGCTCCGGGCTCCGCTGCGGACGCTGGCAAAGGCGGCGGTGTCCTGAAGATGCAGCGGCTGATCCTCCCCCAGGGTCAAGGTGATAGGGTTTGCAGATGTTGCCAAGCAGAACGCCTCTCCCTGCGCTCATTCCCAGAGCGCAGGCCGCAGACGCAACTCCTGGACTTTCAGCTCCGTCTTCTCATTGAGGGAAATCAAGCTCTCCCCAATCTGAATGGAAGCGGTACCGCGGGAAGATGTGACAATGGTATCCCCTTTACGGAGCACCGTATCCGAATCCACCGGATACGCGACGCCCCCCCGCTGCATGGTGACAACTCCCCGGATCTCCCTCATGGTAGCCGCCTGGGCGTCATGGTCAAACCAGCCACGAATGAAGCCGGTCGTCAGGACCCCGGCCGCCGCAATCACCAGGATCAGGATCACCATGATTAAATTTGCAACCTTCTGTTGTTTCATCGGGCAGTATCCTCCTGTCATAGCACAAATGAGAACCGGCAAATCACTGGCAGCCCCTGGCTCCCCCTGGGGGCATGTGCGTACCGCTAAGGGCTAGGAGAGCCGAAAGCTATGTACTGGCGCGGGGGAGCAAGGGAAGCCCATGTTTGGGTATCTGTCGCTCACCCGGTCTATACGCATAGAACGGCAAAGGAGAGCGGCAAGGCACCGCCCTCCCGCAAGGGGAGGGGCGGGTCTTGACGCCCTCTTTTGCCAGGGTTTTGCCTACCTTACATGGGACTTTTTGTTTATTTCTGCGTCCGCTTCTTTTTTACCTGAGGAGCCAGCAGAGCTGCCGCAGCCAGCAGGCCCAGGATCAGGGTCACCGTGTACAGGGCAATGGGACTGTCATCCCCGGTGGCCGGGTTACTGGGTTTCTTTCCGGAATTGCTGGGCTTCTTCGGGTCCGTAGGAGCCGCCGGGTCTGTAGGCGCCGCCGGATCCGTGGGTTTCGAGGGATCGGTGGGCTTTGCAGGGTCCGTAGGTTTCGTCGGATCCTCCTGGTTCCCCTTTTGAATGGTGACATCGCTCATATCATAGAGGCTGGTCTTCCCGTCCTTCAGCCGGAAATAGGCGGTCAGAGCATAATAGCCTTGCTCGGTGGCCATGCCGTTGCGTTCGCCGCTGGTCAGGTGCCGGAAGCCGCCGCCCTCTACCACATAGCTGCACAGGGCGTCCAGCACACTGTGACCGTTCTGATGAAGTGGGAGTCGGTGTGGGGGATCCAGACCCAGGGCTGTCAGAGCTACCACCACCTGGGCGCAGGACTCACTGTTGGAGTAGGGATTCCCGCTGGGGTCCAGGGTATAGAAGCCACCATCGTTCTGCTGCAGCTTGGACAGAACCTGGAGGGCCTGATCCACCCCGGTCCGGACCTTCTCCTGGGTCTTATAGTACGGGGCCAGAGCCTGAATGGCCATGCCTGTCATATCCGCGTCTGCAATCTGGCCGCTGATGGTCCAGCCGCCGTCAGGCAGCTGCCCGGCCAGAATGGCGTCAATGAGCTTCTGCCTGGTCACAGGGGTCTGCGCCGGAGGTTGCGGCGGGGATCTCGTAGTCGTGGGAATCCAGGGCGATCAGCGCCCAGATGGGGCCGTTGATTCCCCTGCTTCTTCACAAACTTCATGTCCGTCAGGCCTTGAGCAGATTGTGGCCGCCCACGTTGGTCACATCCTTGCCCATGGCCGTGAGGGCCAGGATCAGCCGGGAGTTATCCGTAGACTTGCTGCTGTGGAGGCGGCCCTGCCGGTCGATTTTTTGTTCACATAAGAGACCACGTTGTCGTAGTAGCCTGCGGGAACCTCTCTGCCGCTTCTGGCCAGGCCCAGCACCATCCACTCGCCGCCGATGGAGCCAACGGTGGGGTATGCTCCTTGCCCAAGGCAGTCAGGTAATCTCCCGTGGCCTTGTAGGCGGCAGCCGCGTCTGCATGGGGCATCTTCAAATAGGCCAGGCGCTCTCGGCATCCACCAGCTTCTGGTAATTGCTCACCAGCTTCTTCTGGAGATCCGTCAGAGCATCGTAAGCGGCCCGGCCTCGCCGATGGCCTTTTCGCTGTCCAAGGTAACTGTGCCAATGGCGTCGATCAGGGCCTTTACCCGGTCGGCTGCTGCCTGGTCCTCATCCGTCTTCTTCAGCTCTGCCAGAGCCGTCTCCGCCGCAGTCAGGGCGTCGTAGTTCCGGACCAGCAGCTTCTGGGCCTCCGTCAGCTTGTCATAAGCCTCCCGGGCCGCCACAATGGCCGCCTCGCTGTCCAGGGTGACGGGGGTGCCGATGGCATCGATCAGCCTGATGACCGCCGTAACTTGCCGGGTCCTCTGTAGCACCCTCCAGACTATAGTCATCGGTAGAGTGGAAGATGATGACGTCATCGTCCTCCAGATACTGCTGGCTCACACCCAGCTTGGGGTAAACGCCATTGAGGGTGTACATCCAGCCGGGAGCCGCTGCCGTTGTCATGTTGTCCCAGAGTTACACCATTTCTGGTAATGGACTCCACATAATTCCCGGTGGGGTTGGAGCAGGTCATGCCGTTTTCCTTCAGGGCCAGATCCAGAACGTCCTTCACAGTGGCATTGACATCCACGGTGTAGGCAGTCTCGGCCACCCAGGTCTCCAGATTACCCTGAGCGTAGGTGTGGACCTCGCCAGTCTCATCTCCGTGGAGCTCATCACCCAAGAGGGTGAAGGTAACCGTAATGTCCTCCCCAGCAGGCTTCAGCACCGTGACCTGGAGCTCCAGGGTAGCTGCGCCACAACGGATTTTCACCGTCTGCTGGCCCCGCACACTGCTGTCATAACCGGTAATGGTCAGCTCCTCCAGAGTGGGGTTGGTGACCGTCCCATCGCTCCACGTAGCCGTAAACACTGCGCCGGACGAATCCAGCTCCTCCCCCACCAGATAGGTGGTCTTGTACTCACCGGAAACCGTCAGTTCATACACAATGGGTGCGCTGCTGTGCACCGGGTACTTTTTTCCCTGCTCCCAGTTGTGCAAGCTGGTTCAGACCCGTTCAGTAGCTTCACCACAGTACCGTCTCGGAACTCCTCCTCTGTCATCGCTTTGGAAAGCCGATCCGCATCCTTACCAGAGGATCATCCGTTCGGTTAAGCCCTCTTTCCACCACACTTTGGTACGGATCATCCGCGCCATCTACGATCAACTTAATGGCTGCCAGGTCGTCTTTGGAAGTGTCATAACACATCATCATGAAATCCGTACTCCAAAGCGCTGGTATCAATATGGCGGACACCAATGCCTTTGGTGAC
>VOFB01001697.1_pt1 | contig 21824 bp, 30 predicted proteins | sample 5384141 | NCBI WGS metagenome assembly VOFB01 (sample SAMN12384721, study PRJNA508395) | human gut metagenome | isolation source: healthy gut A | host: Homo sapiens | reverse complement strand
CGCGCGAGGCGTTTTCGCTTGCCGTAAGCGATATTTTCATATATCGTCCCTTCAAACAGCCATGTATCCTGCAATACCATTGTAAACGCTCCGCGCAGGCTTTTGCGCGTATATTCGCGGATATCCCGGCCGTCCAATTCTATCCTGCCTCCCTGCGGGTCGTAAAAACGCATCATTAAATTTACAAAGGGTGGTTTTACCCGCCCGTGGGCCCTACTATAGCTACTGTTTGCCCGGGCAGCGCTGCAAATGAGAGGTTTTTAATTATATCCGCCTTGCCGTCATAGGAAAAACGCACGTTGCTGAACCGCATTTCCCCGCGCACGTTTCAGCCTCTATTGCTTCGGGCGCGTCGTCCGGCTCGCTGGGAGCGTCTAAAAGCCTGAACACCCTTTTCTGCGGCGGCCAAGGCCGACTGATTTCCCCATAATATTCGCATATTCGTTCACCGGCCCGGAAAATTTGCGCGAATAGAGCAGGAACGCCGAAATGTCCCCTATTGAGATAAGCTTAAAAGAAAAAAACGCGCCCGCCGTGCTTATAAGCACGGTTCCTAAATTATTGACGAAATTTACCGCGGGGCCTATAAGGCTGCCGTAGTAGTCGGCGTCGTAATATGCGTCCACGGCCTGGTCGTTTTTCAGCCGGAATTTTTGGAGTATTTTTCTCCTCGCGTCCATAGGCGCGTATGGTTTTAAGGCCCGTGAGCATTTCCTCAGAAAAGCCGTTCAATTCAGCCAGCTTAGCCGAACGCTTTCTGAACAGGGCGAACCGTCCTGTTTGGTGGATGGTTATCATTACTGAAATAGGCAGAGTGATAATAAATACCGTCAGCAGAAGCGGAGGCGGCTATCATGCCTATAAGCGCCTACGACGGATATGCCGGTAGCCGCCTGAGAATATCGTTTGAGAGCGAGGCGTTTACAGTATCTATATCATATGAGATGCGATTTATCAAATCGCCCGCCTGCACGCGGGTCAAGAGCGCCTACCGGCAGGGAAAGTATTTTATCAAATACCCTGGCGCATATACCGCACAATCCTCTGGCTCAGATTTATCATCAATATGGACAGAAGATAGGCCAATACGGCGGAGACAACATAAAATACCGCCATAAGCACGCAGTATTTGGCTACAGCGTTAAAATCCACACCCCCCAGGGGGAGGGATATCGCGTCTATGGCCTCGCCCGAAAGATACGTGCCCAGCAATGCGAATAGATTGCTTCCTATCATTAATAAAAAGCGGCGAGTACACGAAATTTATAGCGGAAGAAGTAGCCTGCCAGCCGGATAACGACGGCTTTTCCGGTCCTTTTTACATATGCTCCCGTTTTTGCGCCGTCATGCATGGCTTTTTTCCCTCCTATCAAAACAGATTTTAATTTTTTCCCGACTGCGCCGCGCGGCGTTAGAGCCGTTCATGCGCCTGCCGGGGAAAAACGTGCGGCGCGCATACGCGCGCTTTTGGCTCTGACAGCCTGGCTCTGCGCTTGGCTAGCGGCTTTACATTACGCTCCGGCATTATAAAGCCCCCCTTCGTTCTCCTTTCATGCTGGGAAGAGTATATGCTGCGGTATACGCCGCAATTTCGCATAAGCTCCTCGTCCCTGCCGAAGCCTACGGCTTCTCCATGGTCCAGGACCAGTATATGCCGGCAAAACGTACCGAGCTTATTCGCTGTGCAATCATAATTATGGTGGTATCCGGAAAATGCTCGGGCAGCGCGCGGCGCAGCTGCGCGTCTGTTTTATAATCAGAGCGCTGGAGGAATCGTCCAAAATCAGTATTTCCGGACCGCCGGCCAGCGCGCGCGCGATAAGCAGGCGCTGCTTTTGCCCGCCTGAAAAAATTCGAGCCTCTTGCGGTCAAAAGCTCGTTATAGCCGCCGTGCTCAGCAATGAATGAATCGGCCTTGGCATATTGCGCGGCAGCGGAGAGCGCGCTAAAAGGCAGTTCCCGCTCAAAATCGATATTTTCGCCAATGCTGGCGGCCATTAAAAGTCGTTTTGAAAAACTATGCCGAATTTTTTGCGCAGGCTCGCGCGGTCATAGGCGCGATATCCCTGCCCTCTATAAATATGCGGCCCTCATCCGGGTCGTAAAGCGGATAAGCAAGGCGACCAGAGTGCTCTTTGCCGCTTCCGGTGCCTCCTATAATGCCTAAGGATTCTCCCTTGCCTATGCAAAAGCTTATATGCCTGAGCGCCGGAACGCCGTTATAGGAAAAGGATACGTCCTCAAAGCGTATAAATTCAGAATTGCCGTCCGATGCACCGCGCGCGCGCAAATTTTCCTTAAACGCCGGAACAGAGAACGCATTTTCTCTTTGAGAATAAGAGGCTTTGGCGGCGCTGGTATAAGAAGCGTCCGTCTGAGCGCAAGCCTCGGAGGAATCGGCGCTTAAGCTTTGCTCTTTGAGCGTCAGCAGTTCTTCGGGCAGGCATAAAATATCCTGTATGCGCTTAGCCGAAGCTCCGCCCTTGGAAAAATTGACGAATATGCGGCTTACAGATATCACGGCGTTGAGAATGACGGTAAAATAGGAGGTAAAGGCGATTATATCTCCTACCATGGCGTGTCCGCCTGAAACTCTGTACGCTCCTACAAAAAATCACCGCGGTCATGCCCAGATTCAGCAGGGCGTTCATTGTGGGAGAGGTTATGCCGGTAGTAACGCCCGCGGAGGTTTCATTTTTTACAACCTCCTGGTTTATCTGTTTAAAGGTATCGCTTTCATAACGGGTTTTGGAGAGCGCTTTTTATTACCCGAATGCCGGTATAATCGTCCCGAACCTTACGCACCATGGTATCTACCGAGCGCTGCAGGCGCGCATAGAGCACTATGCCCTTTTTGGATACCCAGATAACGATAAGAGTCAGAAAGGGTACGGATACCAGCAGCACCAGCGCTAGAACCGGGTCGACGGTAAAGGTCAGGGCGACTCCCCTATAAGCAGTATGGGCGCGCGCACCCCCAGCCGCTGCATCATTCCTATCATATTATGCACATTATATGTATCCGAGGAAAGACGGGATACAAGAGACGGTATAGTGGCCCTGTCGGTCTGGCTGGCCGAAAGGGAAAGAGTCTTGGCAAATAAATCGGCTCTCAGGCGCTGCGTGGTATCGTGCGCCACCTTGGAGGCCATGCGGTTGGCCCAAACGTTGCCCAGGAGCGCGGGCGACGGCGCAGGCAAGCATTAAAACGCCCCAGAGCGTTAAATCAGCTATGCTGCGCGTGGGCACTACGTTGTCAATCATGTGCGCCATAATAAGAGGGAGCACCAATTCGGCCAGAGTGCCGCTTATTTTCAGCAAAAACCCAGCAGCATTCTGAATTTATACGCTAATAGATATGACAGTACTGTTCTCATTCGGGCTTCAATTCCTCTCCTTCCAGCACCCGCTTGGCGTTCTCTGCCAGCCGCTTTACATATTTTTCAATATCCTTTTGCTCCTGCGGGCTAAAGCCCGAAAGTATAAGAGCGTTCCACTTTGCATGTACCTCGCGGATAAAGGGCAGCGCGTCCAAAGCCTTCTGCGTTGATAAACCAGCAGGCTGCGCTTGTCGTCCGGGTCGGGCGTTCGGGTGATAAAGCCCTTTTCCTCCAGCGCGCCCAGCTGCCTCGCCACGCTGCTTTTATGCACATATATAAGCCTTGAAAGCTGTTCCTGGGTAATGCCGGGCTGCCTGCATATATTCAATATATAGGAATCCTGATAGCTGCCCAGGCCCAGTTCGCCGTATGTGCCGGTACGGTAAAGGTTTGCGCAGCGCCACACCTCTCCTAGCGCCCTCATAAAAATATATCATAGCCTTCCCCTGTTTAATTTATATGTTGCGTCCGCAACTGTTGCGTCCGCAACTATTTTATTATATTAATAAACCGTCTCTTTGTCAATATTCAATGGCGGCCAAATTACAGGTAAATTAAATTTCAAAGGGCTTAAGCAGCGGGCCTGAAAGCCATGCGCAGATTTCGGTTTAAAACAAGCGTATTCCTTAGCAGTCTCATTCCCAGAAGGTAAGCTGCTTCCCGGCTGTTTTACCCTCAAACTCAGACAGATATTCAAAAATCCTTTGATTATCGTGAACAAGACCGTATTTTTCACATTTTTCATGAAAAAGCCGCATAAGGGCGGCGTTATGGGGGCTTACCGCGTGATAGCTTGACTGGAAAGCGCCCATATTTTTTCCTTCATGCCAGGGAAAAGTTTGTCAAGCTGCTTATAAAAATATTCGCGGCTGCCCGGGCGCATAGTCGTGCCCATTCCAAAGCAGATTACGCCGTACGCTCCCGCCTGCGCGCAGTAATCCAGTATGCCTGATATATTTTGGGGAGTGTCGTTTATAAAGGGGAGTATCGGACAGAGCCAGACCACGGTGGGAATACCGGCCTGATTAAGCTTTTTGAAGCGTCTCAAAGCGCTCCTGGGTCGAGCTTACATTAGGCTCCAGCTTGGCGCAAAGCTCCGGCTCTAAGGTAGTCAAAGTCATTTGCACGACGCATTTAGTGCGGCGGTTTATTTCGCGCAGCAGCTCTATATCCCGTAATACCAGACTGGATTTAGTTATCAGGGTAAACCCGAAGCCGTATTTAAGAGTCAGCTCAAGCGCCTTATGCATATAGCCCAATTGGCTTTCCAAAGGCAGATATGGGTCGGTCATGGAGCCGGTGGCCAGCATGCATTTATGCCTTTTGCGCTTTAAAGCCGCCTCAAGCAATTCAATAGCGTTTTCTTTAATCTCTATGTCCTCAAATTTATGAGGCATATTATAGCAAAGGCTTCTGGAATCGCAGTATATGCACCCATGCGTACAGCCTCTGTATAAATTCATTCCATTTTTAGGCGAGAGTATGGCTTTAGCCTGAACAAAATGCATTTTTAATCTCCAGTATAAATTATATAGCTGTGCCGGTACGCTTAATTATTTATATACGCGCGCCGAAGAATGCCTTTCTTAAAGCTGCCTGGGCAGCTTTAAGAAATTAAGCGCCGTAAAAATACTCAGAACAAAAAAAGAACAGAGCACGAACACATTAGTCCATGCTCTGCCTGGCGCGCCTGGCAGGATTTGAACCTGCGACCAACCGGTTCGTAGCCGGGTACTCTATCCACCGAGCTACAAGCGCATTTATTTAGCTTTTGTATTATAGCTCTAAAACACCTTTGCTGTCAACAAAATTCAGCGTATGCTTTAAATAATTTTGAGCTTTTAATATCGCGCATGCCCATAGGGGCGGCTCTTTGGCAGGCTTACGCCTGCCCGCGCGCGCTTTAAAGCGCGCGGCGGCCGTTCCGGCCGCAAAGAGCCGCCCCCTATGGGCATGCGCGATATTAAAAAAATATATGTTTATATATTCGTTCTCTTTTCAAGCAAAGGCTTCTATGCTATAATTAAGCAAAATTTATATCTTTCGCAGGGAGTGGCTTAAGATGCCGGAAAAAATACTAAATATGCGTTCAGAACGTCAAATGTACGATTTGATATTAGGTTTTGCCAAAACGGACGAGGTCCGCGGGTTATACTCAACGGCTCGCGGGCCAATCCCAATGCTCCCGGGATAAATATCAGGATTATGATATAGTATATGTAGTGCGTGAATTTGATTCCTTTTGAATAACCAGGATTTTTTAAATATTTTCGGGCGCAGGCTTATGACGCAGACTCCTGAAACAATGCGCAGTCCGGACGGCAGCGGACACTTTAACTGGCTTATGCTCTTTTATGACGGCAGCAGAATAGATTTAACTTTAATTCCTGTCCAAAAGCCGCATTTAATAAGCAGAGACAGTCAGAGCGTAGTTTTGCTGGATAAAGATAATTTTCTGCCTAAGTTCCCGCCTGCCAGCGATAGCGATTATCATATAAAGCGTCCCAGCGAATTATTTTACAGCTCCTGCTGCAATAATTTCTGGTGGTGTATGCAAATGTAGCTAAAGGCATAATCAGGGACGAGCTGCCCTATGCAATGGAGATGTATAACGAGATTGTGCGCTCTGATTTAAAGGATATGATAGACTGGTATATAGGGATAAATAACGACTTCAAGGTATCGGCAGGTAAAATGGGCAAGTATTATAAGCGGCTTCTACCTGAGAATATATATATCAAATATATGAACACATATTCAGATAGCAATTATGAGCGCCTTTGAAAGCGGTTTTTTACAGCAGGCGCCCTTTTGGGAGAATTGGCTCGCAATGTGGGCTGCGCGCTGGATTACAGCTATAACGAGCAGGACGAAATTAATATGCTTAGTTACCTGAAAGCGGTTAAGGACGAATGGGAGCAGGCTGTTCAATGATAAATTTATTAATTAAATCGCTGAATTAAGATATGGGAGTAAATCAATCCGCACACGCCGCTTTTTTAATTTATATATCCAAAATAAGCTAGGGCGTTTAGACAGCAAATCAGAGGTACAATTCAGCATAAAGGGTGCGCAATGGATATTGCGGTCCAAACCGCGTTGCGCTTTGATTGTATTGTCTATGCGCTTCTTTAAGAAAAAACGCCCGTTAAGCGCAAAAATTTCAGCAGTCTAATATTTTTTGTTGCCAAACTATTTTATATGTGCTATAATTAACCCGTTTTTCAGCTAGAAGATTATTCAGCGCACAAATGATCCATTAGCTCAGTCGGCAGAGCACCTGACTTTTAATCAGGGTGTCCCGAGTTCGAATCTACGATGGATCACCATATCTCCCATAAACAGCATATTGCTGTTAAATGGAAAATTTTAACAGCCCGGGAAGCAAAAGCTTTCCGGGTTGTGTAATTAACAGACTTATTAAATCTTTTAAGCTTCTAAGATTATTCTTTTTTAGCAGACTGCGGTCTCGATATCAAGAAGCATTATGGACGGCAAACATCAAATCACACTCAAGACGCGTGCAGCGAGAGCGACCTTTAATTCCAATCAGCTTAAGCTGATTGCCATTATAGCAATGGTATTTGACCATTGTATGATAGTATTTATGCCTCACCATTATGCGGTTTATCAGTTTTTGCGCATGCCGGGAAAATTAACGGCGCCTATTATGTGCTTTTTAATAGCCGAGGGATACTATCATACTTCTAATTTAAAAAAATACATGGCCAGGCTGCTGATTATGTCCATAGTTTACTATCCGTATGTGCTCTGCATGGAATATAACATGGGAGAATTTCTGGAAGGCTACGGATGTAATGTGGTCGCTGCTGTGCGGCCTGGCTGCGCTAGCCATTTATTACTGGGATATTCCTATACTATTTAAATGCGGGCTTATTGGATTTTGCTGCCTGCTGGCTTATTCGGCGGACTGGAATTATATAGCCGTCTTGCTCGTGCTGTTTTTCGGAATATTTCACGAAGAAAAAAAACCAGCAGACGGCGGCTCACATTGCAATTTCAGGCTTATATCTGCTTCAGGGAGCTTTATATGATATGCCCTCCGTGCTTTCCAGAATAGGCGTTCTTTTTCCATTCCATTGTTAAGACGCTATAACGGGCGCCGTGGCAAAAAAAGCAAGCTTATACAATGGAGTTTTTATTGGTTTTATCCATTTCATCTTCTAATTATTTATTTTATAAAGCGTATTATAGAACTTTAATTAACCAGCCTGCGCACAGAGCCTGGAGTTTTTTAAGATTGAGGTATTGACACGGCGTATGCGGCATGGTACAATCAGCTTGAGATTGGTTCTTGTAACATCAGATGTACGCCGAGCCAGCTCATATCACACAGAAGCTTCTAGTTGTAAACATATTTCAATATGCGTGGACAATAAACGCCCGATTTCTTGTATCAATTATAACTATAGATTATACTCTCAGTCTACAAGGAACTACACGCCTCAAAACTGGATAATTTCTCCATTTTCTGCGTTATGCTCAATTCTGCATACTTGAGCGAAAGCAACGCAGCAGGGCGCAAATTTTATGCCTTCTGACCGTCTTTTTTGTAAACTGAGGGTAATAATTTAGACAATATATTCTGTGCGGGCTGTTAAATATAATAGAAATATTGAATTTTTAAAGACGCCGTCCGTATAGGAGGCTAATTATGAAATATAAAATAATGGCTGCAATGCTTATGCTTATTATGATAGGAGCTATGAACGTATTTTCAGGCGGTGAAGCCCCTTCTTATTTACGAAATTCCTTTTCTACCATAGAAGAATTTAAAGAATGGATACAATCGCCAGACCAAACTGGCAGCAAATATTCTCTTAATGAATTTGGCGCTGTTGCAGAGTATATTCAAAACAAAGGAATACCAATTCCTATAATTAATGGCTATGAGAATGACAGTATTTTGACTATATATTCTTATATAAAGAACTTTATTCAGTCAAACAGGGCTGCGGCATAGAATATTTTTTAAAATACAATAGTGCAAACAGTTCTAATATATCCATTATGCTTGAAATAATTTTAGATGAAAACAAGGAATTAACGCAAGGGGTGTACTGGAATATTTAAAAAATGTTGGCGCGGTACAAAATTTTATGAGCATAAAACTGCGGTTTTTTTAACGGATATGGCTGCAGCGTAAACTGCAGTATTATGCATGATAAGCTGGAGCGATTAAATATAGGAGGACACGAACAAGATGTGCTCATAAGAACATACGAGACTGGTTGGGGAGGACCCGCTGGAAATAGGATAATCTTTATATATAACGATTTTTTGATCTATAATTTGAATGATTTTAATATTTTAAAAATTTAAGCGTCCAAGCAGAACCGTTATAACAATACATCAGTTTGCGTTAACGAGAGAAATTAAAATGAATTTGAAACATTGAAAGCATCAAATATTATGATTAAGGAGAGTACATAAATATGAAAAAGCTAATCATTTCAGTTTTGTGTATTATTGTATTAAATAATAGTATATCTGTATTGGCGTCAATGGATTTAGCGTTAATGGAAAAAAACGCAATTTTTGAGGTCGAGCCGGAAAGAAAAAGATTTGCCAGGCAGTAATGAGGTTAATAAATTATATGAAGGATGCTTTTAACGGACGCTGTAAATATAATGGGTAATCCGCAGGGCACTTATTCCGAATAAGCTGTCTGATATATAGTTTACGGAACGGGCAATCGCTATATTTGTATTATTATGCGAATGAAGATAGCATAGAATATGTTTATGATATAAATATGGAGGGCTGGCCTTATAAACTTGTAACAGCAATTATTTTAGCGGCAGTTATTGTGTTAGTCTCTGTTATAGTTGTATTTAGATTACGAAAGAAAAAATATCAACCTGAAATTAAGCGGCAAAATCTTTAAAAGCATTATTACGGAATAAACTCCAGGCCAATTAAACAGCCTGGAGTTTTTTTAAGATTGAGGTATTGACACGGCGTATATGACATGATATAATTAATTTGGAATTGGTTTCCATGATGTTTTATTGGCACAAGGCTTAGAAGATGGCAAATTCAAACGTTAAATAAGTAATCTTTAGTTTTTAGAATCTTTAATATAAGTAAGCCGAATAAGAACCCATACGCGCACAATTAAAATATAATAATATAAGGAGGAGAAACTAATGCTGAAGAAGTTATCAGCAACAGTACTGGCGCTGATTATGATTCTGGCCTCGGTTATGCTGCCCTCCCTTGCGGCGGCTGAAGAAGCGCCGGTTCAGGCGGCGCAGTCTGCCCTGCGCATGCCTGGGGAAGGGGCTCAGGGAGTTCAGGCGGCTGAAGAGACGTCCGCTGCCGGCGCGGCGCTCTATGAGGACGGCGAGGCGGCCAAAAGGCTGCTGAACGAGCTGCCATGCGTCATAACTCCGGCCCAGGCAATGCAGGCGGGGCATGTGCGGCGCCTGAAGGAGGCCGAGCCCGATTTAAACACGGTGGTCTTTAAGAACGGCGACGGCACCCGCACGGCTTACCATTATGCTCTGCCCGTCAAATATGAGGAGAACGGGATAATAAAGGACAAAACAACCGGATAATACAGTCGGACAGGACAGGATACGCCTTTGAAAATGAAGCGAACGAGGTTAAAACATATTTTTCCGCAGGCGCTGGGCGAAAAGGGAGCGCGTTTGGAATATGAGGGATACTTTCTGGAGCTGACGCCCTTTACTGCGCAGTCGGCTGGGATTTCAGCCGCGGCCGGGAGGCAGGCGGCGCGCGCGGATATTTTAAGGGCGGTTACTCCTCGGCCGACGCGGTAAGCTATAATGGGGCGCTGGGCGAAGAGGTCAGCCTGAGGTATACCCCTACGCTGCTGGGATTCAAGGAGGATATAATTCTAAGCGGGTATACGGGAGCGGACAGCTTCAGCTTTATACTGGAAACAGACGGTCTGGAGCTTAGGAGATAAGCGGGAACTGGTATCTGGCCGAGCCGGAGAGCGGCAGAATAGTTATAGAGCTGGGCGAAATATATTTTACGACAGCTATGCCGGAGCGGAGCCGGCCGAGGGCGAAGCTTCGACGCATAAGACCTATGGTCATATCAGCGCGCAGACTATATCCTCAGGGCAGAAGTATATTCTTACCGTGCATGCGCCCGAAGGCTACCTTGACGCGCCCGAGCGAGTATACCCTGTATACATAGACCTAGCTTCAGCGTAACAAGCACGTATATTCAGGACACGCATATATCCTCGGGCTATCCGGGCACAAACTACAACACCTCCAGCCTGCTGAACCTGGGCTACGGCTCCAGCTCTAAGAGCACGCGGATATTAGTAAAAGTTACTAATATGGTAAACGGTGAAAGCAAGCCCGGTTTAGATGCAGGCAGTATCAACAGCGCGACTTATCATATGTACTGCACGTCCAGCTATACCAGTAATCCGTATGTGGACGCATATATGATACAAATCGGGGCCGGAGGCATCAGCTCTACTTGGGAAACGTCAACGGCCACCTGGAACAACGCAGCAAGCAGCACGCTTTCAGGAGCTACCCTAGTTTCCAGCACGCGCGTAGGCAATAAGGGCTGGTATGAATTTGACGTTACCGACGCGTATGTAAAGTGGTGGCAGCTGCTGCGGCATAACGGACTGCTGTTTAAGATGCGTGTAGAGAGCGCGTCGGAGAACTACTGGCGCCAGTTTGCGTCGGCCACCTATTCAGACTCCAGCAAGCTGCCGTATCTGACAGTAGTATATGACGAGCCGGAGTCCCTGAGCATAAATCCAAGCTCTATTCAGCTATATACTGGAGAACAGTTCAGTCCGACGGCTGTGATTACGCCTCCGGGAGCCGCATATGGCATAATGTATTGGTCCAGCAGCAATACAGGAGTTGCCAGCATAGATTACGCTACGGGCAAGATAACCGCAAAGTCTCCTGGGACAACGACTATTTCAGTAATAATGAATACGGGCTCGGCAAATCTGTCCGCAAGCTGTACGCTGACCGTGCTTTCGGGAAGCCCGCCGGCAAAAGCAGATGGAGAGTATTACATATTTAACAACTGGTGCTGCAAGCCGTCCATGATAAAGGACGGGAGCATGACCGACGGCACGAAGGTATGGCAGATGAATTGGAGCTCTTCCAACGCTCCGTCTATGAAATGGAAGGCTATACGCTTATATAACGGCTATTATCTGTTCAGGCCTTTAAATTCGTCCACTTTGGCCATGAGCGCATATTCTTCCACCGTTACTATTAAAAATATAGGCTTCAGCAATTCTGCAAACGACGTGCCCTATCATGCTCAATGGCGTATAACGAAATATTCGGACGGCAAGGTTAAATTGAGTCCGCGTTCTAATACGTCCTTATGCATGCAGACCAACAGGGCTAATAACGGAGCGGCGGAGGATATAATATTGGCTTCGAGCACGCCTGAATACGCCTATTACCGTTTGGTGGAAACAGACGATTATGTGCCCACCACAGGCATATCAATTCCTACCAATGTATCTGCTCAAGAACGGCACTTATACATTTTCGCCTATCGTCATGCCCTCAAACGCAACCTTTAAGAAATACGGCTGGGAAAAGCAGAATGCCGGGATAGCGCAGATAAGCGACAGCACAGGCAATGGGTAACGGGCCAAGGAGAGGGCACGGCCTGGGTGCGCGCCCGCTGCTTGGATACCAATATCACGGGCACCTGTACGGTTAATGTGCATTTCCTGGAAGAGGGTAAAGACTATCTTTAAGGAATGCGAATTCTGATTTAATAATGGGTGTGGACGACCAAACAGCCTCAGGCTCCTATCTATGGCAGGAGAAATCTGCGTTCTTTGATTCGCAAAAGTTCAGGTTTGAAAGCGTAAGCAAGACTGCCGGACCATATCTGTATATAAAGAATACGAACAGCGGGCTGTATTTGGGAGTAGAGAACAATTCAACTGCGCACGATGCTGCGGTTAAACTGTATGCAAAAACACTAGCGCTTCGGGGCAGCAATTCAAAATTACGCGAACCTCGGGCGAGAAGATACAGATAATGCCCAAGACGGGCGAAAGCGGCAGCCCGCAGAGAGTGCTCTCCCCAAAAATGGCGCTTTAGTAAACTATAATATGGTCTGCCAGCGCAATATTGATTCCAGTAATATAATCCATGAGTGGTATATAGAAGAACCTAAGTATGAGTATATTCCGCTTGAGGGGCAGCAACAATCCTTGTGGTGCTGGGCTGCTTCGGCGCGGATGCTGTCCTTTAGCTATTATAATGTTACAAAAACCCAAGCTCAAGCAGTAATGCACGTAAAAGGTACGGATGACAATGTCGATGGTACAATATATGATACTAAGGATGCTGCTTCCTATTATCAGGATGGAGCTGATAATCTGGAGATTCAGAATTATAAAAGATATTCAGAAGATATTCTGCGAAGATTTATAGATGATGGTCATCCTGTTTGTATTTTCCGGGGAAATATATCAGCCCCTCTATACGCCGGTCAGACATATAATCGTGCTATTCGGATATATCTGGAATGAAAAATATAATCGATATGATTATTTAATTAGAGATCCAGAGCCTTCAAACAAAGGACAAACTATTATTATGTCTTATCAAAAGCTGGTAAACAGTTTTAATCTGTCGTCCAATTCTGGAGAAGATTCTGATGGCGGGATATGGGAGCGCACTTTAGTACATGGAACATCCTATTCGGATCAAGCAATAGATTGGTTATTAGCCAATTAATAAAGGAGGATAAGTATGAAAAAGCAGGTATATATAATAATAGCTATAGTTATAACCGCCCTTTTTATGATGAGCCCTGCATATGCGGAGAATGAGAGGTTAGAGTTGAATACTGAAGATTACGGTTCGCTGAAGGTGATAGAGAATGACGCGGTATTAAATGACGTCACTAAGTATCAGAACAAAGGTCAGTATTATGAAAATGGCAAATTTATTAGATATTATCGTTGTCCAAGTGCTGTAAATTTTATATTATGTGATAATTTGGAAGATTTGATTTCTGATTTTGTAACTGAAACATTGTATATGCGGATAAACACACCGGTATTTTATAAATACAAGATTGCCGATGATAGTGTAATAGATCGTTATGAGGTTGACGCATCTGACCAAGAATATATTCAAAGTTATGTTCTTAACTATGAGTATGTATTGAATCAATTGCCTCAATCTCCAAGTATTCAGAATATGTATTATTTTGAGTTTTTCATGCCCGATTGTCATGATGCGATATATTTTGAAACTTCCTCGGGCGATTATATAATGTTCCGTGCAGAGGAGGGGGCAGCATACATTTATTTACTGCTGATGAATTTCATGAATATGCGCAGGAATTATATGATTATGCAATGGAACATAATTATGATGAAAACGGAGAGGCGCTATATGGAGGTAATGGCGGTTCGGTTGAAATTAATCCATGCGATTATACCAGCCTGAGCTTCAGGGCAAAACCGGTGATTAAATGGTATCATATAGTGGGCGGCGTAATTCTTGCGGTTGCATTGCTGTCGGTTGCGGCTACTATGATAGTACGGCTGAAGAAACGTAATAAAGCTAAACCTCAGAATTAATCAGTTTCAGCAGCAGAGCAGTATTAAAAATACTGCTCTGTTGTTTAATATTGCAATAAATGATAATATAATGAATATTTACATATTTACGGTAGGAATAAAATGAGTTTTGGCTTGCATAGGTGCGCGCCCGCTGCTTAGATACCAAGAAAGTTCATATAATGAAAGGATATCTTTAATATTATCTGAATATGATGAAAGCGAAATGAATAGAGATTTAGGCAATTATCCTATTCTGGGTTATTATGATGACAATAAGTTTGTGGAATGGAAAGAATAAGTGGAGTGTGATAAAATGGAAAAGCTTATTAAGCATAAATGGGTTGCAGCAATTATCATTTGTATTTTTATCTTAGCAATAATATTTATTATTTATCAATTTGGCTGGAGATTATTGGGGTTTAAGGGATGCACTTCACCAAACCCTATAGCAATTAAGAGGGTTCTTACCGAAAACAACAGCTTATATATAGAATTGGAAAATATAGATAGCTTCGGTTCTAGATATAAGGGTATATTTATGAAATTGAAGATTCCGTTTTAAAGCTAGGTGTAAAATTCAGATATTGGGAAAGAGTGTTTTTTCTAATAACAGCGAAGCTGTTATATGTATAGAAAACGCCGGAGATATCAAAGAAATAGTGCTTACTAATGGAAGCGAGGAAAAAGTTTATCCATTGGCTGATGGTAAATGGAGTCTTAAATCATAGTTGGTTCATATATTAAATAAGTTGTTTCGGAACATTATTAACTATTTTACAAGGAACTACATGCTTTCAAACGGGATAGTTTCTTCATTTTCTGCGTTATCCTCAATCAGCATCGGGCGTAAATGGAATCAAAGAAACGCGGCAGGACGCAAATTTTATGCTTTTTGTCCGTCTTCCTTGTAAACTGAGAGCACCTGTTGAATTGATAAGCAAACGAAGCTGTCATGTGCGGTGCTTATGCAGATTAACGTTTGGGGCAAATACAGGCTGAATAAATGCAGTAAAATGACAATGTACTTTTGCTTTAGTGGAGCGTCTGTTATGAAAAGATGGCAATTATTATTCTCGTGATTCTTTTAATATTTTTGTGCATTGTAATTTATGGAACATTCTGGATTTTTACAGTATGCATAGTATGCGTTTTGCTGCTAAACCGGATATAGTTGAAAAAAGCAATCAAAACTCCTTATGGGGACGGCTTTTGTATTGAACATGAGATTGATAATACTGACCTTTTCAAGCCCACTAAAGTGTATTTCAGGTTTTATTGATCTAAATTGACAAGAGCATATACGGACAGGACAGGGCTGTTTGAGTGTCCTGCTGTGTTGCTTTTCGCCCGTGTACGTCTAGTACACATTGTTCAAACGCCTTGCAGGCTACTCAAACGGCCTCTGTCTGACTCTTCGACCTCCAGCAGGTTTGATTTCGGCATTTTCAAGGAAGCGGAATGAGGCGTAATAAACATACACCGATGTACACCCATTAACGATGACGCAGAAAATGCCGAAATCAGACCGCTGGAGGCGTGTATCCCCTTGTCAATTTAGGGTATAACAAGGAGAGAATAATTTATTGGGAAGCGCAGACGGCGTTTTGGACGCATAGCACCGCCCTGGCGTAAACAACGCTGCTGCGGCGTAAATAAAGCTGCCGCAGGGGGTGCGCGGCGAACTGCATTAAGCTGTCGCCTGAGCCGCTCAGAGTTATAACGGACAAAACGCATTATGCGGTTAAATAAGCCGTGAAAGTGCGAAATTTTGCTCAACGACAGACGGCGAATCCTCGGCCTACATATCGTCAGCTGAAGAATTTCCTTTAATGGAACGGCAGGGGAAAGCGTCTGCGTCCTGCAATTATTTTTCGTTGCTTGCTTTGTGCGCGGCTTTCCAGGCTTTGATTTGTTCCAAGCGAGCCTTGAATTTTGCTTCCAGTCCCTGTTCGGTGGGCAGATAATATTTTTACCGGCTAGGGAATCGGGCAGGCACTGCATATTTGTAAGCTTTTCCTCGGTATCATGAGCATATTGATAGCCTTTTCCGTAATTTAGCTCCTGCATCAGCTTTGTAGGAGCGTTGCGTATTACCAGAGGCACAGGCTCGGCAAGCTGGGAAAGCGCGTCTTTTTGGCCAGAGCATAGCATATGTCCATAGCGTTGGATTTTGGAGCCAGAGACATATATAAACCGCCTGGGTTAAATTCAGGGAGCATTCAGGCATGCCTATAAAATGACACGCCTGGTATGCCGCTACGGCGATTTCCATTGCTCTTGGGTCGGCCAGCCCTATGTCCTCGCTGGCAAAGCGGATGACGCGGCGGGCAACGTAAAAGCGGGTCCTCTCCTGCTTCCAGCATGCGCGCCAGCCAATAAACCGCGGCGTCCGGGTCAGAATTGCGCATGGATTTATGCAGCGCCGATATGAGGTTATAATGCTCCTCGCCTTTTTTGTCGTACAGCAGGGATTTGCGGGAGGTGCATTGCTCCAGCGTTTCAGGGGTAATAACTACGTTTTCTCCGTCTGTTTCGCCGTTTAATACCAGCATTTCCAGAGTGGACAGGGCGGAGCGGGCGTCTCCGTTGGAAAAAGCGGCTACTGCCTGGAGCATTTCGGGCTGAATACTTATATTTTGGCCGCCAAAGCCTCGAGGGTCGGAAATTGCGCGGTTGAGCAGCTTTATAATATCTTCGTTTTTCAGCCCCTGAAGAACGAAAACCTTGCAGCGCGATAAAAGCGCGCCGTTTACTTCAAAGGATGGGTTTTCGGTAGTTGCCCCGATTAAAATAATGCTTCCTTTTTCCACAAAGGGCAGGAAAGCGTCCTGCTGCGCTTTGTTGAAGCGATGTATTTCGTCTACGAATACAATGGTTTTTTCTCCAAAAAGCCGGTTTTCTTCCGCCTGCTGCATTACGGTGCGAATTTCCTTTATCCCGCTGGTGACGGCGGAAAAATCAATAAAGGCAGCCTTGGTTTGATGAGCGATAACCCGGGCGAGGGTAGTTTTTCCCACTCCCGGAGGGCCCCAGAAAATCATGGAGGAAATGCTGTCGTTTTGTATGAGGCGGCGCAGTATTTTTCCAGGTCCCAAAAGATGCTCCTGGCCTACTATTTCGTCCAGCGTCTGCGGTCTGAGCCGTTCGGCAAGCGGGGAAGCGGCGTCTTGGTTAAAAAGGGTCTGCTGTTTCATTATCCATCCTCCGGTTTATGGGCTTAAGCGTTTTTTTATTGAAGCGCTGTTTTAAAATTATGTACCGCCATAAAGTTTACCGCTGTTATCCGTAATAATACCCGTTTTGAGCGGACTTTATATTATTATACTATAACTCGTTTAAAAGCAAGTCTCCCTAAAGCGCTGACGAATAGATAAAAAGCGTTATATCTGAAGCGTCGGCCGGTTATATTATAAAAAATGCGTCTGAATGTGACCTTATCACAGAAATAAATTATAAACGGCGTTAAACTGTATATAGGATAATAGAAAGGAGACATTATATATGTCAGTACTTAATATTAATAAAAATAATTTTGAACAGGCGAGTAAAAGCGATAAAACAGTCCTGCTTGATTTTTACGCGGACTGGTGCGGACCGTGCAGGATGGTTTCGCCGGTGGTAGAAGAAATTGCTAAGGAAAATCCGCAGTATCTTATTGGCAAAATTAATGTGGAGAATCAGCCTGAGCTAGCGCAGGCGTTTAACGTAGTGAGCATTCCCACTTTAGTGGTGCTTAAGGATGGAAAGCTGGTCAAGCAGTCGGTGGGCGCCAAATCCAAGGCGCAGATATTGGCTATGCTTCAGGGCTGAGAGGATATTTTATACATCCAGATAATACAGAGCAGCTCTGCCTGAGCTGAGATAGCTTTTCTGGAAGAGGATATGCTGGGAAATGCCTTTTGTCGGCGCTGCGGCTTTACTTTTTTTATTTCCTCCGCTATAGCGGGCCAGGGCATAAAGCTTGGGCTTATTCAGGATTCGTATTCCTTTGCGCGATATTTCCACAATACCCTCGCTTGCAAAGTATTTAAGCATTCTGGAGACGACCTCCCGCGCGGAGCCTATATATCTGGCTATCTGTTCATGCGTTAGATGAACGCTGTTCAGCCCGGTGCGCGCTATTTCGTCGGATAGAAATATCGCCAGCCTTTTATCCATGCTCATGAAGAGTATCTGCTGCATTACCCACATAACGTCTGAAAACCGGTTTACCGCGGTTTCCAGGGCGAAAATTTTAACCTGGGAAGAGCGTTCGGACAGCTGGGCGAAGGCAGGGCCGTTGATTATAAAGCATTGGCTGTCCTCCTGCACGTCGGCAAAGACGTCAAAAGGTTATGGCCTGCAGCACGCATGAAGCGGTGAGCATGCAGATATCTCCGGGATACAGGCGGCAAAGGGTTATATCTCTGCCTTCCTCTGAGAGCAAATAGATTCGCAGGCAGCCTGTTCTTACCAGGATTACGCCGGTGCATTCATCGCCGCTCAGTATATTTGCACCTTTGGGATAGGATACGTCTGAGGAATGACGGCAGATGTATTCGCGGTCTGCTTGCGTAATCTGCTTCCAGAAGGGAAGTATTCGCTGTAAATTGATTCAAAATTGCTGTTTTGCATATACGGCTCCTTTGAAAGAGAGGTATTATTATGAAAACGTTGATTATCGGCGGAGTGGCCGGCGGCGCTTCAGCTGCTGCACGGCTGCGCAGGCTGAAGGAGGACGAAACAATAATCATAGCTGAGCGGGGGAATACGTTTTCCTTTGCCAACTGCGGGCTCCCGTATTATATAGGCGGAGTTATTACCGACAGGGAAAGGCTTACATTGCAGACTCCACAAAGCTTTAAGGAGAGGTTTAACGTAGAGGTTCGCGTGCGCACGGAGGCGGTTCAGATACTGCCGGAGGCTAAAATGGCCGTGCTGAAAGACCTGGCTACGGGAGATATATACAATGAAAGCTATGATAATTTGATTTTATCACCCGGAGCGCGGCCGGTCAAGCCTAATATTGAGGGCGTTGAGGCAGATGGGGTATTTACTCTGCGCAATATACCCGATACGCTTAAAATAAAGGAGTTTATTAATCAGCGCAAGCCGCGGGACGGGGTGGTCGTAGGAGGCGGCTATATCGGGCTGGAAATGGCGGAAAATCTCAAGCATGCGGGAATGAATGTAACTGTGGTAGAGCTTTCCGAGCATTTAATTCCCTCCTTTGATTATGATATGGCGGCAGGTATTCACAGGTATATAAAAGCTCAGGGTATTAATTTATGCCTGAACAACGGTCTGAAGGCTATAAAAGAGGGTAGGGTTATTCTACAAAACGGCGAGCTGAAGGCGGATATGGTTATTTTGAGCGCCGGAGTAAGGCCGGATACTCAATTTTTTGAGGGGAGCTGTTCCGCTTAATGAGCGGGGCGGCATAATAACAGATTCTCATATGCGGACAGATATTCCTAATATTTATGCCGTGGAGATGCCGCGGAAATAAGGAATTTTGTTTCGGGCAGGCCGGCGCTTATTCCCCTGGCAGGTCCGGCCAATAGGCAGGGACGCATAGCCGCCGATAATATAGCGGGTATACCTTCAGAATATAAGGGTTCTCAGGCTCGGCGGTATTGAAGCTTTTTGATATGACTGCTGCGGCTACCGGTTTGAATGAAAGAGAGGCTGCTCAAAGCGGGCTGGATTATGACAAGACTTATATTTATTCGGCTCCGCATGCGTCTTATTATCCGGGGGCAGGAATATGTCAATTAAGGCCTTATGGGATAAGAAAACTTATAAACTGCTCGGCGCGCAGCTTGTTGGGTTTGACGGCGTGGATAAACGGGCTGACGTACTGGCGGCCGCTATCAGGCTGGGCGCAAAATAACCGACCTTGCGGGGCTGGAATTGTGCTATGCTCCGCCCTTCGGCAGCGCTAAGGACCCCGTTAATATGCTGGGCTTTATTGCGGAAAATGTTATCACGCAAAGGGTTAAGCAGTTTTTCTGGCACGACGTGGAAAAGCTGCCCAGAGACGGCAGCGTTATTCTGCTGGACGTGCGCACTCCCCTTGAAGCTTCGCGCGGAATGATTAAGGGCTTTAAGAATATTCCTTTGGATTCGCTTAGAGAGCGTGATTAATGAGCTTCCAAAGGGCAAGCGCGTATATGTGCATTGCCACAGCGGACTGCGCAGCTATATAGCCTGCCGGATACTTGCAGGTCGCGGCTATGCCTGCTATAATCTGCCGGCGGGTGGCAGCTTTATGAATCGGCGGTAAATGAAAGGACAGCTCCTGAATATATATGCACGCAGTGCCGCTGAGGGGCTTTTGGTTTAATGCATTTATAAAAGCAGCCCGTTTAAAGGCCGTTTTTCAGGCGGTTAAACGGGCTGCTTTAAATATTTCAGCGGCTGAGGAGGATTAATTATCGTGGCCGCCGCAGCTATGGCCGTCTCCGCAGCTATGCTCATGACTGCCGCAGTTATGCTCGTGGCTGTCGCAATTATGCTCGTGGCTGCCGTGATGGGAGCATTTGATATCGGGGTTGTATTTAAGCGTTCCGGCCGCTAGGCTGGCGGCGGCTTTATCGGCGCTGCCCTGAACCCCGCAGAACAGCTTAATACCCGCCTGCGCCAAGGCTTCCTGCGCGCCTGAGCCTATGCCGCCGCAGATTAGCGCGTTTACGTTTAAAGATGCAAGAAGCCCGGCAAGCGCGCCGTGTCCGCTGCCGTTTGAGTCTATAATTTCTTCAGAAATTATTTTACCGTTTTGGCGGTATAGAGCTTGAATTGCTGGGTATGTCCAAAATGCTGAAAAAATTTGTCCGTTTTCATAGGTTACCGCAATTTTCATTATACCTATCTCCTTTTATGTTAATTTATATTTATTAAAGGCTTAAGAGAGACAACGCGGCCAAATGAAGCGATGTGCCGCATTTGCGGCATATTGTGCTTGGATTTATTTGCACAGCGTTGGAGTGCAAAAGCCTAATGAGCGGCTAAATAGGGATTCTGCCTTTTACGCGCTTTTTTCAAATTTATGAAGCGTTTTAGCGCGCTGCTAACTAAATGACTGATGTTATCATAGCCCTCTTTTGGGTTTATGTCAAATATTACTTTTAAGGGTGCGCAAAGCTGTTTTTACAGCCAGAGCTTTGCCGAGATACATTTATTTTTGTTTAAGCCGTTATGATAGGCAGAATTGAGCATTGATATATTATATGTCGGAAATGGCTGGTTAATAATAAGTTATAATTGACGAAATGCAAGTTTAATGTTATCTTATAAATATGTGCGGCAATTGCCCTCGTTTTTTTAGGTTTTGTTTTTCATGTATTGATGTGTGCTGCCGCATGGAAGGTGCGCGCTTTAATGCGGAAATACAAACTGCTTTGAGGGGGCCGCTGGCTTTAGATACAGCGCGTTCTTTGTGTTATAAGCGAGTGGTATTTATATTAAAGACGGGGTATATTATATGGCATTTACAGATTCTATCCAGCAGATGTTTTCCAGTCCGGTGTTATTGATAACCGTGCTGTTGACTCTGGGAGTAATTTTTGTCAACGGCTGGACGGATGCTCCTAACGCTATAGCGACATGCATAGGCACCCGCTGCATGAAAGCCAGGCCGGCAATTACGCTCAGCGCCGTATTTAATTTTCTCGGCGTGCTTATCATGACTCATATCAACAGCTCGGTGGCGTTTACTATTAGTAATATGGTAGATTTTGGAGGGAATTCGCATGAGGCGCTTGTTGCTTTATGTGCGGCCCTCTTTTCTATTGTGGTTTACAGCGTTGCGGCTTCGTGGTTTGAGCATTCCTACCAGCGAAAGCCATAGTCTTATTGCAGGGCTTTCGGGCGCGGCTATAGCC
>VOFB01002671.1_pt1 | contig 21829 bp, 46 predicted proteins | sample 5384141 | NCBI WGS metagenome assembly VOFB01 (sample SAMN12384721, study PRJNA508395) | human gut metagenome | isolation source: healthy gut A | host: Homo sapiens | reverse complement strand
AGGTTAATCGGTGCGTTTGTCGTCGGTATCTGCGAAAACATCATGAAGGGCGCGGACTGACGACGTTCTCCGATGCATTTACGTTCGTATTGCTGATTGTCATTCTGATGGGTGAAACCGACCGGTATCTTCGGCGAAAAAACTTTATCAACAAGGTATAGGGAGGGCAGAAATGGAACAGACATTATCGAAAAAACAAAAACTTGCCTGCAGTATCATCACCAATCGCGGTGTTTTGATTGTCTTGGCGGTTCCTTCGTCATGCCAACATCTAAATGGTATGCTGATGAAGGTACTTGAAAAGGCGCTATGTACGCGCTGATCGCCGTGTCGATGAACCTGCTGAATGGGTTTAAGGAATCTTTTCGCTCGGACAGGCGGGTATCATGCTGATCGGCGCTTACGACTACGCGATTTTTTGCGATTCCGGCAGAGATCATGAAGCAGTCTATCAGTATTTTAACGGCGGCGTCTTTGCGAAGTTCTCCATTCCGGAGATTTTGATGAACGCGTTGGGCGGCGAAGCAGCTTCGAGCGGCTTCCTCGGACAATATCTCGGCATGTTCCTGCTGATTCTTTTCGCGGGACTTTGACGGCAGGCATTGCGTTCCTGATCGGCATCCCGGTACTCAGACTCAAGTCCGACTATCTGGCGATTGCGACGCTCGGCTTCGCGGAAATTTTAAGAGCATTTTTCCAGTGGAACACCCTGGGACCGGTCACCAACGGTTCCAATATTCTGCGTGGTAATTTCGCGACCTACGAAACGGCGCTGTTTCGGTCATTTCGCGGGGCTGTGCCGCGCTGATCGTCACTTTTGATCCAACTCCACCTAAGAGCTTTCCAGGCAATTCGCGACGATGAGATCGCGGCGGAGGCGATGGGCGTCAATCTGTTCAAGCACAAAAGAGCGTTTGTCGTTTCCTTCTTCGCGGGCGTAGGAGGATCGCTTCTGGCGATGTTCCAGAACAATGCCGCCTCAACGCGTTTACAACCAATATGACTTATAATCCCTGCTGATCGTCGTCATCGGCGGCATCGGCTCCATCTCCGGCTCCGTCTCCTTTATCTTCATCGGCCTGAACAGAATGGCTGCTCAGAGGACTCGACCAGGGCAAATGGCTGGGCATTGAGTCCTGCCGATGCGCGGGCTTCCGCAAGGTTGTTTCATCCGGTGCTGATCATGCTGGTCGTGCTCTTCTTCTCCGAAGGGCATCATGGGCAACCCGCGAGGCTTTCGTGGGACGGCATCGCGCTTTTCCGTACCCTGCCGCAGCGTCTTAAGGCGTGGCCGGCAGGCACAAAAGAAAGCTGAACAGCAAACGCGCGGAGAAGAAAGCGGAACGCGCGGCGAAACCAAAGCAAACAATGCGCATGGGTCGCGGTGGACAAAGGCTGCAGTCCGCAAAAAATGAAGTCATCGTCTGATCCGGACGAACGGCGCAGGCAAGCGACGGCGTTCAACGCGTGGTCACCGGCGTTTACAGGCAAACCAACGGCGCTGCATCAGCATCCGGCAGTATGCGCGTGAGTCGAAATTTCCCGCACGGCAAGACGGAACGCCCATAAAGGCAAGCATCGGGGTGATTATGGGCGGTCATGCGGCTGACGCCGGACAACCGGGTCACCAGGCTGGGGTCATGGCCCTTCCAAGTCTCTTCAGGGAGATGTCCTCGTTGCTCGTTTGCGGTATGAACCAGAAGCAGAGGCATTTTTCGGCTCGGTGTTCAGGTTTAAAACAACCCGGCTTGGGAAAGCAGATGATCGCGGAGGCGGAGGAAGCTGCGCGCAGGTCGGCTTTAAAACAATTTTGATCTGGCGACCTCTCTGCCGTACGGCAAGCAGCGGCATTTGGAGATCGCCAGAGCGCTGGCGACACCCGACGATTTTGCGCTCGACGAACCGGCGGCGGGTATGAATCCGCAGGAGTCTGATGAGCTGATACTTTGTCGGCAAAATCCGCGACGAAATTCGACCTCAGTATTCTGATGATCGGCACCACATGCAGGTCATCATGGGGATCTGCGACCGTATTTATGTACTCAATTACGGCGGACAGATCGCAGACGGCACGCCGGAGGAGATTCAGAACAATCCGGCAGTTATTGGAAGCTATATTTGGGGTGGATGAATCATGCTAGCAATCAGAGATTTACATGTTTACTACGGCGGTATTCACGCCCTGAACGGCATCAGTCTGGACGTACCGGACGGTCAGATCGTTTCGCTGATCGGCGCAAACGGCGCAGGCAAGTCTACGACACTTAAGGCAATAATGGGGCTTGTCAACAAGGCCGAAGGTAATGTATACTGGGATAGTACAGAATATCACCGTCATGAAGACCAAGGACATCGTGGGCGCGGGTCTCATCGCTGTCCGGAGGGACGCAGGATCTTCCCGGATCTGACGGTCGAGGAAAACCTCTCGGCGGGTGCATATCTGCGCAAGGATAAAGACGACCTCGCAAAAGGACGAAACATGGGTCTACAGCGCTTTTCCCGTCTACAGGAAAAACGCAACCTGGCGGCTAGGGCGACGCTCTCCGGCGGCGTTTAGCAGATCTGGCGGTCGGCAGAGCGCTGATGAGCAGACCGAAGCTTTTGATGCTGGATGAACCTTCTCTGGGTCTTGCACCGCTTATCATCAAGGATATTTTACAATTATTCAGCAGATCAGATGCGGGCGTGGCGTGAATGTGCTCCTGATCAGGCAGAACGCGAAAGCGGCGCTGGAGATTTCCGACTATGCCTATGTCATGGACCGGAAACATCACCATGGCGGGTCCGGGACAGGCGCTGATGAATGACGAAAAGTCAAGCGGCATATCTCTGGCGAATAATGCTTCCGCGCGCACGAACGTAGATAAGGGGTTTATGAACAAGTGCAGGAAACGCATCCTCAGTCTGGTTCTGGTCGTTTGTCTGAGGCGGCGGGGCTGACGGGTGCACCACCTATAAAAGCTTTAAAATGCTTTCTTTGGGACAGATACAGTCGCAAAGGAAAAGACCATCAAAATCAGGGGGGTATTTGAACCAACCTCCGGCAGTATGAAAACGCAGGGTAAGGAAGAGTCATGGGCATTGAACTGGCGCATGACGGCCTTTATCCGACGGCCTGCGGCAAGACGAGTGGAGCTTGTGTACCGCGGACAACAAGTCCGATATGTATGAAAGCAGGCCACCGTTAGGAAGCATTCCAGCAGCTCGCCTTCGATGATTCTGGGCAGCTACGGCGAAACCCTGTCCCCTGATCGCGGAAAGTACATCGAAGCGGCGAATATTCCGTCCATTACGATTCAACACCAATCCGCTGATTACCGCCAATCCGTACTATTTCAGCGCAACCTACAGTGAGGCCGACAGGGCGACGCGTTGGCGGACTTTATCTGTCTCAGAATAAGGATATGGTAGCGACCGTCAAGCTGGAAAACGACGATACTGCGACGCAACGATCAAAGCGCTTTACCAACCGCATGAAGAAACTGACCGAGAACAACCGCTGCGTGGTCGGCAGCTTACCTTGAACACCACTTCTGGATTATGCAAACGATCGAAAAGATTCGGGAATCCGGCGCGACAGCTGTTTTTCTGGCAGTTCCGCCGACAGTCGCAGGTTTCAGCGCAGGCGCAAACAAAAAACTTGCCGTATATGCTTTCCTCGGGACCAGAGCCTGGGATAAGGACTTTTGGAGTTTGTCAAAGCGAATAGCAGTGCACATCGGGTACCCGGCGGAGCAGGCGACAAATAACGAAACGGCGATGTCGCAAAAATTATGGAAGCTTCCGCACAAATACGGCGAAGATGCGGGCTTTCTCAGCAGACAGTTGTTGCCTTCGACGCCTATCTTTTGGCAGTTACCGCCATGGATCGCGCGATGCAGGCGGTGCGTGACACGGATCCGCGCAAAACAGCGCGACCGACGCAGGCTGCGCGAAGAAAGGAAGCCTGGCGGGTCGCGCGTGAAACCGGAATTCAGAGCGGCACGCAGATTAAGGACGCGCTCAACAGCATTGACAGTTTTTGAGAAGGGCTTTCATCAACTATAAAGGTAAAATAGAGCGACCAGGTCGGTGTCCATCAGCCATATCGCGAACAGACAGCTTCCAAGTCGGAATCCTGATGCAGCTTGGGCAGAACGCTGAATATTTTGGGATTTACGGCATGAAGTAGCTTGCGTGAAGCCATGGGGTAGGCTATAATAAGGCTGTATCCCTCACAAAATTTTGGGAATACAAAACCTAGAGATGTCGGTGAACAGAAAGAGAAAATCATAGATGCCATCGCTCAGATCAGACCGTTCCGCCGCGAAGACGGCGGCGATATCAATTCATTAGAACTGACGGATGATAATATCGTGAAGGTAAGACTGCAGGAGGTCACTGCCTGCCAGGCGCGACCATGACCATCAAAGGCGTGGTAGAAAAGACTGATCAAAGGAAACCTATCTGAAATTCAGGCGGTAGAAGCAGTCTAAGATTGATAGGAAATACCAAAGAAAGAGTGGTGCGAGCGACCGATGACAAAAATCCGCGGCAAGAACACTCTTTCTTGCTCTTCGCAAAAGTGCCCCAGATAGACGGAGGAGAAAAACATGGAAACGAATGAAAAAAAAGGCTGCGCGGACTTCGCGGGGTCGCGCGCATCATAGAACAGAACAGGGAAGGAACTGCTCAAAGCACTCTCAGCGCGGTTCGGATTCCAGAGCGATCAGGCAGGCCCTGTCCGCGGAGGACGGCAGTGTCTATCCATTCGGCGCGGGCGTACAGCAGGTACATGAGCTGTGCTCGCGATGGGTCGTGAGATGGGATTTGAGGCTGTGGACATCGATCATTACGGCGGACATATCGATTTCGCGGCAGTGAAGACAGCGTTATGGGAATCGTCGGTCACTTGGACGTGGTGCCGGCGGCGGTTGCTGGGACTTTGACCGCTTACGGCGGAGAAATCAGAGACGGCTATGTTACGGACGCGGCGACGACGGATGATAAAGGGGCCGGTGCTTGCTTGTCTGTACGCGATGAAGGCACTCAAAGGAAGCGGGCTTCACGCCGAAAGTACAGTGCGCCTGATCTTAGGCCTGGATGAGGAAACCGGATGGAAAGGCATGGAATACTATTTGGAACGCGTGCCGGCGCCGGATTTCGGTTTCACGCCGGACGGTGATTTTCCGATCATCAACGGAGAAAAAGGGCAATCTGGTCTTTGAGGCCGCGCGGAAGTTCGCGAAGTCATCGAATCAGGGGCTTACGCTTCGCTCTATTCACGCGGGAAATGCGCCAACAGCGTGCCGGACGCGGCAAGAACGGTTGTACGCAATCCGGAGGGAGATTACCGCAAGATCAAAGCGGAACTTGCCGCTTTTCGTGAGGAAACCGGATACAAGCTGAACTGCAAGGGCATCGGTAAATCGCTGGAGCTGACTGCGGCAGGACGAGGCGCGCACGGCGCAACGCCGGAGGCGGGTCTGAACGCCATCTCAATTTTGATGGCATTTTTGGACGACTGAATTTTTGCCAATGAGGAACAGAACGATTAGATTGCCTTCATAACCGCTGCATTGGCTTCGACCTGTGCGGTGAGAAGCTGGGAATCGGTTTCTCTGATGAAGTTTCCGGCAAGCTGGTGCTCAACGTCGGCATGGCGGAGATGAATCGGAGCTTGCCAAACTGATTATCAACATCCGGTATCCGATCAGCTTGCACGCAGGAGCAGGTATTCGCGGGTATGACGGAAAATTTTGAAAAATACAACATCGGATGGGTATTGGACAAGAACCAGGACCCGCTGTATATGGTTTGGACAATCCGATGGTCAAGACTTTTGGAGGTTTACAGAAGTCAGACGGGCGATGAGGAAAGCCAGCCGCTTGTCATCGGCGGCGGCACCTACGCGCGCGCCATGAAGCATGTTATCGCTTACGGCGGGCTGTTCCCGGGCGATGAAGATCGTATGCATCAGCCGAATGAGCGTCTGAGCGTGGAAAGATTGCTTGCAGATGACAAAAAATTTATGCTGAAGCTATTTACAAAATTAGCTTCGGAAGCATATAATAAATGACGAAAATGTGATCTGTTTCAGGGCGAGGTGCGATTCCTCACCGGCGGTATAGTCCGCGAGCTGCCTTTGCCAAAACCGGCGGAGCGGCTGATCAGGTGTGATTCCTGAACCGACGGTATAGTCCGATAGAGAAACAAGACACGCGAAATTTTTGCGTGCATCAAGCCTTGATTCAAACAATCAAGGCTTGTTTATTGACCTAACCCGGTTTGATTCGCGCGAAGCAAGAAAAAATCAAACCGACTGTTTCAGAAACCTGACAGATTCCGAGTCACCTTGGCGGCGCATCAGCGCGGCGGCAAAAACTGCTGGAAAGGCTGGCGCACGACACTTCAAAGAAAGGAACTGTAAAACAATGAACAACATGAACACAAAATAAATCACTGGCGGCTTGTAAAAATGGCGATGATGGCGGCGCTTGCCTGCGTCGTCGGACCGATTCGATTCCGCTGATTCCGGCGGTATCGTTTCTGACCTATGACTTCGCGGACATTCCGATTTGATTACGACCTTCGCCTTCGGACCGGCTTCCCGGCCTTTTTGGTGCTGACGGTTGTCAGCTTCATTCAGGCATTCCTGATGGGCGGAGACGGATTTTACGGGCTTCATCATACATCATCGCTTCGGGTTTTTCCTGATGATCGCGGGTTTGATGTACGAAAGCATAAGACCAAAGATCGCGATTCTCAACATGCTGATCGCGACCCTCGCAATGACGCTCGCTATGGGCGTGGCGAACTACTACATCACGACCTTCTACCTTGGCGGTGAAGCGATGAGACAGACCGTTGTTGGCATGATGCCGCTGATTCTCGCGTTCAACCTCATCAAGGGGCACTGAACGCGGTGATTACCTTCGTGGTGTACAAGAGAATTTCAGGCTTCCTGCACCATCAGGAGGTCTGAGCTTCAAGCACGCGGACAAACCCGTAAAGCGACAGTAAATAACAGAATGGAGCAGTTATGGAGCAGAGAGCCCTAACCGAATACCGGATAAAAATGAAGAGGAAACGCGCGCCTTCGCCCTTGCTCTGGCGCAAAAGCTTGCAGCAGGGCGATGTGCTGGCGCTGATCGGCGATCTGGGGACAGGGAAGACCGCGCTCACACGCTATCGGCGAGGACTGGGAATCCGACAGAGAATCAGCAGTCCGACTTTTACGATCGTCAAGGAATATACGGACGGCAGACTGCCGCTCTATCATTTTGACGTTTACCGCGTGACGGATCCGGACGCACTGTTTGAAATCGGCGCGGACGAAGTATTTTTACGGTGACGGCGTCTGCGTGATCGAATGGAGCGGATCTGATCGCGGACAGCCTGCCGGAAAACACCAAGTATATCTATCTACGGTACGGGGAAACCCCGGAGGAGAGAATTTATCAATGTACATGTTAGCGATTGAAACAACCGGACCGAATGCTTCCGTCGCCCTGTTTCATGCGGAGAATCCTGACAGGGGCTTGACCGCCGCGCTCGCGGGCGAGCCGTTCTGCTGGGCGAAAACCTCGCGCGAGGGCAAAACATCTGAAAATCTGATGCCGCTGGTTCGGGATCTGCTCGCGGACTGCGGTGTCACCCAAGGAACAGCTGACACACATCGCGGCTTCCGTCGGGCCGGGTCCTTTACCGGAATCCGCATCGGCGTGGCGACGGCGCGAGCGTTGGCGCAGGTCCTGGAGCTGCCCTGCGTCGCGGTGCCGACTTTGGAAGCTTTCTTTATGCGCAGGCACCAAACGACGCGGACGAGCGCGTTATCTGCGGCATCATCAACGCCAGACGCGGACAGGTTTACGGTATACTGGACGGCTATCTGCCGGGCGGTCCGTATCTGCTTACCGACGTACTCGCGGTCATCACGCGGCAGGTAAAACAAGACGGCAGGCAGGTGCTGTTTTACGGAGACGGCATCGATGCCTATGAAGCTCAAATTATATCGCTGTTAGGCGATGCGAAGATGGAAAAAGACAGAATTATGATTTCGCGCCGCAGAAACGCGCGATCAAAGCGCGGCAGCGGTCGGGCGCGCGCGCTGCGCAAACTCTCGCGCGGAGAAACCACAGACTTCGCCAATTTGCTTCCGGATTACATGCGGCAGGCGGAGGCAGAGGTCAAATTGGCCGCGGGACAGCTTCCGATCTGCCGCGGACCGAAACAGGAATAGCGCTTCCGGCAGCGCGGCCAAAACGAAAAAACAGCGGCAAGAGAAACGGAAACAGCGGCGGGCGGGCTTCAAAACAGGAAGGTCTGCCTGCTTAAGAGGGTAAGGAAAATGGAAGAGCTTGTGTTCAGAACGGCGCAGAACGCGATGTCGCGGCAATCGAGACTCTGGAGCGGCAGTGTTTCGCGGTGCCGTGGTCTTATGAATCGCTTTATCACGATGTGATGAAGAATCGGCTGGCGTCATATATCGTCGCCGAAGCGGACGGCGTGAACTCTGCGGGTATGTCGGTATCCTGGAAGATCGTCGATGAGGACATATTACCAATGTCGCGGTCTCACCGGACTATCGCCGCAGGCATATCGCGCGCAATGCTGGAAGCGCTGATCGCGCGCTGCGGACAAACGGAATCACAAGTTATACGCTGGAGGTCCGCGTCGGCAACGAACCGGCGATTAAAGCTGTATGAGGGCTCGGCTTTACGGCCGCGGGACTTCGCAAAAAGGCTATTATGAGGATAATGGCGAGGACGCGCTCATCATGTGGAAGGGGAAACTGTAAAACCATGAAAGACGGAAAATTCCTGACGATGGCAATTGAAAGCAGCTGCGACGAAACCGCGATCGCAGTCGTGGCGGATGGCGCAAAACGTGCTTTCAATGTCATCTCATCTCAAATAGATATTTTTAAAAACTACGGCGGCGTGGTACCGGAGATTGCCTCCAGACACCACCTCGAAAACATCAACCATGTCATGCGGCAGGCACTGGACGAACGCAAGGAACGACGCTGGATGAGATTGACCTCATCGGCGTGACCTGCGGACCGGGGGCTGATCGGCGCACTGCTAGTCGGCGTGGCGACTGCCAAGGCGGTGGCTTTCGCGAAGGATATCCCTTTGGTCGGGGTTCATCATCTGCTTGGACACATCAGCGCCAACTACATTCAGGAGCCGGGCTTACACCTCCGTTTATGGCACTCATCACAAAGCGGCGGACACACCGAGATCGTTGATGTCCAAGAGCTATACAGACTGTGAAATTCTCGGCGGAACCAGAGACGACGCGGTGGGCGGGCCTATGACAAGATTGCGCGTGTACTCCGGGCTCGGCTATCCGGGAGGACCGAAGATCGACAAAATCGCCAAAGACGGCGATCCGCGGGCGATCAATTTCAAGCGCGTGTATCTCGAAAAAGGACAAAGCTTTGACTTCAGCTTCAGCGGGCTTTGAGACCGCAGTGCTGGAACTATATCAACCAGCAAACAGGCGGGGATAGAAATCAACCGCGCGGACGTGGCGGCGAAGCTTCCAACAGGCGGTCATGGACGTGCTGGTACGCAAGACGGTGGACGCGGCAGTTCTCAAAAGGAGAAAAAAGCTCGGCGTACTGGCAGGTGGCGTGGCGGCAAACTCAAGCTCAAAAATGCTCGGCGCGGCCTGCGAGAAGGCAGGCATTCGCCTGTACCGGCCAGATCCGGTTCTCTGTACGGATAACGGCGCGATGATCGCGGCCGCGGCCTATTACATCTATCAGAGCGGCCGGACCGATGATCTGGATCTGGAGGCCTATGCCAATCTGCCGCTCGAATCGGAGAGGCGGGAATCATGATTATTTTATCAGCGAATCGATTAAGCAAGGATATGGCACTGACGTAATCCTCACGGATGTCAGTTTTCATGTCAATGCCGGAGACCGCGTGGGCATCGTAGGACGAAACGGCGCGGGCAAGACGACCCTCCTCAAGCTGCTGACCGGAGAACTGACAGCAGATGAGGGGAATTTTTCGTGTCAGGACACGCGCGTAGGCTATCTGAAGCAACGAGACAATTTTGACAGCGAAGGAACCGTTATCGGTGAAATCGACAAGATCTTCAGCGAAATTCACGATCTCGAAGCGCAGATTGAGCAGGTGAGCGCCGAAATCGAAGCCGGCGGCGGCAGCGCGGCGCAGATGGAAAAAGCTCGACCGCCTGCATCTGGCCTACGAGCAAAGGGCGGGCGGTTACCCTATAAATCACAAAGATTACCGGTATTCTGCATTCCATGGCTTTCACCTCGGGTTTACAATAAGAAGATCGGCGCTCTGTCCGGCGGTGAGCGTACGCGTCTCGCGCTGGCGGCTTTGCGCTCGAAAAACCGGATCTTCTGCTTCTCGACGAGCCGACCAACCATCTGGACATCGGTACGCTTAAGTGGCTGGAGCAATATTTGGCCGGCTACAAAGGGGACGATCATGGTCGTTTCTCACGACCGATACTTTTTGGATCGGATCGCAACCGCATTTTTGGTCGAAAATCATAAGGTCTATACCTATGAGGAAACACACCAGGTCACTTTCTCCAAAAGGCGTTGCGCCGCGGAACACAGCAGCGTGCCTACGACAATCAGCGCGGGAGATCGCCAGACAGGAAGAGATGATCCGCAAGATGAAACAGCATGGCACCGAGCATCTGGCCAAACGCGCGGCCTCCAGAGAAAAGCGTCTCGATATGCTCGAACGCGTTGAACGTCCGGAGGCAAGGGCCGGATGAAAATCAGCTTTAAGCAGAATTTCCCGTCCGGCGAGGATGTGATTCTGGCAGCGGAGCTTTCAAGTCCTTCGGCTTTGGAGAGAACAAGCGCGAACTGTTTCGCCATGTCAACATGGATATTAAACGCGGGGAACGCGTCACCTTGTTGTCGGGCCGAACGGCGTCGGCAAGACGACACTTTGCGGATTTTGATGGAGGAGCAGCAGCCGACGAGCGGACATCTCAAGCTTGGACACAATGTCGCCTTCGGGTATTACGATCAAAGCGGCTTCTGCTCAATGAGTCCAATACGGTCTTGGAGGAACTGGAAGGGATCCTACCGCTTATATACGGATACGGAAATGCGCTCGATTCTGGGCCGCTTCCTGTTTCGCGGAGATGAGGTATTCCTGCGGGTCGGCGGCTTGTCCGGCGGCGAAAGCAAGACTCTCTCTGCTTAAGCTGATGCTCAGCGGCGCCAATACGCTGATTCTCGACGAACCGACCAACCATCTGGATATTGAGTCCAAGGAGGTCTTCGAGGACGCGCTGCTGGAATTTCCGGGGACGGCGATCATCGTATCCCATGACCGTTATTTTCTTCAAAAAAATCCCGACGCGGATTTTGGAGCTGACGCATGACGGCTTCTGCGAATACCTCGGTGGGGAAGTACGACTATTATCTCGAAAAAAAGAATCGCCGGCTCCGGCAAGCAGTATCTGGCGGGCATGAGCGGTGAAAACGCCGCGCGCGCAAGGGCAGTGGGGGGACGCGCAGAGTACGGCGCCTTTGGACGCCACGCAGCAGCGGGCTCTTGAACAAGCAGAAGGAAGCCGAAGAACGGCGGCGGCAGAGACAGTCGGAAAAAGCTGAGGCAGAGATTGAAAAGGCTCGAAACAAAGATCGCGGAGATCGAAGCGCAAATGAACGATGAAAAAAGATTGCGGCGGACTACAACGCCATGCAGGCTCTACGCAGCGAGCACGAAACGCTTTCTCAGGTCTTAGAAACGACCTTCGAAGCGTGGTCGGCATTGCAGGATGCGTAAATTTCACAAAAATAACAAGAAAATGGCGCAATTTACCCTTGCATTGACAGGAAAACTTTATATAATGTTACGTAAACTTATGATATAGTTAAAATTATAACTGAAAAAAATATGGAGGCTTAAGTATGATTTTGATGAGATTAAGGATATTATTATAGACCAGTACCGCAGGTGGATGAATCCGAAGTAACGATGGATACCAACCTGATGAAGGACCTCTCGGCGGACTCTTTGGACGCAGTAGAGATCATCATGGCTAGTGAAGAGGAATACGGCATTCAGAAGCCGGACGAGGACGGGGAAACCTTCCAGACTGTCGGTGATCTCGTACGATATGTAGAAGAACACAAATAGAGCTCAGCGGGTAGGAGTACGGGATATGAACGAAAACAGATATCAAAGGCCGTCATCAAAAGACTGCCGAGATACCGGAGATATCTGCGCGAGTTGCAGAAAAAAGGAATCGAAAAAAGATTTCTTCCAGGATCTGAGCAATCTGATCGGATATACGGCTTCGCATCGAATCAGACAGGATTTGAATAATTTTGGCGGTTTCGGACAGCAGGGCTATGGTTACAGCGTCAACTATCTGTATGAGGAAATCGGCAATATCCTGGGACTGAACAAGGAATATCAGCTCGTTGTCGTCGGCTACGGCAGACTGGGGCAGGCGATGGCCAGCTATATCTATAAGAATGAAAGAATTTTCATATCAGAGGAATCTTTGACGTTAAGGAAATCATCCGTGACGTGGAGTTTGAGGACGCTGAGATTTTGACCTGCCGTTCGCTGGCAGGCTTCGTCAAAAAGCGACACATCGATATCGCGGTCATCACGGTACCGGCCGAGAAAGCGATTGTAGCGGACACTGTTTCGGATGCGGGCATCAAGGCGATTTGGAATTTTACCGCGGTGGATCTGGAACTGCCGGATGATGGCGGTGGAGAACGTACATGTCAGCGACAGCTTGCACGCGTTGACCTACTATATGCAGGATATGCGGCACGAGGACGAGGATTAGGGGACGAAGGCGCGCATGGCGCTCATGGACGAACGCCGCTTCGTAAGGTGCTTTTGTCGATATTCCGGAAATATCATTTTGCGATATTTCCTACATAAGAAAAAAACAACCGGCCTGTTGACCGGTTGTTTTTTTACATCTTACGTATGCCGTATGTAGATTAGCCTTCTACCGGAGCGTCTACCGGACATGCGTCCGCGCAGGAACCGCAGTCGATGCACTTATCAGCGTCGATCACATAGATGTTGTCGCCTTCAGTGATAGCTTCTACAGGACATTCAGCGCGCATGCGCCGCAAGCGATGCAACGTCTGTAATTTTATAAACCATGTTCTTATCCTCCTATAAAAAGATATATCTTTACGAGGACAATTATAGCAGACTGCGGTATAATAGTAAAGTAAATCAAGTGAAATTCGGTGAAAATTATGTTGATTCACGGGGAAACCCGAAGAAAGGGAAACGAAAACGAGATGCAAGTCTATACGCTGGTAGGAAAAGCGGAAGCGGCAAGAGCTTTCATGCTATGGAATTATGCAAAAGAATCACATTGAGGGCATTATCGACGACGGACTGTTTATCTATAAGAACAGCATTGTCGCGGCGTTTCAGCCAAACGTTCGCAGACCAAGATCGCGCGGTCAAGGTCGCGCTGTTTTGGACGAGGAAGTCTGCAGCAGGTCAAGGAGGCCATTGCCGAAAAAAGCAACCGGAGAGTACATTCCTGGTACTCGGTACCAGCGTAGATGGTGGATAAAATCATATCCGCGCTGGGACTTCCGATGCCAGAGGCGGACAGCCCACGCCGCATCCAAATCGAGGAGATCACGACAGGGTGAAGAACGGGAAACCGCGCGGCCCGGCAGGATAAACTCGGCAAGCATGTGATTCCGGCGCCAGCAGCTGCGGCTCAAGCATAATTTCGCGGGATATTTCATGGATCCGCAGCGCGGTCATGCGGAAGGACCAGCGCGCGGCCGCCAGAGAACGGTCGCGGGCCGACCTACAGCTATATGGGAGAATATTATGTGTCGGAGCATGTGATGGATGATATTGTACGTCGTGGCGGTCGCCATGCCGGCGATCGGCAGAGTCGTCTATGTCAGCCACGGCTGGCCGCCGAGGCCTGACCTTTTTGGTAGTCATCCGCGTATGCGCGGCGGCTATCCGCTGTGGGAAAACCGCGTATTTCAGACCGCGGTCAAGGACGGTAGAGCTCATGACCAGCGTTTAATGTCGTGCGCGTGGATGTGGAAGCACGGGATCTGGAGCACTAAGGGAGGCAGGCGGCGCGCCTGTCGCCGGACTTACGCATGATAGATGAAACGCTCTGCCGAAGCGCTTTCACAAAACTTCACCAGATTTTCCTGAGAAAAACTGAAAAAAACGTATTGACAATGAGACGAAAGACTGCTATAATAAAAATTATGTTAGCACTCACGGGTAAAGAGTGCTAAGAACATAGAGAGAATATGAGGATAGTCGCTCATCCCGGAAACATAAAAAATTTACAAAACAGGAGGTAATCACAATGACAGGTATCAGACCATTAGGCGACAGAGTCGTCATCAAGAAGGCGATGGAGGAAAAGACGCAGGGCGGACTGATCTTGACCAGTGCCGCAGAAGGAGAAACCGCAAATGGCGGAAGTTGTGGCAGTCGGACCTGGAACCAAAAAGACGAACCGATGGAACTGAAGGTCGGCGATAAGGTCGTATTCAGCCAAGTACGGCGGTGCGAAATCAAATACCAGGGTGAAGAATACACGATCATGCGCAGAGCGAAATTCTGGCGGTCATTGAATAAGAGAGACGAAAGGGGAAATCCAAAAATGGTAAAAGATATTTTTATGGAAAGACGCAAGACGTAAATTACAGGCAGGCGTGGATAAATTAGCAGATACCGTTAAGATCACATTAGGCCGAAGGGCCGCAACGTGCTGATCAACAAGAGTTTCGGTTCTCCGCTGATCACGAACGACAGTGTGACCATCGCAAAGAGATCGAGCTTGAGACGCGACCGAGAATATGGGCGCGTGGTTGTCGGCGAAGTCGCTTCCAGACCAGCGATGTTGCCGGTGACGGAACGACGACCGCGACAGCGCTCGCGCAGATCATCGTCAAGGAAGGTTTCAAAAACGTAGCGGCCGGCGCGAACCCGATGGAGCTCAAAAAGGTTATCCAGGGCGCGGTTGATGTCGCGGTTGAAGAGATCAGCAGATCGCGAAACCGGTTGAAACAAAGGAATCCATCGCGCAGGTCGCGGCTGTATCCGCGGCAGATCCGCAGATCCGGTGATCTGATCGCCGAAGCGATGGAAAAAAGTCGGCAAGACGGCGTCATCACAGTCGAAGAGTCTAAGAGCCTTGGCACGACCCTCGAAGTGGTAGAAAGGTATGCAGTTCGACAGAGGATATTTATCCGCTTACATGGTTTCCGACACCGAAAAAGATGGAAGCTGTGATGGAAAATCCACTGATCTTGATTACAGATAAGAAGGTAACCAATATTCAGGATCTGGTTCCGCTGCTGGAGCAGGTTATGAAGCAGGGCCGCAAACTCCTCATCATCGCGGAGGACGTGGAAGGCGAAGCACTGGCAACTCTGGTTGTCAATAAGCTGAAGGCGTGCTGGATGTTGTCGCGGTCAAGGCTCCCGGCTACGGCGAAAGAAGAAAAAGCGATGCTCGAGGATATCGCGATCCTGACCGGCGGTACGGTTATCGCAAGTGACCTCGGATACGAGCTCAAGGAAGTTACCTTGGATATGCTCGGCACAGCCGCGACCGTTAAGGTTGACAAAGAAAACACCGTCATCGTCGCAGGCGCGGGCGCGAAGGGAGGATGTACAGCGAGAAGGAATCGGCAGTCTGAAGACGCAGCGTCCGGCGGTGAGGAATCCACCCGAATTCGAAAGAAAGGAAAAATTACAGAAGAAAGGCCGCGGTTGAAGCTGTCCGGCGGTGTCGCTGTCAACACCATTCCGGCAGTCAAGGCTTATGTAGCGCCGCGACCGAAACCGAATTAAAGGAAAGAAAGCTGAGAATCGAGGACGCTAGGCTGAACGCGACAAAGGCCGCGGTTGAAGAGGGTATCGTATCCGGAGGCGGTGTCCGCTTTAGTCAACAGGCCATTCCGGCAGTCAAGGCTTATGTAGAAACGCTGGCAGGCGACGTGAAGACCGGTGCGGGATCATCGCGAGAGCGTAAACCGGCACGCCAGATCGCGGAGAACGTCGGGTCTTTTGCCGGGTTGTCGGAAGTGAAGAGCAACGAAGTGGCGTTGGTCTGAACGCGGCATGACCGAAGAATATGTCAACATGATCGAAGCAGGTCGATTTGCTTCTGCACGACAGCGTTTGTTGTCTTCGCTCACCGTAGAACCACTACGCCTCGCTCATTCGTCTCGCGCAGAAGCAAATATTTTCTCTGCAAACTTCCTTTTGAACCTGGCGGCACACACGGTGAAATTTCGGCGCAGGCAAGGTCGCAGGACGAAAGTTTACCTGGACGTAAGTCCGAGACGAGAATGAAGCGTGCATTGAAATTTCAACCCGTCCAGGCGTGTGCGTTATTGTTAACTGAAGGTATTATAGCCAAAAAGGTATTCAAGAAAAAAGCTCAAGTCGGACCGCGCATACGGAATAAATCCTGTTGATTTATGAGGGTTCACAGTGGCGCGGCAATGAATTTGGTGGTATAATATACGCGTATTCGAATAATCTGAAACGTAAAAATCATACAGGAGAAAGATAGCATGACAAATTGAAATTTCACTGGCTCCGGCAGGAAATATGGAGGCACTGCGGGCAGCGGTCGCGGAACGGCTGCGACGCGGTCTGATTTAAACCAGCATGACAAAGATTTGGCGCGCGCGTACTCGTCGACGCGGTTTTTGATGAGGAAACGCCGCCGGAGGCGGTGCGTTACGCGCATCTGCGGGAAGTCAAGGTTTATGTAACGATGAATACCTCATCGTATTCGAAAACGAGCTTACGGCAATGCGGGAGCAGACTCGCGTTTTTGAACGAAATCGGCGTGGACGGCGTGATCGTGCAGGACATCGCAGTGTTTGAGGAGATCGTCAGATGCTTTCCGGACATGGAGGCACATTGTTCAACGCAGATGGGCATCGATGACCTCGAAGGCACGCCGCTGTGGAAAGAACTTGGCGCGAAGCGTGTGCTGGCGCGCGAGGTGGAAATCGAAAAGGCGAAGGCAATTCGGCGCGAGGCAAAAATTCCACTGGAAATCTTCGTGCATGGCGCGCTGCGTGTCCTATTCCGGCAACTGTCTGATGTCCGGACTGATCGGCTATCGCGGCGGCAACCGGGCAGATGTCGGCTCCTGCCGCAAGCCCTATGAGCCGCTCGACAAGACGAGGCGGAAATCTCGGGTGTCAGCTACCTGCTGTCCACCAAGGATCTGAATACCATCGACTACATTGAGGATCTGGCGGCGTTGGATTCTCTCAAGATTGAGGGGCGGATGAAGGAACCTGCCTATGTCGCCAACGTGACGGCGCGCTATCGAGCCGCGCTGGATGGACGAACAAGGGAGGAAGATCAGGAGGCTCTCAAAAACCTTCAATCGAACTTTTTACCAAGGGATACCTTTTTTCACGAAGACCCCAGGGATTTGACCAATTTCAAAACCAAACAATTTCGGCTATGAAATCGGCGTCATCAGCGGCCGCGTCAGGGGATGTACGAAATCCGCCCGCACGAACCTCTGCGGCAGAACGACATCATACGCGTTGACCATAATAACGAGGATGTCAACCTTTCGGTGGTCAAGCTTATGACCGCGCCGGCAACCTCATCAACCGAGCTGATGAGGTCTGCTATCCGCGTGAAAGAAAAATTGTCGAAAGGTGATTTGGTTTACAAAACGAAGGGATTATCAGTTTTACAAAAGATTTAGAAAAAAAGAAACATGGAAGGCGAGTTTCGGCGGTTTCCAGCTTCTTCTCAGGGTCTACGCTTATCCGGCGCCATTGACCATCGACGCGGAGGGCTGGGGGTCAAGGCGCCTTTATGAGGCGAGGAAATCCTCAGTTTGCGGAGACGCGACCGACGACAGGAACAAGTGCGGAAGCTGACTCGCCAAAATTGCATGACACTGTGTTCACTGGCGCAAAGTCCTGGGTTTGAGGAATGCGGGCCTTCCTTCCGTCAAAAAACTGCTTCAATCAGGCACGCCGCGAAATCGTAAATAGAACTATATGAAGAAAATTGCGCGCGAAGCCGCGCCACGGTGGCAGTGCCAGGAGACTGCGGTGCAGACAGACAGAAACAGGATCCGGAACAGCAGCCGCGGCAGATACGCAGACGGCGGAGGCGGTATGCCCGAAGGAGAACCTTTGCATCGACGCGGGGCAGCGGCAGGCGGCAGCCCTGCGCGAGAGAGCAGCAGCGACCGCGGCAAAAGCGCCGGACGACGGGATGGGCGCAGCGGCGCGAAGAGCCGTATCTGACACTTCACGGTTCTCAACCGCGCGCAGGAGAGGCTGCCTGCGCGCCGGAATCACGTGAATCGGCCTGGGAACATCGTGCGGCGTAATCAGGTCTGTTACGCGCCGCGGAGGGGAAGGCTGCTGATTGGCGGCTACGGCGGTCTGCATTATTACAGAGACACAAATCCATTTGTGACCGATTATTCTTTCATGTGGTCAACTCGGCCGCTTGCCGCAAACTGCAGGAACTGGGGGCGTCACGCGTCACGCTGTCTTATGAACTGAACAAGAAGCGAGATTTCGAGGCTGATCGCGCATACGAGACAAATTACGGCGCGCGCCCTTCCTTAGAGATGATTGTTTTACGGCCGCGCGCGCTGCTCTTCACGAAATACTGCCCGCTCAAAAATGGAACAGTGCCGGACAACGCAAGCGACATCAGTACGAATTGCGGGACGAATACAGCGACTTCAGGTTGCTTTCTCACGAGGACTGCACGACGACAATCCTTAACGGCAAATTCCTCAATCTTGGACGAGATGCCGTCCGTGAAACGTCAAGCCTTTCGCCTTGCCTTTGCGACGAAACGCGGAGGAAGTATCCCGCGTTTTTGGCGGCGCGGCGAAAACTCGACGGCGAGCGGGCATCACTTATTCGCAAAGGATACGGATACGCGTGGACACTATAACAAGGAGATCATTGGTCCGCGTACCTTCGATTGAAACGCTTTGACAGCCGAAGGATGACAGAATACAGAATCGACAGAACACAGAGAGGAACCGAAACATGATACAGGTCGAAAATCTATCCTACGGGTTTCCCGACAAAAGAGTATATCACAACATTTCATTTCGCTTAGCGGGCAGGGCGGCGGCTGCGCTGATCGGCGGCAACGAAAGGCGGTAAGTCCTGCTGTCGATATGCTGATGCGGCCGGAGCAATATTGGTTTGACGGCAGAATCACGCGCGATGAAAAACTGTCGTGTCGGCTATGCCGGCCAGTTCAACGCGACAAATTTGGGACTGTACGGTGTTTGACTATTTGGCGGAGCGCTTTACCGGCATTGCCGCGGAGATGCCGAAACCTGTGACGCGATAGCGGGCACCTTGACGAAGCAGGAATGAGCGCGGCTTGCGCGGTACCAAACGCTGCTCGACCAAAGCAGGGAGGCTATGGACGTGGAGCATTACAGAAAGCACGATTTACAACAGCTTCACCTACAGCCGGCATGCGCGAACTGGCGGAAACGAAGCTTTCGGAGGTCAGCGGCTTGAGGGAGCCTGGCTGCAGATCATGCAATCTTTGCTCGCGCGAATCTTCTGGTGCTGGACGAACCGGATGCTTTTTTGGACTTCGCGAATCTGAACGGACTGCGGCGATAAACGCACCTATCCGGGGAACCTTTGCTGGCAGTGACGCATAACCGTTATCTGCTGCATCACTGCTTTGATAAGGTGCTTCATCCTAGAAAACCGTGCTTTGCAGGAATGACGGCAGCTATGGAGCCTATCGGCTGCAAAGCGATGCTGCGTGAAAAGCTCACACAGCGTCTGCGGCTATATCGAGGAGCAGGAGGAAATCGCCAGAACTGGCAGGAGATGGTGGAGCTTTGCGTAAGCGCGCGACTCTGATGGTCAATCCGACGATCGGACAGGCGGTCAATGCCAAGCAGTCACAGCGACAGACTGCGCGTGCATGGCAGATTCAGGCGCCGTTCATCGAGGTACGCGAGCCGCGGATTACGCCCGGAGGTGAACAAAAACAAGCGGCGAGCGCTTGCCAGCGCATGAGCCGCATCGAAGAGGCTATGGCGAAGCGCCGCGTGGAGCCGCCTGCGCAGGAATCGCGCGTCTTTGCAGGTGCGCGATTATGAGATCAAATTCGACGAACATCTCTTTGCGTGACGTGAATTTTCGATTCGAGAGGGAGAAGGTCGCTTTGATCGGCCCCAACGGTACGGGCAAGACGACCCTGCGCGCGATATCATCCGGCAGGAAAATCCGGCCATCGAGGATCGACTGAATTTACGCGCTTCGCATGGCTTTCACAGCTTGAAGAACGACGCGGGCAGGAAGAGAACGAACCGTGCGGGAAGAACTGCTCATGCAGGCCGACCTGCAAACGCCGCGCGAGATGCGTGCCTGTATGGAGGATTACGCGCTCGCAGAGAGCGCGTTAGAACAAAGATCCCGCTGCGGCTTTCGGGTGGAGAGCGGAATCTCGCGCGGCTTTGGCGCTTTCACGCGGCGACTTGCGGAGCTGGCGCGAGCAGGCCGACCAGCCATTTGGATCTCTATGCGCAGGCGGCGCTGGAACGGGCCATCGCGGAGGCTGCGGGACGATTCTTGGTGACACGGGATTTTTATCTGGCGGCGCGCGGATTACATTTGCTGATCGAGGATAACAGCATTCCGCAAAAATCCGCGGCAGGAACTTCCGTAAGCTGGTGCGACAGGTAGCTTCGACGGCCTATCTGAAACCGACCGCAAACAGGAACTGGAAAGCGTCGATAGGCGACTCTGCGGCGTGACGATCTGACGGAGGCGGACAAGCTGCGCGCGTCTGGAGAGCCTGCAAGGATAAAACAAAAGCAGGAGTTTCGGGCGACCGCGGGCATTGAGCGGAATGCGCGATAACCGGCGGCAGGCCATCCGGTTTACGGAATTCATGGACAGCTTCGCGATCCCTTATACCATGGTGTTCGGCAACCACGACTGCGAGATGGGCGCGACCTGCAAAGGAAGCTTGCGGCGATTTACGAACAGGGACGCTACGCGATTTTACGGCCGGACGGGCAGAACTGACGGGTGTGGAGGTAATTTTTGATTGAGCTGACGGACGCGGCGGGACAGGTGCTCCTGCCCCTGGTGGCTGGATTCCAACATGTACGGAGAGGGCGGCTGGTTCTACAGCGGTTTCGACCGCATACAGGATCAGACGCGTTGGTGCATGGAGCAGCGACGAAAGCACAAGATCCAACGGTGCGGGCGATGGCTTTCACATGCCGCCCGCGGGAATTCAAAGGCGAAGCGTACGAAAATGAAGCTCGGCGACCGGGCGGTAATTTACCGGCATGGCAGCGTGGGCGAAAAAAGACGAATATTTTGGAATCTCAAAATACGAGGGAGATTTTTGAGGAAGCGGTGAGAAACGGTGTCATCCGTTGGATTTTCTGCGGTCATGACCATCTGAACACGCTTTCCTTATAAAGGGATTCGCATGACCTATGGCATGTCGATTGATTATCTGGGATACCGCGGTATCCGCAAAAGCCGGATTCAACGCGGCGGAACGCTGATTACGCGTCGCGCGGACGGCAGTGTGGAGATTCGGATGCTTCCGCTGGACGTGGTATCGCCCGGCGTGTGAGAGGGAAAAAAGAAATGAAACTATTATTCAAGCAAAGGTTTTTCATGGTTTGACAGCTATGATATTTATGATGAAAGAGTGGGGCAACACGATGTGTTGTAAAACCAACGCTCCTGGGGCATCGCCTCAAGATTTTGACAACTTCCGGACAGGAGGTCGGGTTGGTGCAGGGTGATGTGCTGACAACTGTGCCAAAGTTTGAAGGCT
>VOFB01003400.1_pt1 | contig 21842 bp, 45 predicted proteins | sample 5384141 | NCBI WGS metagenome assembly VOFB01 (sample SAMN12384721, study PRJNA508395) | human gut metagenome | isolation source: healthy gut A | host: Homo sapiens | reverse complement strand
CGGCGCTGCGGGCCAGAGCCGGGGTGTAGCAGTGGGTGGAGTCATCGGTGGTGAACCAGGTTTTCCGGCTTGTCAAACAACTCATAAAACCGGCGGGCGTTCCACTGTGCGGTAGCAGCCCTCAATGGTGAAAAAGTCGTATTTCACCGCCAGCACGTCTACCGGCCGGGGCGCCATGGCCAGAAGCATGTCCTCGTGATTAAGACCTGCGGCAGAGAAGCCGGGCCAGATCTGTTCAGTTCCTGGCCTGCGCGCCGGCATACACGTACCCGGCGGTTGGTGACAAAGCGTGGCGGGGGGGGCTGCGGCAATCGGGGGTCGGCCATCATGGGCATGCTGGTCTGGGTGCCGCCGCCGAGGAGCCGGTGACGCCAATCCGGTCGGGATCCACCCTTTGCGGCCCCGGAGATATTCCACCGCCCGCATGGCGTCGTGGAGAAAGTACCGGCAAGAGAGCCGTCAAAGGCAATCTGCCGCGCTCGGCGTACTCGTGGTCCGGGACGGTGGGATTGATGACAGAGAGCCTGTCTGGCTGTCCCAGTGTCGAGCCGTTCTCCCTGGCCGATGGGATCCATAGACAGGACGATCAGTCCGGCCTGACCATATGAAGGGGCCACCTGCTGGTAGTTTGTCCGCCTTGCCGTCGGGAGCGTGACCCATGACCATGAGCACCGCGCCGCTGGGAGAGTGAATTGCCGGGATGGGTAGAGATTGCAGGTCACGGACCTGCGGGCGGGACTGGAAGACCACCTTCTCCACCTCGGTAGCCTTCAAAGAGGAGGGTGCCGGTGATGTGGGGTTCCAGAGGTTGAGGGGATATCGCCCATATGTCCAGAGTTATGTGAGCGGATGTACTCCCTGCCGCTTTGAGCGCCTGGGAGCCTCATTCCTGGCCCTGGTCTCTGGGCAAAGCACCGGTCGGAGCGCGGGAAAGACATACTTTAAATCCGTCTGTCACCGAAACCCATGCGGAGGGGGGAGAGCATTCAGGTTCTGGTATGTTCATATCCATCATTCCTTTCACTGGCAGACCTCCGGGGAGATTTCTGCAGGCGCGGACGCGCTGAATTAAAGCGCTACAGTATAAGAGCATCCTTCTGTGGCGGCCACAAGAGGGCCGCCTGGAACTTGTCCCTGTAATTACATTGAAAATCTGCCCGCGTCTCCTGTTGGAAAACAACGCAGGGGGAAAGCCGGGCAGAAGTGATTGCCCTCCCTTGAAAAAGAGGAGGTGTACAGAGCCAAGGCAAATAAGGTCAGCTCTTTTTGCACAGGGGTAATTTTAAAGACAGCGTGTAAACCCCGCTTCTCCCTGAGCCGTGATGCGCAGGCTGTATCTCCCAGCGGATGCCGTCGCTGGCCTCCACAAGGACAACAGCCTGGCAGTCTGCCGGTATGGACCAGCCTGACAGGCGGACTTTTACCGAAAAGTCCAGGTAGAGATAGGGTGTCTCCGTTGTACTCCACGGTGTAGGAGGAGCTGCCCTCCTAGAGAAGCTGCCGGCAGAAAATATTTTTTATAGGCCACACCGAATGGAGGCAAAGTGGAGGGCGGCTTGCCGTCTGCCAACGAGGAAGAGCGCCGATAAGCGTTGACCTGCCGCCAGCGAGGGATAAGGTCTTCAGGGGAGCCGGCCAGATCCACTGCGTCGGTGATGTTGGCCCCGCCGGCGCTCCGGCGCGCTCCGTCGTAACAGGGGAGGAAGCCGCCGGCAAGGCCGCAACGCAGCTTCCTTTCGTCAAAGGCGCTGCCGCCGGGACCGCGGATGATCAATCTGCCGGTCGGGCGGAGAGTCGGGCAGCGTCCAGTGCTCCGGCGTGATGGGGTACCGGCTGGGGAAAGGGACCGGCGGAGGTGTTGTAAGGGTGAGAAGTCGGTAAGCTTCTCTCAGGTGGAGGAACTCGGGGATATACCGCCAGATTCCCCGGCTCATAGAGGTCGCACTTTTCCTGGTACATAATGCCCAGATACCACAAAGCCGTACGTTTTTGCAACAACTGGTGGTCAAAGTCACATACTGCGACGGTTCCGTCTGCCAGAATGTGGTAGGTCATACGGTAGAGCAGCATGGGTTCCCCCACCGCCAGATTCTGGGAGCGGTGTAGCCGCCGGCCGGCCGGTTGGTACGCAGAGCCCGCCACAGTGGCAGGGTTGATGATTTCATATTCCTCATGAATTTCCGCTCTGTCACAGCCGGTGTGATCGCCGGTAACCGCTGGCGCTGGCCATCCTTATAGTAGAAAAGCCCTCTGAATGGGCGGATGGCCCTATGCATCTGGATTTTTGTTTTTTTGTCCGGCGACGGCAATCGGGGCAGTGTGAGGCCGTCGCTGAGATAGGTCAAAATTCCCTTGAATCCGGTCCGCAAAGGCATACTCTTCTTGAGGAGCCGATGTTTTCTGAAAGAAAAAGGAGGCGGTCAGGGTTTTTTCAATCCGCAGCAGAGTCCATGTGAGGCCGCCGCCGTCTCCAGAGGGAACCGATGTCCGCACAGTTCTTGCCATGGGCGGGAGCAGTGACCGATACGCCGCAGGGCTGGCTGTGGTTGCAGCCGATGTCGTCATCGTTGATAATCATAGGAGAGGCCTCGTCGGTGGAGAGGGCCAGCACCTTATCCATATGCCAGATATCATAGCTGCCCTTCCGTTGCAGCCCCGCCGCGCGGAAGTCCACCGGACCGTTGACATTCAGCGGACCTCTGCCAGCCCGTGGAAAATCTGCAACAGGTCATAGTCGGGGAGAAGGAGGTGCGAAAGACCACTTCCGCACCGTTGAGAGAGATGTCCATTTTGCAATTGCTCCATTCCTGTTCATCCTTGTTATGTAAAATAGACCCCAAAGGGCGGCGCGCCGGCCAGCAGGGCGCAAAGGGCACGTATATTATCATTATAACACACAAGAGGGCGATTCAGAAAGAAGCCGACGGAAAATATTTTTGTCTTCTTGCAGTTCAGGAGCCAGCGCAGTGGAATATGGGATTGCCAAAGCGCCTGCCCGTCCTGTATACTGGAGGACAAGGAGTGTGAAAAGTATGGAGCGTGAAAAATTTGGATCCCGTATCGGCTTTATTTTGATCTCTGCAGGGTGTTGCAATCGGATTGGGAAATGTGTGGCGTTTTCCCTACATTGTGGGGCAGTATGGAGGCGCTGCCTTTATCCTGATTTATCTGCTCTTTCTGGTCATTTCGGACTGCCCATTATGACTATGGAGTTTGCGGTGGGGCGGGCCAGCAGAAAAGCATTGCCGACTCCTTTCGGGTTTTGGGCCTGCGGGCACAAAGTGGCACCGCTTCGGCTGGATCGGCATTGCCGAAACTATCTGCTGATGATGTTTTACACCACGGTGGCAGGATGGATGTTCATCTATTTTTTAAATGCTGCGGGAGATTTTTCCGCCCGGTCCGCCCAGGAGATCGCAGGGGACTTTGACAGGCTGCTGGCCAATCCGTCGATACAGGTGGGGTTTATGCTTCTGACCGTAGCGCTGGGAATCGGCATATGCTCCCTGGGTCTCAACAAGGGGTGGAGCGGATTACCAAATTTATGATGTCCGCCCTGCTTTTGATTATCATAGTGCTGGCGGTGCGCTCCGTCACTCTGCCGGGAGCCGGAGAGGGCTGCGGGGTGTTGCAAAATAGGTATTTTGCAACACCCCATTCCGTAGTTTTTGCAGCAATGGGATAGCTTTCTGGAAGAGGCCAACACCGGCAAGGAATCCTTTCCGAATTTGACCCAATATTCTCAAATAATCCTTTTGTGGTACAGACTTTTCAGCAGCATGGCATTGTCACAAGGACGACAGAAAGTCCACTCCGGCGTATCAGGGAGTGCGGGCGGCATACTCGCCGCCCAGGCTGTGAATGTGTTCCCAGGCCCAGTTGACCATTTCCCGGTGGGCTTGCGCAGTCCGGCAGAGAGGGTGCGCTCCCCACCGTGACCGGTCCTTTCGGCCAGCAGCGCTGGGAATTCCCCCGCCTCGCCGCCTTTTCCGCCAGGGGCCTTTCCCATGTCGAGGTGGCGTTCCGGCAGGAAGGTGGAGGTCGGACAGGTCAAAGTGATTGATGTTGCCGCAGGCGCCGTTGATGAAGAGGGTGACAAAGTCGGGACCAAACCGCTCCTTCATCTTGGCGGACAGGACGCCGATGTAGTCGGCGCTGGACAGCTCCCCCCACCACAGCAGGATGACAGGCGAAGTTGACCACCGCCCCCACCGGCCGGCCCTGCTGACGCACCGACAGCACCGACACCGCAGGGTCCACCTGGCCGACCGGCTCTGCCACGTCGGGATTGCCGCAGCCGGGATTGGTCTTCAGAGAGCCGTCCTTCATCCGATAGATGCGGATAAATTCAATGCCGTACAACTGCTCCTCTCCAAAGGCCAGCTGGGAGTCTGCCATCCGCTGCCAGGCCACAATTACCGCGTCGGCCATCTTTTTCACAAGGTCCTCCAGATGAGACCGGGTCGATCCGCACCTCCTCTCCCCAGTTGAGGGGGGACCGCCGGAGTGGGTGTGGGTGGCCATGACCATGACCCGTTCCGGCGGGATGGGGTGCGGTCCGCCACCCGCCGGCGCACCTGGTCGGTCACCGACCGGTAGAGGCCGCAGCAGTCGGCGGTGACAAGGCGGCGTACCCCTCCCTTGGCGGATGACGCAGGCCCGGGCGTAGAGGGGGTCCAGCACGCCCTGGCTGTACCGGGCGTGAAAATATCCCGAATGATGGAGCCGATGGGCGGCGTAATATCCATTTCACAAAATCCTGCCTGATACATATGCAAAAGACATCCTTTGTTTCCGATTCCATCTGTTCCCCCTGACTGCGGGAGATGGCTTTTCTGCAAATGGGGCGGTCGGGCGAGGCGTTACAGCCAGCTTTCCCAACCGGAGCTTTGGGGGCAAACTCTCATAGGCGGCGTCGGTGAGATGCAGTCCGTCGGCAAAGACCCCCGGAAGTTTTGAAGGTGCCGATGTCCGCCGGATTTTCATAGAAAAAAGTCGTTGATATCCAGGTACTCGGTCTGGCTGTCCAACTGGGCAAGCCGGCGGCACAGCCGGTTGTATTCGGCAAAGGCGGGCTGGACCTCTTCCCGCTGGGAGCGGTAGTCAAAGATGGCCAGAATGACGATTTTGATCTCCGGAAAGTCCTTTTTTGCCCATTCAAACCCGCTGGGTGATGATAAAGGCCTCTTCCGGGCTGAGTCCGGAGAATAAAAGTTGGGGCCGCCCCGCCAAAACCAGCATTTTGGGGCGTAGGGCCGACCATTCCGGGGATAGTAATAGAGCAGCTCGTCGGCAGTGGCGCCGCCAAAGCCGTGGTTGACCACCGCGTCGGTCTCGCCCCAGGACCGCCAGCTGCCGCCGGGCGCGTTCATAGCCCCAGTTGCCGAAAAAGGAGCTGCCGTACAAGAGACTCTTCCCCGTCTCCAGGGGATAGCGCTCATACTCTTGTATTTTCTCTTCAAATCTGGTCAGATTCACAGGGACTCCCATGACTGTCTGCCTTCCTTTCCTTTCAAATGGTTGCGGTTTGACTGGTGGAGCTGCCTTCCAGACCGTCAGCGCATCGCCGCCCGCCTTTCCAGTGAGCGGTTGCGAAAATAGAGCACCACGTCGGTGGTGACAAAGAGCAGATTGGAGACAGTACACCCCGATAATCCAGCCGGGGCGGTAGAGAATCTTGCCTGCCAGTCCCACCAGATAGCCGGTGTCGATGAGCAGCAAAACAATAGGCTCTTCCCCCGTCTTCCGGGAGGTCCAAGATTTGTAGACCGACACCGGCCAGGAGATGCCGAAACAGATGAGCATGACGGCCTCCAGAATTTCCGCCATCCGATATGCCCCTTTCAATCCCATTTCTGTTTTTCTCCATCATAGCACAGGAGAGGACTGCACAGTACCAAAAGAGTATATCCAGTATACATTGCAATGTATACTTCCCCTGTATACTGAGAAAAAGCTCTGCCCAAGGGGGAGCGGTGGTCAGGATAGGCAACTAGGAATCAGTGAGATCGAGAAAGGGAGTGGTTTTTCAGATGGAACTGCTGCAGCTGCGCTATTTTTTACAGTAGCATTCCCGGGGCGCTGCCGACCAATTGCTCAGCCCGCCCTCTCCCAGACCATTTCCCGGCTGGAACGGGAGCTGGGAGTCCAGCTCTTTGACCGGCTGGGCAACCGGGTGGCCCTCAACGAGAGGGGACGGCTGTTTTACCGGGAGGTGGGCCGATGCTCCAGACCCTGGGACGGGGTGGCGGCGGTTCGGGAGGGGAGCCGTCCGGAGAGATTCGGCTGCTGGTGCTGGAGCACCGCCCGCCGTTCTGAGGTGGTGGCGCAGTTTTCCCGGCAGCCATCCCCAGGTGCTCTTCCATCTGTCACGACCTGTACGGCGAGGGCTTTTGAATGGGATCTGTGCATCTCCTCACAGCCCCCCTGGATCTCCATGGGGAGAGCGCCCTCTGATTCCTGGGAGGAGATTCTGCTGGCGGTGCCCCAGGCCACCCCTTTTGGAGCAGGGAACAGGTAACTGGTCCAGCTGGCAGGGGAGCTGCTTTCATCTCGCTGTCACCCGTTCCAGCCTGAGCCGCATCACCCCTGCGTCACTGCCAGGACCAGGGCTTTACCCCGCGAAGCGCCATTGTCTGCGACGACCCCTACTCTCGCGGGGCTATCTGTCCATGGGAATGGCATCGCCTTTGTCCCCTCTGTCTCCTGGAGAGGGCTGCTGGGGAATACCGGCTGCTGCCTATGGAGGAGAAGATCTACCGGACAGCTGCCTGATCTGGGACGGAGAGCGCCGCCTCCCACAGCGGTGCGCTTTTTCCGGGATTTTGTCCTGGAAAGAGCCCGGGAGGAGGAAGGGTAGAGGGCAGAAGGCAGAAAGAATCGGACCGCACTGTGTATATTTTGACGGTTTTGGGACATATCCGGCGAATTTTCTCCTTCCCGGAGCGGCCCGGCGGTTGACAGGCGGACCGGGGGTGTTATGATAAGGGCAGTAAAGTAGATTTCTGCGTTAAGTGCTGTCTGAACGGGGAGTTGTCAGGCGGACGAAAGGAAACTTGCGGTAGATTTCGCATCCCGTTACTGCCATATAGCAATGCAGAGCATTCCTCTGCGGTGTCAATCCATCTGCATGGAACCGGCCATTCCTCTATAGAGCAAGTAGTACAGGAACTTTATCTATGGAAGGAGTGCTTTTTATGCAGAAAATCAACCTGCTGCCCTGCTGTCTCCCTTTAGCGCCGCCTATTGGAGAGGCGGCCAGGACGCTGAAAAACGTCCGGTGCTGGCCCTTTTGGCGGTGCTCACGGCGGCGTCCATCGTCATCGGCGGCTTTTTTCATTCCGGTGGCTCAGAATCTCCGGATTCACTTTTACCTTTATCGTCAACTCGCTGGCAGGCTGGATCGGCGGTCCGGTGGCGGCGTTGGTCTATGGATTTGTGGCGGACATTTTAGGCTTTATCATCCATCCCACCGGCGGTTTCTTTCCGGGCTACACCCTGTCCGGTATGCTGGGAGCGCTGCTCTACGCCCTGTTTTTCTACCGGCCAAAATTTCCATTCCCCGGATTTTCCTGTGCAAGCTGTCGGTCAATGTGCTGGTCAATATCCTGCTGGGCTCGCTGTGGAGCGCCATGCTCTACAGCAAGGGGGTATTACTACTACCTGGCCAACAGCATTGTCAAGAATCTGGTGCTCCTCCCGTTGGAGACCATTGTCATGGCGGTCATCATCGGCGCAATGCTCCCCATTGCGGTCAAGGCTGGCTGGCGCGGTTCAGCAGCTGGCCTTTTACTGAGAAATGGCAGGCGGCCGGAAGCTGAAGGCCCTGTGCAAAAAGAGCGCCTGATGTAAGACGGATGGTATCTGCCCTGCAGCGTCCCGGCCAGACCCCTGTGGGGGCGTTGGATATCCCGGCAGCCGTTCCGGCATCCCCTTCCGGAGCGGCTGTCGGGATATATTTTTGTCCCCTCCGCAGTGCACCGCAGCAGCCGCGCCGCTGCTGCGATTTCTTTACAGCGGAAACTTGATTTTACGGCCTGTATCCGGTATACTTTTGGATGTCAAGCATTTCCCGCTTCCGGGAGGCGGCCTGTCTCCCGATCTGCGCCCTTCCCCATGGCCTGCCAGCCTTGCAGAAAAAGGAGGAGGATTTTTCGAATGGAGCAGCTCACCTTTCAAAACCAGCTGGAATTTCGCAGTTGGCTGACGGAGCACGCCCGGTCGGAAGACGGGGTGGCTTGTGTTTTTGCAAAGACGGTTCCATAGCCTCCATAAAGGCCGAGGAAGCTCTGAGGAGGCCCTGTGCTTTGGCTGGATTGACGGCCGGATGGAGAGTCTGACGGCAGTTTCACCGCAAGTACTTTTTAAACAGCGCAGGGCGGACAGCAGATGGTCTGCCAGAAGCAAAAAGTTGGCGGAAGAGCTGAGGCCGGCGGCAGGATGACCGAATGGGGCCGGGAAAAGATACGGTCTGCCAGACAAAACGGCTGCTGGGACGCACCTCCGAGGGAGCAGCTGACCGAAGAGCAGCTGGAGCAGTTTTCAAATGCTCCAGCCCTTTGAGACCGCACGGGGCCAACTTTCTGAAGATGTCTCCCTCTGCCCGAAAGAGCTATGCCGGCTCCTGGTTTTTCGGCGCCAGGACCGATGAGGGCAGACAGAGGAGGTTCCAAACCATTGTAGAGCGCCTCAACCTCAATCTCAATCCCATGGAGAGCATGAGAAAAAAGCAGGCGGCGGACACAGCGGCGGACGCAGAAGAAAAAATAGCGGCGTTGGTCTCACGCCTCGCCTTATGGAGGCTTCCATGGCGCTGCTCATGCGCCGCCGCAAAACAGCAGACGGAAAGGAAAACCATGCAGAGAAATTTGACCGAAGGCCCCATCGGAAAATCCCTGGTGCTCTTCAGCCTGCCGTTGATCGCAGGAAACCTGCTCCAGCAGCTGTACAACGTGGCGGACACCCTGATTGTGGGAAAAGGCCGTCGGAGCGGCTGCACTTGCGGCGGTGGGCCCTCCTATTCTCTCATGGTCCTGCTGACCTCGGTCATTTTGGGGCTCTGCATGGGCAGCGGCGTGGTCTTTGCCCAGCTCTACGGCGCCGGCCGCACCGACGAGATGAAGTGCAGCATCTATAACGCCTTTCTCTTTATTCTGGGCATATCCGCCGTCATCAATCTCGCCGCCTTTTTCCTGCTGGAGCATTTTTTGTCTGGCTGCACATTCCCCAGGAGGCGGTGGAGCTTTACCCGGCAGTACCTTCAAATTATTTTGCCGGCATGGTATTCGTCTCAATCTACAACTTTTTTCGCCTCATCCTCAGAAGCGTGGGGGACACTCTGGCGCCGCTTATCTTTCTCGCTCTGGCCGCCGTGACCAATGTGGCGCTGGACCTTGTGTTGATTTTGCGCTTTCACATGGGGGTCTCAGGAGCGGCGCGGCCTGGGCGACGGTGACGGCACAGGCCCTGTCGGCGCTGTCCATCACCCTCTACTTTTTTACAAAGGCCAGGCGCCTTTGTCCTGAAAAAAAAAACACCTTCGCCTCCGCCTGCACATCCTGCGCCGGATTGTCACCAATTCCCTGCTGACGGCCATCCAGCAGTCCATTATGAATTTCGGCATTTTGTTGGTGCAGGGTTTGGTCAACAGCTTTGGCTTTGCCGCCAGCGTCGCCTTTGCCGCGGTGGTGAAAATTGACGCCTTCGCCTACATGCCGGTCCAGGATTTCGGCAACGCCTTTTCCACCTTCATCGCTCAAAACCACGGCGCCCAAAGCCGGAGCGCATCCACCGGGGCATCCGCTCCGCCGGTGGGCTGTCCGTCTGCTTTTGCCTGTGCGCCTCCGCTCTGGTCTGCCTGTCCGCCCGTCCCCTCATGCTGCTGTTTGTCAGCGGAGAGGAGGGGGAGATTGTCCGCATCGGCGTGAAGTATCTCCGCATCGAAGGGGCGTTTTATGCGGAATCGGACTGTTGTTTTTGCTGTACGGCTTCTATCGCGGCCTGGGGCGCTCGTCGATGTCCATTGTTCTGACCGTCATCTCCCTGGGAAGCCGGGTTTTGCTGGCCTATCTTCTCTCCGCCCTTCCGGCAGTGGGAATGGTGGGCATCTGGTGGGCCATCCCCATCGGCTGGCTGCTGGCGGATGGAGTGGGAATCTGGTACTATCTGAAAAATCGGGAGCGGTTCGCACACAGCGACCTGTAGGCGGCCCTTCCTTTCGCAGGAGAAACCGTCATTTAAACCGGTTCAAAAATGCCGCTCCGGACGCTGTCAGACGCCCGGAGCGGTATTTTACGTCGGAAAAAGAGCCTACACCTTCAGCATCCGGTAGCCGACGCCGATGTGGGTCTGATATACTGGGGGCGGAGGGGCCTTTTCAATCTTTTTGCGCAGAGTGGCCATAAATACCCGCAGGAGGCCACGTCGTTGTCCCAGGCGCTGCCCCAGATCTCCCGGGTGATGAAGGTGTGAGTCAGCACCTTGCCCACATTTCGTGGACAAAAGACACAGAAGCTTATACTCAATGGGCGTCAGGTGGAGTTCCTCCTCCCCCATGTAGACGCAGCCGGCAGGGTAGTCAATCTTCAGATCGCCGTTGACAAATACCGCCTGCTCCGTCCCTCCGGGCAGGCGCTCAGCCGCCGCAGCGTCACCCGAAGCCGGGCCAGCAGCTCCTCCACCGAGAAGGGCTTGGTCAGGTAGTCGTCTGCCCCGCGTCCAGGGCGGCCACCTTGTCGGTGTCCTCGCTGCGGGCGGAGACCACAATGATGGGCATGCCGGACCAAGAGCGGATTCTTTTTGATAATCTCCACGCCGTCCATGTCCGGAAGGCCCAGGTCCAGCAGCACTACGTCGGGATTGTGGGAGGCCGCCTCCAGTATGGCGCTTCTCCCGTGGCGGCGACACGGTGCCGGTAGTCGTGGGTTTCCAGGGTGGTTGTGATGTGATTGCGCACCGCCGCGTCGTCCTCCACCACCAAAATTAAGGGCTTATTCATGTAACGTTACCTCCTCTGCCGGCAGCGAAAATTGAAAGACCGTGCCTTTGGGATGGTTATCCCCCACGGTGATCTCGCCGCCATGGGCGTTGACAATGGACTTGCAAAGGGCCAGTCCCAGTCCCATGCTCCGACGGCTGTCCGCCACCTTGCCGGCGCCGGTGTAGAACATTTCAAATATCCGCTCCTCGGCCTCGTCCGGAATGCCCGGCCGTCGTCTGCGACCTTCACACAGACCTTTCCCTCCGACTTCCAGGCGGATATGTGGATAGAGGAACCGGGGGGGTGTATTTGACTGCGTTGTCCACCAGGTTGAAGACCACCTGGACAATCAGCCTGGAATCCATTTTGGCCAGGAGAAACTCCTCGCTCTGCTCCACTGTAATATGGTGCTCTCCGCTCTGCCGGCTGAGGTGGCGCAGCGCCTCGTCAATGACCTCGTCCATCAGCTCGGCGGACAGCCGAGACGCATGGTCCCGTCCTCAATGCGGGTGACGGACAGCAGGTTTTCCACCAGGTTGATCAGCCACATCGCATCGTCGTAGATATCCCGGTACAGCGCCGTCTCTTGCCCTGCCTCCATGGTTCGGCGCTGGCGAGCAGAATGCCGGCATTGCCGGAGATGGAGGTGAGGGGGTGCGCAGGTCATGGGAGATGGAGCGGAGCAGATTGGCCCGCAGCTGTTCATTTTTGGCCAGCAGGGCTGCCTCCGACTTTTCCCGGGCGGTTTTTTTTTTTCCAGGGCCAGGGCGCATTCTCCCAGTATGGAGAGCACAATGCTGTTTTCAAAGGAATCCAGAGGCTCGCCGTCCATGACGATTCCCACCACGCCGTAGACCGCTCCGCTGGTCCGCACTGCCAGATAGAGGCATTTGGCGTTGGAGAGGGTGTTGGTGGTGGCACCGGCGTGCTTGTTGTTTTGAAAGGTCCAGGCTGCCACTGCCTGCTCATTTTCCGACAGCAGCTCTCCGCCGCTGTGTTCTCCCTCCGCTGCCGGAAAGAGATGGGGTTCTGTCAGCCGTCCCCTTTTCTCGGGATAAAAGACAATGTCCTTGCCCAGCAGCTTGATGAGCTGGTTGGCCGTCACCGAAATAATAGCCGTCCGCTCCCTGGCCTGCTGGAGCAGCTGGTTGGTGTCAAACAGAATCCGGGTGCGAAATGCGGTCTGGGCCGACTGGCGGGCATGCCGCTTGAGGCGGATTGCCAGACTGCTGGTGATGAAGGCCGCCGCAAACATGATGAGAAAGGTGGCCGGATATCCTGCGTCGTAGGCGTTGAGCGTGAACCGGGGATGGGTGAAAAAGTAGTTGAAGATCAGGACGCCACCGCTGAGGAGGCCAGGCTGTAGATCTGCTGGGTGGTAATGACCGCCGTCACCAGCACGCCCAAAAATATAGACGGTGATGATTGGCCTCGCTGAAGCCCAGAGAGAAGAAGCACCAGCCGATTCCCGTGGCCGCCGCCAGCACCAGCAGGGATTTGAGCAGATCCAGAGGGAGAAATTTTGTATGGCCGCCGGATTTACGCCCCTCCGTATAGGCCGGCGTCTGCCGGTCGGGAATGATATAGACGTCCAAATTGGGAGACAGGGCAACCAGCTGTTCGGTGAGGGTGGGTTTGCTGAGCAGATGCTTTCTTCTGGCGTTGTTGCGCCCCAGAATGATTTTGGACACCCCCGACAGCCGGGCAAACTCCGAAATTTGGAGGGCCACATCCTCCCCATAGGAGGTCTCCACCGTTGCGCCCAACTGCTCGGCCAGGTGGATGTTGGCCCGCAGCCGTTCCCAGTCCGCCTCGTTCATTTTGGGAAAGTCCGGCGTCTCCACAAACAGGGCGGTGAAACCGCCCTTAAAGGCCCGGCCATCCGGGCGGCGGTGCGGATGATTTTGGCATTGAGGGAGAGGGGAAAGACAGACCAGAATGTGTTCTCCGGTAAAGTAGTCGGTGTTGTTTTTTATCCGCGCCGAGTCGGAGAGCTTGTTGGCCCCGGTCGGCGCACCGGCGCAGTGCGATTTCACGCAGCGCGGTGAGATTGTCTATGGTGAAAAAAGTTGTCCAGGGCCCGCCTGGTCTGCTCCTCCCGGTAGACCTGCCCGGCGTTGAGCCGCTCAATCAGGTCCTGCGGCTCAATGTCCACCAGCTCCACCTGGTCGGCGTTGTCAAAGACCTTGTCGGGAATCCGTTCCCGGACGATGACGCCGGAGATGGAGGCCACCATGTCGTTCAGGCTTTCAATGTGCTGCACGTTGACGGTGGTGTACACGTTGATTCCCGCCTTTAAAAGCTCCTCCACATCCTGGTAGCGCTTTGCTGTGGCGGCAGCCGCCTGCATTGGTGTGGGCCAGCTCATCCACCAGAATCAGCTGGGGAGAGCGGGCAATGGCTCCGTCCAGGTCAAACTCCTGAAGGGTGATGCCATTGTGCTCCGCCTTCCGGGTGGGGAGAAGCTCCAGCCCCTCCAGCAGCGCGGCGGTCTGGGGACGGGCGTGGGGCTCCACATAGCCTACCGCCACATCAATTCCCCGCTTCTTTTGCACTGTGGGCGGCCTCAGCATGGCATAGGTCTTTCCACGCCGGCGGCGTAGCCGAAAAAAGATCTTGAGTTGTCCCCGCCGATGCTCGCTGCTGTCCTCATCTCTCCGTATGGCCTTGAGAAGCGCATACGGGTCGGCGCGGGTGTCCTTCATCCGGCCCTACCCCCTGTCTGTATTGGTTTGGCAGACGCCTGTATACAGGCCCGGCCCGGTATCTGTCTTTATCCATCAGTATACCACAGTTTTTCCCCCGGGAAACCCCTTTTTGTAAAAGAACAGCCTCTCCCCTGACCGGAGACGTTTGCTTCTTCACTGCAAAATGCCGTCCAGCATCAGATTGACCTGCAGAACGTTGACCGTCTCCTCGCCGAAGACGCCCAGAAACCTTCCGTCGGTACACCTGCGGATAATTTCCCGGACCTCCTCCTCGGTCATCCCGTTGGCGGTGGCCACCCGGGTTACCTGGTACTCTGCCGCTGCCGGAGAGATGTGGGGTCCAGACCGCTGCCGGAACAGGTTACCAGGTCCACTGGAATGGGGAGCCCCCTTTCTCCGGGTGGGCGTCCCGAATTTTCTCCACCCCTGGCTGCCACCATCTCCCCTACTCCCGGCTGGCGGGACTTTTATTGGAGGAACGGCGTAGAAGGGTCCTGCCGTTTGCATCCCGATAGGTGGAAAGGTCCAGATTCATCATTCTTCCCCCACAGATGGGCGTCGTCGGTGTACTGCTGGCCCAGCAGGGCAGAGCCGTATTTTTTGCCGTCCACCTCAATGATGCTGCCGTTGGCCTGATGGGGGAAAAGCAGCTGGGCAATGCCGGTGACCACAGCCGTATAGACAACGCCGCACAGCAGGAGAAGATTACAAAAATCAGTCTCGGGGCAGAACATTTTTGAGCGTTTTCATAAATCAATCGCCATATCCTTTCGTGACAAAGTGAACCGCTTCCCATGGAGGGGATGCCCTTCCATAGGAACATTCGGGTTAGACCGCTCCGGGGAATTTTTCGGCGGACTAGGCCGCGCCCAAAAGCACCAACAGCATGTCGATGAGCTTAATAAACAGGAAGGGAGCCGCCAGGCCGCCCAGACCGTAAAGCAACAGGTTGTGGCTGAGCAGCTTTCCCGCCGGAACCTCCCGGTATTGACCCCTTTGAGCGCCAGAGGAATCAGGGCGATGATGATCAGCGCGTTGTAGATAATCGCGGAGAGCACTGCGCTCTGCGGAGATGTGGAGTCCCATGATGTTGAGTGCCGCCAGCCCGGGTAGAGCCCCATAAACAGAGCCGGAATGATGGCAAGTATTTGGCCACGTCGTTGGCGATGGAGAAGGTAGTCAGGCTGCCCCGGGTCATGAGCAGCTGCTTGCCGATGCGCACCACGTCAATGAGCTTGGTCGGAGAGGAATCCAAATCGACCATGTTACCCGCTTCCTTCGCGGCCTGGGTGCCGGTGTTCATTGCCACTGCCACATCCGCCTGTGCAAGAGCCGGCGCATCGTTGGTGCCGTCGCCGGTCATGGCAACCAGATGGCCCTTGCCTGAAAGTCCCGGATAAGCTTCAGCTTGGCCTCCGGGTGGCCTCGGCCAGAAAGTCGTCCACACCCGCCTCCGCCGCGATGGCTGCCGCCGTGAGGGGATTGTCTCCGGTGATCATAATGGTCTGATGCCCATCTTCCGAAGGTCTGCAAACCGGTCCCTGACTCCCTTTTTGACAATGTCCTTGAGGTGGATGACACCCAGAATTCGATGATTTTTGGCCACCACCAGAGGCGTTCCCCCTGGCTGGAGACGGCATTGACCACCTCGTCGCAGGCTCTGGTGTAGCTGCCGCCTACTGCGGTGACGTACTGCCGGACGGCATCGGCGGCGCCCTTGCGGGATTTCGTTGCCGTCCCAGTCCACTCCGCTCATACGGGTCTTGGCGGTAAAGGGAATAAAGGTCATTTTTCTTGTCCTGCAGGCTCCGGCCCGGATGCCGAATTTCTCCTTGGCCAGGATGACCACGCTTCTGCCCTCCGGGCGTCTCGTCCGCCAGAGAGGACAGCTGTGCGGCGTCGGCCAGTTCCTTTTGCCAGGCGCCGTCCACCGGGATGAAAGCAGGCCTGCCGGTTACCCAAGGTAATGGTGCCGGTCTTATCCAGCATCAGGGTATCCACATCGCCGGCGGCCTCGATGGCCCGGCCGCTCATGGCCAGCACATTGGCTTGGTTGAGGCGGCTCATGCCCGCGATGCCGATGGCCGAGAGCAGCGCCCCGATGGTGGTGGGGGCCAGACAGACCAGCAGAGCCACCAGGGTGGTGACTGAGGTGAGATTGTCCATCCCCGCCTGATCTGCCGAAAAGGCGGAATAGGCGTACAGGGAGAGGGGTGACCAGAATAAAAATGATGGACAGCGCCACCAGAAAAATCTGCAAAGCGATTTCGTTGGGGGTCTTTTTACCGGGCCGCCCCCTCCACCATGGCGATCATTTTATCTAAAAAGCTCTCGCCCGGCTCGCTGGTGATCTTCACCACAATCCAGTCGGACAGCACCGTGGTGCCGCCGGTAACCGCGCTGCGGTCGCCTCCCCCCTCCCGGATAACCGGGGCGGACTCGCCGGTGATGGCGCTCTCGTCCACCGAGGCCGCCCCTCAATGACCTCGCCGTCGGCGGGAATTTGTTCTCCGGCCCGCACCAGGACAATCTCTCCCTTTCTCAGGGCGGCGGAGGGGACGGTGACGGCTTCCTCTTTTGATGGACGCTGGGAATTTTGTGGGCCTGCACATCCCTTTTTGGCCTTGCGGGAGGGTGTCTGCCTGGGCCTTTCCCCGTCCTTCGGCAATGGCCTCGGCAAAGTTTGCAAACAGTACGGTAACCCACAAAATAATGGCAACGGCCAGGGTGAAGCCGGAGGACGCATCCTGCGACGCCGAACAGGGAGAAGGCCCAAACAGCCCGGTGGTCAGGATGGCGGAGATATATACCAGCAGCATTACCGGATTTTCAGCTGGGTTTTGGGTGACAACGATAAACGCGTCTTTTACCGCTCTGCCGAGTATCTTCTCGCCGGTAAAAGCGCTCTTGCAACTCTGGATGCCATGGGAAAACCTCCTTAGTGCGGCGGCGCTGTCCCTTGGACAGGACGGCGGACCAGTTATAGTAAATGGCGCTGACAAATTCGGCGATGGGTCCCAGGGAGAGCGCCGGGAAAAAGCTGAGTGCGCCCACCAGAAGGACAATGAGAATGAGCAGAAATACAAACATGGCGTTGGTGGTGGACAGCGTGCCGGCAGTGACGGCGATTTTCTTTTCCGGGCAAGGCTGCCGGCAATGGCCAGCGTTCCGGCGATGGGCAGGAAACGGGCAAACAGCATAACCAGCCCCAGCGATAGATTTAAAAAGACCGTATTGGCGTTAAAGCCCGCAAAGGCGGAGCCGTTGTTGGCCCCTGCCGAGGCGTAGGGGCGTAGAGCAGCTCCGACAGACCGTGAGCGCCGCTGTTGTTGAGGCTCTCCGCCACCTGAGGAATGGCCGCGGCGATGCCGCTGCCCGCCAATATGGCGATGGGGTGGCCAGACAAACCAGCACCGCCCACTTCATCTCATATGGCTCGATCTTTTTCCCAGGAATTCCGGGGTCCGGCCCACCATCAGCCCGGCGATGAATACCGTCAGTATAACGAAGGCCAGCATGCCGTAGAGTCCGCATCCTGTACCGCCGAAGATCACTTCGCCCAGCATCATCAGCACCATGGGAACCATGCCGCCCAGGGGGTGTAACTGTCATGCATGGAGTTGACCGAGCCGTTGGAGGCGGCGGTGGTACAGACGGCCCAGGTAGAGGGGAGGCGGCGATGCCGAACCGGCTCTCCTTGCCCTCCATGTTGCCGCCCGCCTGGCGGTGGTGGACAAATCCACGCTGCCGTTTTGGAGCAGCTGAGGCGTCCCTGCCTGTTCAAAGACTGCCACCGTCCCCAGGGCGACTGCCAGGCAGAGAAACATGGCCATAAAGATGGCAAAACCCCTGCCGTCTGTTTTTTGACGGCGCGGCCAAAGGTAAAGCACAGCGCCGCAGGTATCAGCAGCAGCGACAGCATCTCTATTATGTTGGTAAAGTTGTTGGGATTTTCCAGGGGGGTGGGCGGGTTGACTCCCATATAGCCGCCGCCGTTGGTGCCGGTCTGCTTGATGGCCACCTGACTTGCAGCCGGCCCCATGGGGACAAACTGCTCGGTGACAATTTCGGCGCCTTCCACCTGCCGCCGTCCAGCAGGACGATGTTGTTTTCAGGTCGATCTGAGCGCCCTCCAGAATTTCTCCGCTGGCGCTGACGGCAACCGGCTCCAGCAGAGAGACGGTTTCGGCGGGCTTCAGATTCTGGATGACGCCGCCGCCTGCCAGACACAGGGCGATTATGAGGTTGAGAGGGATGAAATGTGGAGGACAATTCGGGTCATGTCCACCCAAAAGCTGCCCAGTCCCTCGGTTTTGACTTTCATAAAGCCCCGTATCATGGCAAAGAGCAGGGCGATACCGGTGGCGGCTGACACAAAGTTCTGGACCGTCAGGCCGAGTGCCTGGGACAGGTAGCTGAGAGTCGACTCTCCGCGTAGGCCTGCCAGTTGGTGTTGGTCACAAAGCTGGCGGCGGTGTTAAAGGACAGATCCCCAGGGAACGCCGGCCAGCTTTTGAGGATTGCCGGGGAGAAGATGCTGAAGCATTTGCAGCAGGAACAGAAACACCAGTCCGATTCCGGAAAAGGTCAGTACGCTGACCAGATACTTTTTTTCCAGTTCATCTGCTCGTCCGGGTGGATATGCAGCAGCTTGTAGATTCCTTTTTCACAGGGGGGCGAGGACAGGGAGAGGGAAGGTCTTCCGGCCGTCCATGACCTTTTGCATGTAGATACCCAGCGGAACAGCCAAAACTGCCAGCAGCGCCAGATACAGAAGATACTGCAGGACGGAGCTCATTGCTGGCCATCCCTTTCATTAAAATAAAGACATAGTACAACAGCAGCGCCACAGCGCAGATGCCGATGATACCGATAAAGGATATCCATGGCTTCTTCCTCCTCTTTTTCTTTAAAAAGAATAACACCGTCTTTGATAAAACGGTGTTAATAAGCATTGGGACGCCGTTAAGACGGCATTAAGATTTTCACAAGAGGGCGTTAAGATCAGGAACTTTTTCGCGAGAGCAGGGCGTTTTTGCGGACGTTTGACGGTGACGGTTCCCACCGGCCTTTGGGGTTCTGCCAGACCGTATTTTACCAGGCAGCTGAGCAGATTTTCCGCCTGGGCCGGCTCCATATCGCTGGCAGCGGCAGGCGGCACTTTCCCACGTCAAAAGCCTATGTAGTTCATGGCCTGCTTGACGGAATGGGGTTGACGTCGCTGAACAGGTTTTCAATCAGCTCCAGATACCTGAGCTGGAGGGTGTTGCTGCCGGGCCGGGTCGCCGTCGAAAAAAGCGCTGGCACAGCTCATGGGTTTGGGCTGGCAGAATGTTGGCCAGCACCGAGATGACTCCCTTTGCCCCCAACGCCAGGGCGGAGGCAATCTGGTCGCCGTTGCCGGAATAGATGGTCAGGTCGTCCCCCACAAAGAGGCGATTTTGGCCATCTGAAAGGTTGCCGCCGGCCTCCTTGATGCCTACGATGTTGGAAATTTCGGAAAGCCTGCGGCAGGTTCCGGCAGGATATTGACGCCGGTCCGGCTGGGGACGTTGTACAAGAGAATGGGCAGATTGGTGGCGTCGGCGCAGGCCTTGAAGTGGAGATACAATCCCTTCTGGGAGGCCTTGTTGTAGTAAGGGGTCACATGGAGCAGACCGTCCGCCCCGCACGCCTGGGCGAGCTTGGACAGGCGTATGGCGTGAGCGGTGTTGTTGCTCCCGCACCGGCGATTACAGGAATCCGCCCCTTGACCTTTTCCACACAAAGCGGATGACCGCTGTGTGTTCTTCATCGGTCAGGGTGGCCGATTCGCCGGTGGTGCCGACGGCGACAATGGCGTCGGTGCCGTTTTTATTTGGAAATCCAGCAGCTGCTCCAGTTGTTCCTAGTGAATGGAGAAATCCTGCTTCATAGAGAGTCACCAGGGCGACGGCAGAGCCCTTGAATAAAATGGGTTTCATAATGCTTTCCTTTCCTCTTTGGCATAGAGATTGTGTCTGGCAGTCTGTCCGCCTTTTATACTAATGTCCAGGCAGCTTCGCTCAGCGCCTTGCACTTCGCTCCCCGCCCTATGGACATTTTTGTTGCTGCGTAAAACGCAGCAACAAAAAACAACGGTGCTATTTATAGTATGCGCCGGCGTCTGTAACGGTGCAGCTTGGATGCAGAGATACTACAGCCAGCCGCACAGCCAAGCGATGGGCGTCATAACCAGGAGTAGTCAATGCAAAGACCAAAAAGGAGCATTCCAAGCGGCATCCCTAAAAAGACGGAGAGAAAGACCAGCACCGGATGACGAGCCATTAGGTGGACGGTACAGCTGTCAAAACTGCTTTTCAAAGCGATGGACGATGTGAAATGCCCGTGTCATAGCCAACGCCTCCTTATAAGAATACCTGTTCCGGCATGAAAAGGGAAAAGAAAAAATCTGTAGAATTAAGACAACATTAAGATTTTGAAAGCTGTGCCGCCAGAGACTTTATGCACATTTGACATTGTGCATCAGATACCGAATGAACCGCATAAAAAACAAGAGAAAGGTATATCTGTTAGAATATTTTTTTTGGGTGGCTATTAGTCATGTCCATGTCAATAGGCTTTGCTATATGCGCGTTCATACCGGCTTTTAAAGCTGCCTGCACGTCCTCGGCAAAGGCGTTTGCCGTCGTAGCAATATCGGAATATCGGCGGTATCTTCACGCTTCAGCGCGCGAATAACTTTGATGCCTCATACCCGTTCATTTCCGGCATTTGGATATCCATTAAAATTGCATCATAGGTGTCCGGTGGATTGGCGGAAAATTCCTTTACAGTCTGTGGGCCGTCAGCTGGAAGTCGGGCGTATATGGGTGGGAGGAAATAGCGCAACAAATAAGCCGGTGGGCGGAGTCAGATCCGTTCACCGGCTTTTTCTTTATTTTTATAAATCGCTTTCCTGAAAAAACTGATTTTTAGGAATTTTCTGTGTAGCCATACGCTCACAAACCTTGTCAAGAATTGACTTTTCGGCAAATTTCCTTACACCTGTAAATCTTTGAAAAGTGTCTTTGCAGCGCGATAAATGAGCACTTTGAAAGTGCTTGATAAAAAAAGAACCCGCTGTATAAACAGCGGGTCTGGCGGAGAAGGAGGGACTCGAACCCTCGCGCCAGTTACTCACCGGCCTACGCCCTTAGCAGGGGCGCCTCGTCACCAACTTGAGTACTTCTCCATGGTAACAGACAATGTATATTGACTTGTCGCTTCATAAATAGAAGTTGGCGGAGAGGGTGGGATTCGAACCCGGCTCTTGCGGGAGTCACTGGTTTTCAAGACCAGCTCCTTAAACCACTCGGACACCACTCCCGTGTTTATGACGGTCTTTATCATAGCATAATTTGCGCCGTTCGTCAACTGGTTTTTGTAACTTCTCACGGAAGGTTTTTTGCAAAGGGAGGTACGGAGCCGATGGAGGCGCTTTTTCTGTCCCCATCGACTTCGGTTTTCCTGCAAAGCGGCGTCAGCTGTTTTGGCAAACTGGCTGTTGTACAGCTTGGCGTAAAAACCGCCCTTCTCCAAAAGCTCCTCATGCCGCCCCTGCTCCACCACCTGGCCGGAGCGCATCACCAGAATACAGTCCGCCTCCCGGATGGTGGACAGCCGGTGGGCCACAATAAAGCTGGTCCGGCCCTGCATCATCCGGCCAAAGGCATCCTGAATCTTCAGTTCGGTCCGGGTGTCGATGCTGCTGGTGCCTCGTCCAGGGATGAGCATGGGAGGCTGTGAGCAGAATTCGGGCGATGCACAGCAGCTGCTTTTGTCCCTGGGAGATATTACCCCATCCTCGGATAAACCGTGTCGTACCCCTGGAGACGGACGGGGATAAAGCTGTGGATGTGAGCGGACCCTTGCCGCCGCCTCAATTTCCTCCTGGAGGCGTCGGGCGGCCATAGGCGATGTTGTCCCGCACCGTCCCATGGAACAGCCAGCTCTCCTGGAGGACCATGCCGTACATGCTCGCAGAAGCGGCGGGTGATGGAGCGGATGTCCTGTCAAATCCACCTGGATGGAGCCGCTGACCACATCGTAGAAAGCGCATCAGCAAGTTAATCATGGTGGTCTTGCCGCAGCCGGTGCCGACAATGGCAACCGCTGGCCGGGCCGACGGTCAGTCC
>VOFB01001791.1_pt1 | contig 21846 bp, 29 predicted proteins | sample 5384141 | NCBI WGS metagenome assembly VOFB01 (sample SAMN12384721, study PRJNA508395) | human gut metagenome | isolation source: healthy gut A | host: Homo sapiens | reverse complement strand
GCTGATGCGGATGACCTCGCCCTTGAGGCGGTCATTGCCGATCTTGACGAAGCCGACTTCGTTTTTTCCGAACGGAGCCCGAGAACCTCGCCGAAACGAGGTTGCCGTTGACTCCGGTCACATAGCCTGTCACTTTCTCCATTTCGTTTCTCCCGTTTTCTTATAGGCTGAATATCTGCTGACGGACCTGTCCGAGCAGGGTGTCGAAGGCGGCCTTGCCCTCGTCATGGCGGAACACGCGCTGCCGCTCGAGCAGCCGCAGCTTCAGCGTAGCCGTAGAGCGCGCAGTCGTCGAAGCTGTGCAGTCCCACCAGCTCATCCAGCCGGTCAAATTCCAGCGCGAGCAGCAGCCGCTCGCCCCTCGAGCGGGTCCTTTGCGTTCACTGCCGCAGTGACGGTCTGCGTCACGGCGGCGTCGCGCTCGTTCGGCGCGGCACAGCTCCGCCGCGCTTTCACACGCCGCTGATAGGTCAGCTCGCCCTGCAGCACGCGGTAGAAGGCCGCCCACCGGCTCACGAAGCCGCCGTCCTCCGAGCGCACCGTCAGCTCCTCGAGCGAGCGGTAGACCCTGTCGCTCACCGCGCCCCGGCATTGGTCGAGAAACGCAGCGTAATCCAGCGGCGGCGGCGTCGCCCGCGCGGAGCATCGGCAGGCTCGAGATCAAGTAGTAATAGGAAGCCAAGAGCGTCCCTCCTTAAATGCGCAGCTCGCGGAAGAAGGGGGCGAGCTGCTCCGCCAGCTCCTCGTCGGAGCAGTCGATGTAGCCCGAGCCGTCCTTGGCGCACAGGCGGAAGCCCGTGCGGACCTTTTTGGAGAGCCGCAGCTCCAGCCCCGCCTTTGAGCTCGCTGGCGAGCTCGCTTTTGAGCGCGTCTGTGACGGAGGCGACCTCTGCGGCGTAGGCGGGAGGCGTCCTCGCCCTGCAGCGCGGCGGTGATGAGCGCGGCGAGCGCCTTGTCGTCGAGCGCCTTATGCGTATCCTGCGCGAGCAGCTTCGTCAGCTCCGCACCGATCTCCTGCCGGAAGGCAGCACCGCGTCGCGCTTCGCCTGCTCCGCGCTGAGCTGAGCGCTGGCCTTGAACACGCCGATCTCCCGCCTGCGCGTCCGCACGCAGCTTGTCCGCCTCGCCCTCGCGTCGGCGACGATCTTTTCCGCCTGCGCCTTGGCTTCGGCAGGATCTGCGCGGCCTCGCGGTTCGCGCTCTCGATGCCGTCCTTTTTGATGGAGGATACCAGATCCTGAATTTGAAGCTCCATAAAATCCGCCTTCTGTGTTTATGTGAGTAAAATTTCGTAATCAAACTAAAATATAGCGCACAACACCAAAGAAATCAAGAAAATGCAAAGAAATAGAATGATTCATTTTTTCAATAATGCCTAAAAACCGGGTAATAATGCGGAAAATATTATAACCGTCCGTGCGGGAGCCTAACCGCCGCCTTGCTCTTCCCATGTCGGTGTGCTATACTAGGCCTGTTATAAAGAGAAAAAGGAGAACGCTTCCCATGCCTGCCTTCGATCCGCTGACCTACCGCTATGCCTCGCGGCGCAATGTCGTCTACGCCAAAAATGCCGTCGCCTGCACGTCTGTGCCGCTCGGCGCACAGATCGGACTGGACGTGATGAAATCCGGCGGCAACGCCGTGGACGCCGCTGTGGCGATGGCCGCGGCTATGCCGCTGCTCGAGCCGACCGGCAACGGCCTCGGCTCGGACTGCTTTGCGCTCGTGTGGATCGAGCGGGACAAACGGCTCTACGGTCTCAACGCCAGCGGTGTCGCACCGATGGTGCTGAGCGCGGAGAAGGTCCGTGCGATGGCTATACAGAGATGCCGAAGGTCGGATGGCTGCCGACGATGGTGCCCGGCGCACCCGCAGGTTGGGCGGAGCTGAACCGCCGCTTCGGCACGAAGCCGCTCGCCGAGCTGTTTGCGCCTGCCATTTCCTATGCCGAGGAGGGCTATCCCGTGCCGGTGAACGTCGCGCGGCAGCGGGAGCGCGACAGCCGCCGCATTGCCAGGCGATGGCGGAGAACGTCGCGCCGCACGAATACTGGTGGCAGAGCTTTATGAAGCCGGACGGCACGCCCTACCGCGCGGGTGAGCTGTTCCGCCTTTCCGGACTACGCCGCGACGCTGCGCTCCCTCGCCGCGACGGACTGCGAGAGCTATTACCGCGGCGCGCTGATGGAGCGGATCGTCGCGTTCTCCCGCGCGACCGGCGGGTACTTCTGCGAGGACGACTTCCGCAATTATCGCCCCGAATGGGTCGAGCCCATCACGCAGGACTACCGCGGCTATACGGCCTGTGAGATCCCGCCGAACGGCCACGGCATTACGGTGCTCATGGCGCTCGGCATCCTGAACGGCATGACCATGCCGGAAAATCGCGAGAGCGCCGAGCACTATCACAAGGTGATGGAGGCCATCAAGCTGGCCTTTGCCGACACGAGGACCTACGCGTCGCCGACCCGCGCTATGAAAACTAAGGTCAGCGAGCTGGATCCCGCCTATCTCGCCGCCGCCGCGCGCTCATCACCGACCGCGCGCTGGAGCCGAGGGCGAGCGACCCACTGCGGCGGCACCATCTATCTCGCACCGCCGACCGCGAGGGCAACATGGTCTCGTTCATCCAGAGCAATTACACCACCTTCGGCGCGGGCGTCGCCGTGCCGGGACGGCATCTGCTCCAGAACCGCGGCGCGAACTTCTCGCTCGACCCCGCAAGCGACAACTGCCTTGCCGGCGGCAAGAAGTCCTACCACACCATCATTCCCGGCTTCCTGCTCAGGGACGGCGCCGCCGTCGGCCGTTCGGTGTGATGGGCGCGTTCATGCAGCCGCAAGGGTCGAGGTCCTCGTCAACACGCTCGATTATCACATGAATCCGCAGGAGGCGCGATGCGCCGCGCATTCAATGGATCGGCGGCAGGAGGCTCGAACTGGAGTGTGAGGCGGGCGAGGCCATTGCCGACGAGCTGCGCGCGATGGGCCACGAGGTCACGGTCGTGGACGACCGCATTTCGATGGGCCGCGGTCAGATCATCTGGCGCGGAGAGGACGGCGTTTAACGGCGGGCACCGAGCCGCGCTGACGGCGCGGTCGCCGCGTGGTAAAGGAAGTTGCCGCAAAATGGAAAGAGCCGCGTTCCCGGCAGGGAACGCGGCTCTTTTTGCGTGCTTGCGGCTCGGAACGCGGGCTTGCGGTCGTGTCTCAGAGATTGGCGTGCTCCATCAGGTCGATGAGCACGCGGATGCCCTGCAGATAGGCGCGGACCAGAATGCGCTCGTTCGTCCCGTGAACGCCTGAGGCGGCCTCCTCTGGCTCCGCCATGAAGGGCGAGCAGCGCAGGCAGGTGTCGCAGATCTGCTCGTATTGGTGCGCGTCAGTCGCACCGACGGTCATGGACGGAACGAACACCACGTCGGGGTAGTAGCGCTGCATACTGTCCACCACCGTGCGGTAGCCGTAGCCGTCGCGCCGGGCCGTGGCGGAGGGATCGTTGGCCTGCTGGTAGCGCAGCTCCACGGTCGGGTCCTGCACCGCCGCGCGGCAGTGCTCCATCACGCTTCGACCGTGTCGCCGTCGGCAAGACGGAGGTTAATGACCGCCTGCATATCCTGCGGCATCACGTTGCAGGCCCCTGCTGCTGCCCTGAATGACGGTGGGAGCGATGGTCGTGGTGACAAAGGGAAAGAGCGCGGGGGACTGATAGCAGTAGGGCCGCAATGGCGTCCGCGTTCGCGCGGACGTCCCGCGTCAGCGTTTTGAGCGGCTCGGCGGTGATGTAGGGGCGCGAGCGTTTCAAACGCGCCCATCATGGCGGGATTGAGCCGCACGGGGAAGGGGCTGCGGACGATGTCCGCGATGGCGCAGGCGAGATGGGCGAGCGAGGTGCCGCCGTAGGGTGGCTCGAGTGTCCGCCGATGGAGCGGACCGTCAGCTCCAGATCGGCATAGCCCTTCTCCATCAGATCGACCTGCGCGATGGAAAGGTCGGGCGCGCCGAAGGCCGCCGCGCCGGATTCGATCTTTGCCGCCGCCCTCGTCTAAAACGAATTCCAGCGTTACACCCCCTGCGCCTTGAGGTGGTCGGAGATCGCCAGCGCGCCGGTGTTGAGCGTTTCATCGTCACCGAAGGCGAGGTAGGCCGTGCGCCGGAAGGAGCTGCCGGGGCCAGCAGGTATTCCGCGGCCTCCAGCACGCCGAAAACCTGATTTTTGATGTCGAGCGTGCCGCGGCCCCCAAATGAAGCCATCCGCCACTGCGCCGGAGAAGGCGGGATAGGTCCAGTCCTGCTACCGTGCCCCTCGACCACCAGCACCACATCTTGATGGGACGCTAAAGGCAGGGCGCAGCGTTTGTCGCTGCCGGGGAGGGTGATGAGCACGGCATGGTGGCCGAGCCGCTCAAAGACACCCGTGCGCATGATGGGGATAGCTTGCCTTCATGTGCGCGTGGAGCTTGTCAAACTCGCTATAGTCGGTCGACTGTGGTCGGCATAGTTGATGGTTCTGCATTGGATCGCCTGCGAAAGACGCGCGACCGCGCCATCTGCGTCGAGGTCGGGATAATTGCCCTCGAGGGCAAAGAAATCGGTGATCTTCGTCATGCCATTTTTGTCCTCCAGATAGCGGCTGAGAAATTCGCGGGTACGGCTCTCCTTCGGGTTTCCGAACCTCGCGCGGCGAGGCCCTGCTCTAAAATGACGCCCGTCCATGAATACCACGCGGTCGCTGACCTCCTTGGCAAAGGCCATCTCGTGCGTTACGACGACCATGGTCATGCCCTCCTGCGCGAGGCGCTTCATCACATCGAGCACCTCGCCCACGATCTCGGGGTCGAGGGCGCTCGTCGGCTCGTCGAAGAGCATGATCTCGGCTCCATGCAAAGCGCCCGCGCGATGGCGACATCGCTGCTTCTGCCCGCCGGAGAGGCGGCGGAGTCGGCGTGATGAAATCCTCCAGCCCGACGGCCTTGAGGCGGCGGATGGCCGTTTCTTCGGCCTGCGCCCTGGGAATGCCGCACCGTCATGGGAGCGAGCGTGCAGTTGTCCAGCACGGACTTGTTGTTGAAAAGGTTGAAGCCCTGAAACACCATGCCAATCTTCTGCCGCAGGGCGTTGAGGTCGACCTTGAGGTCCATGAGATCCTGCCCGTCGAACCAGATGTGGCCGGAGTCGGCTTCCTCCAGCAGATTGATGCAGCGCAGCAGCGTGGACTTGCCGGAGCCGGACGCGCCGATGATGCACACGACCTCGCCGCGGTCGACCTCTAAGTTGATGCCCTTGAGCACGTGGAGGTCGCCGAAGGACTTTTCGAGCTGTTCGATTTTGATGATGGGATCGTTCGTCATAGCGTCCTCCTGTCAGTTTGAGCTGGGAAGTCCCAGATCGACGGTTTGATTGCCCTGACGCCGCTTCGTGTTGTCCGGCGCGGTCATCCTTCCCGTGATGGTCTTGAGCAGGAGTGAGGAAAGATACGTCAGGAACAGGTAAACGGTGGCGGCAATGAGGTAACACTCGGTGCCCTTATAATAAATGCCGGCGACCGAGCGGGTCATGAACATCAGGTCGGATACGCCCAGCACGCACAGCACGGAGGAATCCTTTGATGTTGATGATGAACTCATTGCCGATGGCGGGCAGCGAATTTTGATGGCCTGCGGGAAAACGACTCTGCGCATGGCCTGCCAGTGCGTCATGCCGAGCGAACGCGCGGCCTCCATCTGCCCCGCATCGACGGCGAGGATGCCGCCGCGCAGCACCTCGGCAAGGTACGCGGTTGAGTTGAGCGAGACCGTGACAAGACCGGAGATGAAGAGCGACCAGACGCGGTTGATCTCCGTGACGCTCATGCCGGTGCGCTTGAAGAGATTGAAGATCGCGTAGTAGAAGATGAGGGACTGCACCATCATCGGCGTGCCGCGGATGACGAAGATGTAAGCGGGCGAATTTGTTCGCGACGATCTTGATAATCTTCACAAAGTCGTTGTTGCGCTTGTCGGGTTCCTGAATGCGGAGAAAGACCATGAGAAGCGCCAGCACGAACGCGATCGCCGTGCCGGCCAGCGCGAGCTGAACGGTCGTCCACACGCCGGTGACGAAGAGCGAGCGCTGGTTGTAGGCCATGTAGACCATGGAGGAGAGCGTGTCGGTGGGGTTGCTCTCGGCGTGGACGGCGGTGTGGACGACGTAGGCGAGCTTGAGCACGAAGCGGTCGAGCGCGAGCAGCGCGGCAGCCGCGGCGTCAGATAGGAGAGATAGCGGCTCAGCCGCACGGGGCCGGGCGCTTGAGAATGGTTTCGCCGTAGCTGCTCCAGTGCGTCCATTTCACGAGCAGCGCCAGCGTGCTGACGACCAAAAGAAATAGCAGACCGCGGCGAGCGCCGTACCGGGCACGGAGCCGGCGGGCAGAAAGCTGTACGGACTGGGTGCGAATACCACAGGCTCAGGCCGCACGAGGGCGATGACGCTGCCGCCCAGATAGACATAACGGTGATCCCGTGCGATGAAGCTCTGACCGCGGGACGGCGGGGGTTCCTCTCATGGTGCTTCCCTCCTTATGCGGCGTGGAGCCGCCGGTTACTGGCTGGTTGGCGACGGCGGTGTTCCACATCTCGGTGCGCGCGTCGCTGTCGATGGTGGCAAGGATCTCATTGACCTGCGAGCAGCTTCGGTGTCGGACTTGACGCAGGCCTACGCAGGAGCCCTTGGCGGGCAGCGTGAAGCCGTTGCCCTCGCTGAAGGTGATGAGACGGAATCGGGATTCGAGGCGAGGTAGCCCGGGGCGCTTCCTCGTTGATGACGATGGCGTCGCAGGTGCCCTGCTGCAGGCGGGAGATCATGTCGGGTACGCTGCCGACGGGGCTGAGGTGCTCACGCCCTCAATCTGGTCGATGACGTCGTCGAGCGCGGTTCCCTGCTGACCGAGCACGGCGGCGCCGGAGAAGTCCTGAATGGGGTCGCGTTCTCATACGGCGAGCCGGCGAAAAGCACCATCATGCTGTAGATCGTCTCCTTGTACGGGTCGGAGAAGTTGATGGATTCGCGGCGCTCGGCGGTGTCCATCATGCCGGCGATGATGGCGTCGATCTGCCACTGGTTGAGCGCGTCGATCAAGCCGTCCCAGCTGAGCTTGACGATCACCAGCTCCTTGCCGAGCTGATCGGCGAGGATGCGCGCGATCTGCACGTCATAGCCCTCGGCGTAGCTCCGGCGACGTTTTCCACGGGAACGTTGGTGTCGGTCGCGGCGCTCTCCTGCCAGTTGCTCGGCGCGTAGGCGCATTCCATGCCGACGCGGAGCTGGCTGCTTTCGGTCGTGGAAGGAGCTGTTTCCTCTGCCGGGTCGTTTGCGTCCTGCGCGGGAGACGTCGTGCCCGCGCCGCAGGCGGTGAGGATGCAAGCAGCATGAGGGCTGCGAGCAGGGTAGCGATGGTTCTTCTGAGGTTCATGGTGTTGCTTCCTTTCTGAATGGAAATTTGGCTCCGTGGGGGGAGTCGGCCCTTCGTTGTCCGCGCCAACGAGTTCGGAAACAGAAAAAGCCGTAAATGCTCGCGTGGAGCATTTACGGCAAATGATCTGCAATACCGGCAAAACCGAAACCGGCTTGCCGACTCTTCGATAGCGCTCCACAAAATTGTGGCAGTCCGGCGGATCTTCTCCGACGAGCCAGCAGAAAACGGCACAGGAACCGTTCCCCACTTCGGCGGCTTCCCCTTTCCCTTTGTCCCGGATCTCTGCTCCGTGTGAACTCGGTACTCTTGTCGGCCGCGCCTCTATCTCGCTCAACTGAATTGAGCCTATTCAATTGTTGACGTGAAGATACTACGGCGGCGCGCAAATGTCAAAAAGCCCCGCGGAGCGGTTCTCAAATTCTTGACAATCTTGCGCCGAAAATCCTCGCGGCCTTGTAGAATTTTACCATTCGCACTGTTATTTATGCGCGGCAAAAGCGCGCGAAAAGGCTCGAAACGACCGCTTAACGGAATATTTATGCTCTCTGCCGCTCTGCGCCCTCCGTTTTAGGACGCTTTAACATAGTGCAAAGCGGGCGCTTTGCCAAGTAAATACAGCAGCGACGCGAAGCGGTAAGGCGACTTTGGCGAAATGCACGGATTCTCGAAAAATGTCGCGCGAAATTTGTCATTTCCTTACAGGAAAAAGGTTGATTTTTTTTACACGGACGTGCTATGATATCGCCATAAAGTGCAAAAAGGGGCCATGGCCTTTTCTGTTCCTGACCGGGAACAGATGTGCTGTGCTCGCCCGCGGGGGGAGCCGCGGAAATATACATTGTAGGAGGACCTTTTATGAAACGTAAATTGCTATCCGTTTTGCTGACGCTTTGCCTCGCGTTCAGCTTGCTGCCCACCGCTGCCCTGGCGGACGGCGAAGGCACGCAGACGAATGATGTCGCTCAGATCGGCGAGACGAAGTATGCGACGCTGCAGGAGGCTGTTAATGCGGCTAATGACAATACAGTGAAACTGTTGGAAAATGTGACTGAGGATATTAACATTCCTACTGGCATAAATGTTACGCTTGATCTGAACGGCCACAAAATCACCAATGTCAGCGGCCACACCATTACGGTTGAAAAAGGCGGCAAGTTGAATATCAGTGACAGCGTTGGCACTGGTGTTGTGGACAACACCAGCCACGGAAAGGGCGCAATCGTCAATTCCGGCGAGGTTACCTTTGAATGGCGGCACCTTTAAGCGTTCTGCCGAAAATGGTACCTATTCTCCCTATGGCAACGGCGGAAACAGCTGGTACACCATTGCCAACTACGGTACCATGGAAATTAACACTGGCGTTACCGTTGAAAACGATGGCGGTTATTCCAGCATGATCCGCAATGGCGGCGGTGTAACTGCCGATTGCAATTTGACGATCGAGGGGCGGCAATTTTGCCGGCGGCATCAACACGGTCAAGAATGATTCCTTTGGTGTACTGACCATCAATGGTGGTAATTTCTCTAATACTGCCCAGTACGTCATTATGAACTGGAACAAGGCTGAAATCACTGCTGGCACGTTCCGGACTTTGGATACCGCTTCCGCGGTACTGTTCACCTCTGCTTTTGGTAGCAATGCCAATACGTTGGCGAACTGACCATTTCCGGCGGCGAATTTAAGCACGCCAGCGATACCCAGGAAATGATTGTGGACCATTACGATGAATCCAACAAAGGCAACGCAGTGGTAACCGGCGGCAAATTTGATGCTGACATTTCCAAGTACATCCCCACTGATTATGTGCAGTCTGCCGATGGCACCGTGGAGAAATTGGGCGAGACCAACGCAGTTGCCAAGGTCGGCGGTACCTATTATAAGACGCTGGCTGACGCTGTTGCCGCCGCGCAGGACGGCGATACCATCACGCTGCTGAAGGACGCGGAGTTGGACCTCCACGCTCAATCTTGGCAAAGAACATCACCATCGACGGTCAGGGCAAGTACACGATCAAGGCTGCCAACAACTTTATTGTCGGCAAAGATAACAACACCTGCTGCGTTCTCTACGTTTCCGGCGAGGTCACGCTGAAAGATGTTACAGTTAACGGCAATGAGAAGTGCCGCGTGATTTTCTGTGATAAGGGTAAGCTGACCATCGACGGTGCGACGATCACGAACGGCAAGGCTCCTAACTTTATCGGCGGCGTTTACATGACCAGCAGCGCGTCCTTTGAAATGAAGTCCGGCAGCATTACTGGCAACAAGAACGCTGAACTGTATCAGAATGAAAAGTACTTTGCAGTACAGTTCCGATTTGTGGATTGGCGCCAATGCCAACGGCGCGCTGACTGCGATCAACGGCGGCACGATCGGTAACGTGTTTGTAAACGCCAATGCGTGGTCGGCCAGCAATCCTGGCAGCTTCACGATGAACGGTGGTACGGTCACCAATCTCTATGTGGGAGCATGATGCCAACTACGGCGCAACATTCAAGTACAACGATGGTACGATCGAGCATTTGTATCTGTCCAAAGAAAACGGAAATGGTCAGTCCATTGAAGTCACGCCGGTTAAGGGCGTGATCTATAACGGCGGTGTCAAGGAAGAAGACTTAGTCACGCTTACCCTAAAGTATAACGATGGTGCAACTGCTGACACCACATACAATGTGGCCAGCGGCACGACCATCACCCTCCCCACGCCTGCCTACCGCAGCGGCTATACCTTCAACGGCTGGTATGACGGCAGCACTATGCCGAGCAGCCCCTACAAAGTTACGAAGAATGTTATTCTACCGCTTGAGCTACAATTATTCCGGCGGCAGCAGCTCCTACGACCCGACCTACCCGTCTCTACCCCGAGCAAGACCGAGCACGGCACCGTGACCGTCAGCCCGAAGAGTGCCTCCAAGGGCGACCGGGTGACCGTCACCGTCAAGCCCGACAGCGGCTACGTCCTCGAGACCCTGACTGTCACCGACAAGAACGGCAATGAGCTGACGCTCAAGGACAAGGGCAACGGCAAGTACACCTTCACCATGCCTGCGGGCAAGGTCGAGGTCAAGGCCACCTTCATGGAGGATAACTCCATGCTGAACTTCTTCTACGACGTGCCCAACAACGCCTACTTCTATGAGGCCGTCAAGTGGGCGGTCGAGAACGGCATCACCACCGGCGTGGGCAATGACCTGTTCGCTCCCGAGCAGCCCTGCACCCGCGCGCAGATCGTGACCTTCCTGTGGCGTGCCGCCGGCTCTCCGAGCCGAAGGGCGCAGCGTCCGGCATGAGCGACGTGGTCAGCGGCAGCTACTATGAGAAGGCCGTCGCGTGGGCCATCGAAAACGGCATCACCACCGGCACGACGACCAGCACGTTCTCTCCCGACGCGACCTGCACCCGCGCGCAGGCGGTGACCTTCCTCGCCCGCGCCCTGAAGGCCAAGGCGGCGAGCGCGGCGGAGTTCTCCGACGTCCCGACCGGCAGCTACTTTGCGGACGCGGTCGCCTGGGCGGCGGCTAACGGCGTGACTGAGGGCATTGGCGGCGGACTGTTCGGCTCTGGCCACGACTGCACCCGCGGTCAGATCGTGACGTTCCTCTACAGAGCATACAACAAGTAACGGGAACACGCCCCTCAGACAAAACAAAGAAGAGGCCCATCTGCCAAAGCAGATGGGCCTCTTTGTATCTTCGCGGCGGTTTAGCTCCTGCTGAGCTGCGCATCGTATTTGCTCATCGTGTGTCCTCTGTCAAAACTCTTCCGGAAATGCTCCGCTGCGGGGCGGAGGCCGCCCGGCGTGATCGGTCAAAGGCTCTTCACGAGCGTCAGGATGTTCGACCCGTCCGCGTATTCATAGGTCACCTCGTCCATGAGCTTCTTCACCATGAAGATGCCGAGACCGCCGACCTCCCGCTCCTCCGCCGACTGCGTTGTATCCGGATCGGGCTTTTTCGGTGGGGTCATAGGGCCGTCCGTTGTCGGAAAAGCGAAGCGTCGCCCTGCCGTCCTTCAGCGAGCAGCCCAGCACGACGCCGGTCGCGCCGCTGTAGCGGGCGATGTTGGAGAAGATCTCATCCACCGCCACGTTGACCTGAGCGATCGCCTTCATGGAGGCTCCTGCCTCGGCGAGAATGCCCTCAAAAAAAGTCGGTGGCCTGCGGCAGCTGCTCCAGCGTCGGCGCGAGATTGATTTTTTTCATGCCCGACGACTTCATCTCGATGCAGAGCATGGTGATATCGTCGAACTGGTCCGCGCCGCCCGCGAACTCGTCCACATCGCGGTGCAGAGCCTCCAGCAGCTGACGGCACGAGCCGCCCTCGGCGGCGTTCAGCGCACGGAGCATCCGGTCAGTCCCGTAAAGCGTGTTGGAGGCATTCGTGGCCTCCGGCACGCCGTCCGTGTAGACCACCAGACGGTCTCCCGCGTCCAGCTCCAGCTCGTATTCGCGGTATCGGGCGCCCTCCATGCCGGCCAGCACGAAGCCGTGCCTATCCTTGAACAGCTCAAAGGAGCCGCCTTTGTGCATGATGGCCGGATACTCGTGGCCTGCGTTGGCGCACTTCATTTTTCCCGTGGAGATCTCGAGGATGCCCAACCAGACGGTGACGAACATCTCCGCTTCGTTGTTTTCGCAGAGCTGATCGTTTACCTTTTCCAGCACGGCCTTCGGGGACAGACCGCTCTGCGCGGCGGATTTCAGCAGCGTTTTGAGATCATCATAAACAGCGCCGCGGGGACGCCCTTGCCGGACACGTCCGCCATGACCAGCGCCAGATCGTCGTCATCCACCAGAAAGAAGTCGTAGAAGTCGCCGCCGACCTCCTTCGCCGGAGTCATGGAGGCGTAAATGTCGAAACTCGTGGCGCTCGGGGAAGGCGGGGAAGATGCAGGGGCAGCATGGACGCCTGAATGTGGCGCGCCACGTCCAGCTCCGCGCCGATGCGCTCCTTTTCCGCGGTGACGCGGCTGAGATTTTGGATATATTCATTCAGCTCCGACACCATGTACTGGAACGAATGGGCAAGCTCCTCCAGCTCGTCGCCGGTGTTGACCTCCACCCGAAAGTGGACAAGGCCGCCATCTTGCTCTCCACCAGCCCGATGGCGGCGTGGTGCAGAGTCCTCAGCGGACGGATCAGAATGCGCCGCACATAGTAGTAGTACGCGAAAATGGAAAGCAGCAGAACGGCCAGTACCACGCACAGCGTCAGAACGAGAAATTGCCGGATCTGCTGGTCGATCATGTCCATCGAGATGTCCACGCTGGCCAGCGCCACCGGTGTGCCGGCTTTGTTGAGAATGGCGACGTAGGCCGACGCCAGATAGCCGTACTCCTCGTTGTTGGTGATGAGGATGGTCTGCTCCGCGTCGACGGCAAAGGCCCCGTGCATCAGCTCGTTGCCGCCGCCGTAGTAGGCGTCGGTGTCGCCGAGGTCGCAGACGCCGTCCTCCCCGGGGACGCCCGCGTCCCAGATGTAGTACATGACCTCATCCTCCGGCACGACCACATAGAAGTATTTCAGCCCCAGCTTCTCCCTGGCGTCCTGCAGGTAGCGGTGGATCTCCTCGTAATAGGCGTCCTTCTCGCCGGTCCGGTAGTATTGCTCCACGCGGTCTCCGTCGATGAGATCCGCCGCCACGGAGGCCTGACCGAACGCGAGAGAGGCGTATTGCTCCTCCATCCGCGCCCGGTACAGTTGGGCAATCGAGGGGGCCAGGATCGCCGCGAGGACGGCGGCCATCGCCACCAGTCCCAGCAGCAGCTTGGGCTGTAACCGTATGCTCCTTGCTCGTTTCATGTCCGCACCTCCATCGGATGGATATGAAGCCGCAAATGGCCGTCCATTACGCGGTAGAGCGCCCGCGTGGGGGACAGACGCTGCACCTCGCAGGGCAGGGAGGCCGTGCCGGTCCTCTATCGCGGTCACATAGAACCACGCGCCGCCCAGCTCCACCTGAGTCATGGAATTGTATTTTTCGAAGATCGCCAGGGCCTCCGCCCGGCTCATTTCAGGATGCAGCGTCAGCAGCGCGGATGCGGGACGCTTCCAGTAGGGATGCTTTTCCGCCTGCGGCCGGCCGGCCGCCCAGCGGTCGTCAAGGTGCTCGAGGAGCTCGACCGTCGCGCGCGCCCATGCCGCGCTTTGCAGATAGACGTCGATGCTGTCCGTCTCCGCGGCTATGTCAATGGTGTGCTGCGCCAGAACGTCACCGCCGTCCAATCGCTGCGCCACCTTGTGCATCGTCACGCCGGTGCATGACAGCTCCCGCCCATGGCTCCTCGATGGGGTAATAGCTGCGCCCCTGCGGGAGCAGCGAGCTGTGGGTGTTGATGCCGCGGAACGCGGGGAAGTCCTCCGGCAGCGTCAGGATGCGGTCATACTCCGCGATGAAAACAGCTCGCAGCCCTCCTCCGTGAAGTATCGCCGGATCTCCTCCGGCGAGATGGTTCCTCGTAGTGGACGGGGATGCCGAGCTCCCCCGCCCGCTTTACGATGGCATATTCCGTGAAATAGTCCTCGTCGTTGTGATAGGTATACAGCGCCAGCACCTGATGCTTTTCCACAAAATATTCAAAGCACGACAGGAACACGTCGCTGCCGAAATAAACGACCTTCATCGCTTTTCCCTCTTTGTCCTCAGATCTTGATGATCAGTGTGTTGAAGCCCTGATAGCGCCGGTAGAAAAATTCCTTCGCCCGCTTTTTGATGACCAGTACGCCCATGCCGTCCATGTCGAAATCCTCGTCCGGCTGGCGCGGGAGGTATCTAACGCAAAGGGATTGAAGGTCGTGGCGTCGTCCCGCAGATGCAGCTCCAGCACGCCGCCCTCGTCCATGATGGCCGTCAGCTGGAGGTAGCCGTCCGTCCGCCCCTGAAAGCCGTGCTTCAAGATGGCCATGCCGAGCTCCTCCACGGTCATGGTCGAAAACATCTGCTGCTTCATGTCCGCGCCCCAGACTTCGCAGAAGGCCTCCAGCTCGCGGCACACGTCCATCACATCCTCCGCGTTGCTGAGGATCGTCCGCTGGAAAATGCGCTCCTCCGGCAGCTCCGCTTTATAGCGGCCGCCGAGGCCCAGCAGCAGGAACACCGCCAGCGAGCCGGCCTCCGTCAGCAGGAACAGCAGCCAGAAGCGCTGCAGGCCAAAGGCGTAGCATACGAACGTCAGCGGAATGAGCAGCACCGCGCCGCGCAGCGTCTCCAGCAGGAACGACGGCTTCTCGTTCTCGCAGGCCTGATAGTAATGCACAGCAGGATATTGATGCCGGCGAACAGCGCCCCCGCGCCGTAGAGCCGCAGCGCGTACACGCCAGCGCCTCCGATGCCGAACCGGCGATGCCGAACAGCAGGCACATTCCCGCGGGCCACAGCTCCACAAGGACGATCAGCGCGCCGCCCACCGTCAGTCCCGCCGTAAAGCCGAGACGCACCGTGTTCCGCATTCCCTGCCGGTTGTGCTCGCCCTGATAGGTGGAGAGGATGGGCTGCATGGCGCGCCCCGTCCCCTCAAACAGGTACAGGATCAGGTAGGAGGTATTCTGAATGACATCGAACACCGCCACCGCCGTTTCGCCGCCCAGACGGATCAGCAGATTGTTGCACGAGGAAAAAGATCATCTGGTACAGGTACTGCACCGAGGTGGCCATACCCGCCTTCAGCGCGGAAAGGGCAGGAACGAGCCAGCGCCCGCGCGGCAGCGCGAAGCGCAGCGTGTGCTTCTGACCGAAAAAGCCCGGCAGATAGATGGCGATGGTGATGATCTGTCCCAGCGCGGTGGACAGTGCCGCGCCCCGCGTGCCCATGTCCAGCGCCAGCACCAGCGTGATGTTCAGCGCGATGTCGCAAAGGTTGCCTATGACCGAGCCGGCGCCGGCGCGGCGCTGACTCCGTCGTTGCGCAGATAGTAGTTGAACACGTTGGACAGGTAGAACAGCGGCGTGGCCGCGACGAGGATCTGCAGATAGTCCCTTGTGGCGGCATACAGTGCGCCGTCCGTGCTCCGCGTGCCCAGCAGCGCCAGCAGCGGGTCATGAATACGCTGCCCAGCACGGCGGTCGTGACGCTGAAAGCAGCGCCAGCGCGAGCACGCCGTGAAAGCTGTCCGCGGCCTCCTGCGTTTTGCCCCTGACTCAGCAGACGGGAATAGCGAACGGAGCCGCCCAGTCCGAGGCCGTGGGCAAACATGCAGTTGATCATGTAGACCGGCAGGATCAGACCAATGGCGGCAAGTCCCACGGCGCCCAGCCGCTGCCCCACCACCACGGCGTCCGCCATATCGCTCAGCGCCCAGCCGATCGACGAGAGCATGGCAGGGCCCACAGTCCACGGAACATCCGAGCGGTAAAGCAGTCCGCCGTCCGATGCGCGGCGGGGCTCATCGTCCGCATGGTGTTACTCGGTCAGAATGTCGGAGAAGCCGGTCACCTCAAAGATCTCCATCACCGACTCGCTCACATGGGTGAGCACCATTTTTGCCCTGACGGTTCATCAGCTTCTGCGCGGACAGCAGCACGCGCAGTCCTGCCGAGGAGATGTACTCGACCGGCCCGAAGTCCAGACGCAGCTCGGTGACGCCGTCAAGGTCGGCCCAGCCCGTTTCCAGCTGGGGGCGGTGGTGGTGTCGATGCGGCCCTCAATGGCCAATGACAGCGCGGAATCCTTTTTTCTTTCTTTTCTGATCTCCATGATTTTTCTCCTCCAAAAACGATTGAATTTTTCAGTGTGCGGCGAAGGGCCGCGCGTTTCATTTTCTATGATAGCTGTATCCAGTGTAACACAAGCGCGGCTTTTTCTCAACGAAAAAGTAAATTCTGCCGAAAAATCGGTGTGCGGACGGCGGACGACGGGCCTGTCCCGTGACGCGCACGGGGCTCCGCCCGGTATGAAAAAGAAAGCGCCGCATACCCTCTACCAAAACAAAATGGGGAGGATATGCGGATGTTTTTGCGGTTTGCCTTGAGGAAAAAGCGCGGGAAGCGGGAGACGGCGAAGCCGCGCTTTCTTGTTCTGCGGCGCAGGACGCTGACCGTCGGTGCGGCGCTGCTGGCGGCGGCAGCCATTTTCGGTGCTGTGAATGCGCCCGCTGCCGTGCGGGCGTCAGTTGCGACGCGCCAGCTGCCCATCTACTGCGTGGAACGCGATCAGAAGGTGTGCAGCATCTGTTCGACGCCGCCTGGGGGCGGACAACACACAGAAGATCCTGAATGTACTCGCGGACTACGGCGTCAAGGCCACCTTTTTCGTGGTCGGCAACTGAGCGGACCAGTATCCGGAGCAGGCCAAGGCCATCGTCGAGAGCGGCAACGAGCTGATGAACCATCCAACGCGCACGACCACTACAATTCCCTGACCGCCGACCAGATCATCGCGGACGTGAACACCTGCAGCGACAAGATCGAGGCGCTCACCGGCGTCCGCCCGACGCTCATCCGCTGCCCGTTCGGCGAGTATGACGACCATGTCATTTCCGCTATCCGCTCCATCGGCATGGAGCCTATCCAATGGGATGTGGATTCGCTCGACTGGAAGGGCATCTCTGCCGGTGAGATCACCAAGCGCGTGACGGGGAAGGTGACGAACGGCTCCATCGTGCTCTTCCACAACGCGGGCGAGCACACGCCAGAGGCACTGCCGGATATCCTCGACTACCTGCTCGGCGAGGGCTATGAGATCGTGCCAATCTCCAAGATCCTGCTGACGAACGAAGAGACGTACATCGACCATACCGGACGGCAGTGCCGAAGCGCGGAAACGTGAGATGCCTGCTGCACCGACCAGATCACGGGCGCGAGCGTCAAGCGTCCGGACATTACAGGTATCGAGATTATGTGGGGAGTTCGAAGACCGCGTGCGCACCCTATAAGAGAACCGAAAAAGGCCGATGCAGGAATGTTCTGCGGCGGCCTTTTTTCGCGCTGAGAACTGGCGGCTGTCAAGGCTCGGACCTTTCACCGGAGCCCCGCGGAATTTTCGAAGCCTCCGGTGCGCTCGGTGAGCTGTGCGTGGCGTCGTCAGCTCTTGCTCGCCGGACTGGAAGTGCAGTTTATAGCTGCGCGGCGTATCCTCGGCGACGGTGATGACAGGTGCTTCACCGTTTTCGCCCTTTGGGACCCTGAATACCCTGCTTGCCCTTTTCACCGGTATCGCCCTTCTCGCCCTGCGGACCCTGAACACCCTGCTCTCCCTGCGGTCCCGACAGCCGCGGTCGCCCTGCACGCCCTGCGGACCGACCTCGCCTTGAATATGCAGGAGGACAAGGAGGCCGTGTTCGACTGCGTGGACACCGTAAAAATGTGCCTGCGTGTGTTCACGCCGATGATCGCCGCGATGAAGGCCTGCACCTGCAATATGTACCGCGCGGCGCAGCGCGGCTTCCTGAACGCGACCGATCTCGCGGACTACCTGACGAAAAAGGGGCTGCCCCTTCCGCGCGGCGTATAAGATCGCCGGTCAGCTCGTGGCCTACTGCATCGAGCACACCGCCGTGCTCGAGGAGCTGCCGCTCGCGCTGCTCCGGCAGTACAGCGAGCGGTTCGGCGAGGACGTTTACGCCGCCATCGCGCTCACCAACTGCGTGACGGGCCGCACCTCGCTCGGCGGCACCTGCGTCGCGTCGGTCGAGGCGCAGATCGCCTCCGTCCGCGACTTCCTTGCCGGACAGACAGAGGCTGCAAAGCAGGCAGAGAACGGTTGACAACACGGAGGATCGGGCTATAATAGCAGATAAACGTTAGTCAGCGGGCGGCAGCCCGCTCTAAATTAAAATTTGAAGGAGAACTTTTTGAAACACATCACCCTATCACCGGAGCGTGTGGCCTGACCGGGAGGTCCGGCAAATCCAACACACGCCGTTCCTCCCGAGAAATTTCGCGTGATCTTTCTTCAGAAGGAAACACCATGAACCGCGAAAACAAACGCAAGACCTTTGAAAAAGGTTACTATAAGACCCACGCCTGCAACGATATCTTTACCTGCAAAGTCTGCGGAAGGGTCTGTACCCCGGAAAATGCAGGGAGCGACCACCGAAACCATTGCCCGAACTGCCTGTCCAGCCTGCACGTCGACATCGAGCCCGGCGACCGGGCGTCCGACTGCGGCGGCATCATGGAGCCAGTGGCTGTTTGGGTGCGCAGAGGCGGCGAATGGGCCATCATCCACCGCTGCCGCCGCTGCGGGGCGCTCAGCTCCAACCGCGTCGCGGCGGACGATAACCCCATGAAGCTCATGAGTATCGCCATGAAGCCGCTGTGCGAGCCGCCGTTCCCGCTGGAGCGCATTGAGGAAATGACCGCGCTCATGGGCGGCGACGGGCGGCTCCGCTGAAGCGGGAGCCAACGAAGGCAAAAACGCAGAGCAGTACCGAAACGGTGCCGCTCTGCGTTTCCTTTTTTAAGAATTTTTGAATAATTGATAAAATGGTTGACGACCGGACGGTGGAGGACTATAATGACGCCCTGAAACAGAGAAAAAAGGGAGGTCATGGTATTCTCACATTGTTTATCATCGGAATGGTCGTTCTGACCGTAAAGCTCGTGGCATTGACGCTCAGCGTCACATGGGGACTGACCAAGACGATCCTGTTCGGCTTCGGCCTTCCGGTCATCCTGGCTGTGCTGTTCATTGCGGGGCTGACGGCCTTCGCCGTCCCGCTGCTGATCCTTGCGCTGCTGGGCGTATTTCTGCTGCCGCTTTTCGGCATCTGAGGAAGCGGCTGCCGCGGAGTGCATGGGATGCGGCAGCGCGTTTGTCCTGATTTTGTACAAAAGGGCGATTGACTTTATCAAGTAGAAGTGTTAAAGTTTCGCTATTATAAAAAGTGCGGGCGGGAAGGACGCAGGCTCTGCCGACACGGACAAATGAGAAAGGGAGCAGTGATACCATGCAGGAACTGAGCAGACGAAACCAGCATTTCACCGACTCTGTCATTCGCCGGATGACGCGCATCAGCATCGACTGCGGCGCGATCAATCTGGCGCAGGGCTTTCCTGACTTTGACCCGCCCAAGGCGATGACCGACCGACTGGAGGAGGTCAGCCGGCTCGGCCCGCACCAGTATCCCATCACGATGGGCGCGCCGAACTTCCGTCAGGCGCTCTCGCGTAAGTGTGAGCGCTTCATGGGCATGAAATACGATCCCGAGACCGAGATGGTCGTGACCATCGGCTCGACCGAGGCAATGGTGGACACCATTTTTGCCCTCACGAATCCGGGCGACAAGATCGTGATGTTCTCTCCCTACTTTGAGAATTACCGCGCCCAGACCATCATGGCGGGCTGCGAGCCGGTGTTCGTGCCGCTCGTGCCGCCGGCCTTCGGCTTCGATCCGAGGTGCTGGAGGACGCCTTCCGTCAGCATCCCAAGGCAATTTTGATCTGCAACCCCTCGAACCCCAGCGGCAAGGTCTTTACCTATGAGGAGCTGAAATTTATTTCGGAGCTCTGCATCAAGTATGACGTCTATGCCATCATGGACGAGGTCTATGAGCACATTGTCTACGAGGGTCACAAGCACACCTACATGAGCACGCTCCCCGGGATGCGTGAGCGCACGGTCTGCTGCTCAAGCCTGTCCAAGACCTATTCCGTCACCGGCTGGCGTCTGGGCTACGCGCTTGCGCCGCAGAACATCATGGACCGCATCAAGCAGTATCACGACTTCAACACCGTCGGCGCGCCCTCGCCGCTGATGGAGGCCGCCGTCGTCGGGCTGGATATGCCCATGAGCTACTGCGCATGAGGAGTTCGGCGCGCACCCTATGCGCACATGAAGGCGCTCTTTTTCTACCGGCGGCATGAAGGCGCTCGGCATTCCCTTCACCGACCCGCAAGAAGGATGAAACGCTCAACACCGCGCCGCCTGAGCGCCCGGTTTCTGCGCTCGTGTCGCCCGGAAGCGCGATCATGTCAAGTCCTACGGAGCACACGCAGGTCATCGCCTCCAGCTTGTCGAGCGTCAGCGCGCCGGACGACGCCGCGGCGATCATGCCCTCGTCCTCGCTGACGGGGATAAATGCGCCGGATAAGCCTCCCACCGAGGAGGACGCCATCACGCCGCCCTTTTTTCACCGCGTCGTTGAGCAGGGCGAGCGCGGCGGTCGTACCGTGCGTGCCGCAGACCTCAAGCCCCATTTCCTCCAGAATGCGGGCCACGCTGTCGCCGACGGCGGGCGTGGGCGCAAGGGAAAGATCGACAATGCCAAACGGCGTATCGAGCCTGCGGCTCGCCTCCTGCGCGACGAGCTGACCCATACGCGTGATGCGGAACGCCGTTTTCTTCACGGTCTCCGCCACCACGTCGAACGGCTGGCCCTTGACGCTTTGCAGCGCGTGATACACAACCCCCGGCCCGGAAACGCCGACGTTGATCACTTTCTCCGGCTCGCCCACGCCGTGGAACGCGCCCGCCATGAAGGGGTTGCCGCCCGTACTTGCGCTCCACGCCGTCGAGCCACAGGACTTGAGAGAAGCCCTTTTCGATGGCGCGGTCGCCCGCGCGGTTGGCCGCGCCGTAGTTGCCGCCGCACTTGGCCTCGCCCGTGCCGCCGCGCACCGCGCGGACGTCCTCGGTCTCGACCATGATGGGAACGGGCTGTAAGCCGTTTTTGAAGTAGCTGCCGGAGGGGGAGAGAATGACGGCAAACGTGGCCTCATGCACGCCGTGCAGGGCAAGCGTCGGGTCAGTGCCGTACAGGAACGGGCGGATGTAGAGGGACGTGCCGGGATCGCTCGGGACCCAGTTCTCGTCGACCTTGACGACGGTCTTGATGGCCTGCAGCGCATCGTCGGGATCAAGCTGGGGCAGGCCCAGACGCTCGCAGGAGCGGTTCAGACGGGCGACGTTCTCCCAGGGGCGGAAGAGCTGCACGCCGCCGTCGGGACGGCGGTAAGCCTTCATGCCCTCGAAGACCTCGGTGCCGTAGTGCAGGACGCTCGCGGCCGGGGACATCGTGATGGGGCCGTAGGGCACGACGCGCGCGTCATGCCAACCCTTGTCGGCGCTGTAGTCCATCAGGAACATATGGTCGGTGAACACGGTGCCGAAGCCGAGCTGGTCGGACGGGGGCAGCGTGCCGGGATGGGTAGTCTTAGTGATCGTGATATTCATAAGGATGACCTCCTGTCGAAATTTGTTTGCTCTTTAGATTTCCTTGAGATGCTCCATGTTGTGGCGAATACCCTCGCAGCAGGCGTGGAAGGTTGCCTTCTCGTCGGCGGTCAGCGGCAGCTCGACGACCTGCTCGACGCCGTTTTCACCGATGACGCAGGGAACACCCGCGAACAGGCCCTCTTCGCCGTACTCGCCGCACAGCTCCGTGCTGGCGGGCAGGATGACCTTCTCGTCATGCAGCACGGCGTAGGCCATGCGCGCGGCGGTGGTGGCAATGCCATA
>VOFB01002176.1_pt1 | contig 21856 bp, 34 predicted proteins | sample 5384141 | NCBI WGS metagenome assembly VOFB01 (sample SAMN12384721, study PRJNA508395) | human gut metagenome | isolation source: healthy gut A | host: Homo sapiens | reverse complement strand
TTTTAGAAAAATAGTGATCTGACACCTGTCCAGCAACAGCTTTTAAAATTTATCTTGTTGAATCTGCTCCCGATATCACAAATATCCAGATGGCTTACATGATGAGTATCCGCCTGCTGGCAAGGGCTCCGATCATGATTATTTTATCCTGGGTTATGACCCTGACGCTCAGCAGAAAAGCTGCGCTCTTATTTTTAATCGTCATCCCGGTGCTCGGTGGAACGCTGTTATTTATTGCAAAGAAAGCCCATCCACATTTCATCAAGGTGTTTGACGAATACGATGATTTGAACAACTCTGTACAGGAAAAATGTAAATGCAGCCCGCGTGGTAAAAGCATTCGTCCGTGAGGATTATGAAATTGACAAATTCCACGGTGTTTCCAAATATGTTTACCAGTTATTCACAACAGCAGAAAAAATTGTTGCCTGGAACTCTCCGGTTATGCAGTTTGTAATGTATGCCGTTATCATGATCCTTGTCTACATTGGTGGAAAAGGCATTGTAACCAAAACGATGGAAACCGGTGCCTTAACCTCCATTATTGTATATGCTTTACAGATCATCGGCTCCCTGATGATGGTAACTTTCGTTTTCGTCATGATTATGATTGCTGGCGCATCAACAGACCGTATCACCGAGGTACTCGATGAAATTCCGGAAATGATTGATCCCGCAGACGCAGTAACTTCCGTTGCCGATGGTGATATTGTCTTTGACCATGTCAGCTTCAGTTATGCCGGTGAGGGAGGAAATCTTTCCTTAAAAGATGTAAATTTGCATATCAAATCCGGTCAGACGGTGGGTATCATCGGTGGAACCGGAAGTGCCAAATCCACTCTCGTACAGCTGATTCCACGTCTGTATGATGTCACGAAGGGAAGTGTAATGGTCAGCGGTGTCGATGTACGCAAATACAATCTGGAAGCTCTGCGTGATCAGGTTTCCATGGTGTTGCAGAAAAACGTCCTGTTCTCCGGAACAATTTACGACAATATCCGCTGGGGCAACGAAAACGCCTCTGACGAAGAAGTACAGAATGTATGTAAACTGGCACACGCTGACGGCTTTGTCCGGGAATTTCCGGATGGCTACAACACACAGATTGTCCAGGGTGGAAACAATGTTTCCGGTGGACAGAAACAGCGTCTATGTATTGCACGTGCACTGCTTAAAAAACCAAAGATCCTGATTCTGGATGATTCCACAAGTGCGGTAGATACCAAAACCGATGCTCTGATCCGTAAGGCTTTCCGTGAGGAAATCCCGAATACCACAAAGATCATCATTGCACAGCGTGTTTCTTCTATCGAAGATGCCGACCAGATCATTGTTCTGGAAAACGGTGAGATTTCCGGCATCGGTACATCCGAAGAACTGTTAAAACCAATGCAATTTACCGTGAAGTATATGTATCACAGGTCAAAGGAGGTGAAGATCATGAATAACAAAAAGCCAAAGCTTTCCAAATACTATATTGCTACCGCAAAACGTCTGTTGAAATATGTAACAGAAACCTATAAAGCCCGCTTTATTCTTGTATTTGTATGTATCTTCTTAAGTGCAGTCGCATCCATTTCGGTATCTCTGTCCTTAAAATACATGCTTGATGATTTCATCCTTCCCCTGATTGGACAAAAAAGCCCGGACTATACCGAATTTTACCGTGCACTTGCTGTACTTGGCTGTATTTTCATTGTCGGTGTTATTGCAACATTTATCTATACCCGTATGATGGTATATATCGGCCAGGGAGTGTTAAAGCGTGTGCGTGACGATATGTTTGAGCATATGCAGACACTGCCAATCCGCTACTTTGACCAGAATACCAACGGTTCTATCATGAGCCTTTATACGAACGATACCGATACCCTGCGCCAGATGATCAGTCAGGCAATCCCACAGGCACTGATGTCGTTTTTCACCATCATTGTTACGTTTATTTCCATGCTGGTCTTAAGTCCCCTGCTGACACTGCTTGCCATTGTTGTCATCGGGATTCTGGTATTTGTCACAAAAAAAAATCGGTGGAAACAGTGGAAAATACTTTGTGCGCCAGCAGGTTTCCCTTGCCGACGTGACCGGATTTGTGGAAGAACATATGAATGGCCAGCGTGTGGTAAAAGTGTTCAACCATGAGCAGAAATCCAAAGAGGAATTCGACCAACTCAACGAAGCACTGTTTGACAGTGCCTCACAGGCAAACAAATACGCAAACATGATGGGACCGGTGATCGGAAACATCGGAAACTTACAGTTCGTGCTGACTGCTGTTCTCGGTGGTGTTCTCTCGGTTGCCGGTGTGGGCGGCATTACGCTCGGCGTCATGGCTTCCTACCTGCAGTTTACCAAGAGTTTTACCCAGCCGTTTATGCAGGTGGCACAGCAGTTCAACTCCATCGTTATGGCTCTGGCAGGAGCTGATAGAATCTTTGCCCTGATCGACGAAAAACCGGAGACAGACGAAGGCTATGTAACACTTGTCAATGCAAAAAGAGATGCCGATGGCAACATCATCGAATGTAAAGAACGTACCGGCATGTGGGCATGGAAACATCCACATTCCGCAGATGGAAGTGTATCTTACACCCCTCTGACCGGCGATGTCCGTTTTGAGGATGTTACATTCGGCTACAATCCGAATAAGGTCATCTTAAAGGATATCAGTCTGTTCGCCAAACCGGGACAGAAACTGGCATTTGTTGGCTCTACCGGTGCCGGAAAGACAACGATCACCAACCTGATCAATCGTTTCTACGATATTCAGGAAGGTAAGATCCGCTATGACGGCATCAATATCACCAAGATCAAAAAGATGATCTGCGCCGTTCTCTCGGTATTGTCCTGCAGGATACCCACCTGTTTACCGGAACCATCCGCGACAATATCCGTCTTGAGAACGTTACACTTGATGAGAATGGTAAGATTGACTTTGCTGATAAGAGCGTAACAGAGAATACTCGTTGTATCTTATCCAATCAATCATATTGAGAATATAGTAAGACCAATTTCTTCAGCTCCAGCAGCTAAGAATGTAATCTTCCTTTCAGCAGATGCTTTCGGAGTACTTCCTCCAGTATCTATTCTTACACCAGAGCAGACACAGTACTACTTCCTTTCAGGATTTACTGCTAAGCTTGCAGGTACAGAGCGTGGAATCACAGAGCCTACACCGACATTCTCAGCATGTTTCGGACAGGCATTCCTCGAGCTTCATCCTACCAAGTATGCAGAAGAGCTTGTTAAGAAGATGGAAAAGAGTGGAGCTAAGGCTTACTTAGTTAACACAGGTTGGAACGGAACAGGTAAGAGAATCTCTATTAAGGATACTCGTGGTATCATTGATGCTATCCTTTCAGGTGCTATTAATACAGCTCCAACCTTGCTCCATTGCCTTTATAATCTGATCTTTTGTAACATTTGAGCAGTAACAGATAATCTCTTCATTTTCATATTCTATTCCTCCATGGTAAAATATTAATTTTTATTAATATTTTACCATGGAGAATTTTAGTTTCAACTTATATCTGATGTTTTCCTACGTATTTCCTGGAATTCCAAAATCCTGCCCTGGCCTAGAAACTTAGTTCAGACAACTCTTATGCAAGAATCTTGCAACATCTTCCACAATCTGCTCTTTTGTAAGATGATTGTTTTTAATACTTGTCACATCGTATCGATCCAGGAACTCTTTTTTCAGTCCGAAATTTAAAACTTTCATATGACTGTCACCGTAGAATCTGGCAATCTTCTCACCAAAACCACCGTCCAGAATTCCGTCTTCCAATGTAATTACAACACTATGGTCTTTCTTAAGATCTTCAAGCATTTCTTCATCCAGACCTGTAATGTAATACGGATTGATAACGGTTGCGTCTATTCCTGCTTTCTCTTTCATCAGATCCGCCACATCATTTCCTAATCTGTAAATGTTCCAAGTCCGACAATTGCAACCTTACTTCCTTTTCTCGTCATCTCATACTTGTTTAGAATACTGAAATCTTTTTTGTGACTTCTTTTCCGTCTGAAATCACCTCTCCGCCTGGAAGCTTGATTGCAACTGGATGTTCTTTCTGCTCTATGCTCCAGTCCAGCATTGCCAGATATTCTTCTTTCGTTGTCGGCGCAAGATAGACTAGATTCGGAATATTTGCCATCATCGGGATATCCTGCAGTCCAAGATGTGTCACATCGTTCATTCCATAGACAGAACCACTGAACGTAACAATCGTTGCCGGGCTATTATCGATACATACATCCTGTGCAATCTGATCAAAGGTTCTCTGTACAAATGTGCTATACACACCATAGACCGGCTTTCCGCCATTTGCTGCGATTCCTGCTGCCAGTGCAACCGCTGTCTCCTCTGCAATTCCTACATCGACAAACTGCCTGCCAGCTTCTTTTCTCTTATCCTCTGTAAAGCCCATAACAGTCGGCGTACCGGAAGTAATTGCAACAACTGCCGGATCTTCTTTCATCTTCTTCATGAGATAATTGCACGTCACATCTGAGTAATCTTCTTCTTCCATCTCATACAGAGGCTTTCCAGTCTCGATATGAAATGGTCCGTTGAAATGCCACTGCTCTTTGTGTTGTTCTGCCGGCGCATTTTTCCTTTTAATGTATTGATATGCACAAACGACTCTTTTTTACTGTCCTTCACCTCAAATGCCTGAATCAGCTCAGCCACATCATTTCCATGGTCCACATAGATATAATCTAAGTCCCATGGCACAGAACAGATTACACTCGGCCTGTCTTCGTCTTTTCACGAAGCAGCTTCAGATTCTGATAGATACCTCCATGTGGTTCTCAGCAATCGACATATCATTGTCATTGACTACAATAATCAGATTGCCGCCAAGCTCTGCTGCGTAATCCAGTCCTTCTAATGCCTCACCGCCACTTAAAGAACCATCTCCGATCACCGCGATTACATTGCCATCTTCCCCATTGAGATCACGGGCTTTTGCAAGACCGCACGCCAGACTCACAGATGTAGATGTATGTCCGACTGTGAAAAAATCATGCGCACTTTCATGCGGATTTGTGTAACCGGACACATCATCATAGTGCTCTTCATAGAGATATGCGTCCTTTCTTCCGGTCAGAATCTTATGAGGATAGCCTGATGAGATACGTCAAATACAATTTTTATCTTTCGGTGAATCAAACACATAATGAAGCGATCGTTGCCTCCACCATACCGAAGTTCGGCCCGAAATGACCGCCGTGTTTACTTGCACGAATCAAAAAGTGCATGGCGCATTTCCTCTGCAAGCTTTGGCAGTTCTGCTACTTCTATTTTCTTCACATCCTCTGGTCCATTTATCTTTTCTCAATATACATATTTATTTTTGTCCTCCTTTTGTTCCAGGTTAAAAACCCTGTCTTCACAGCCTTTCATACCTGGACACTTTATATTTCAAGCGTTCCATCGTTGCCCTCAATCTGGCTGTTTCTGTTCCTCTTAAAATGTCATACTGTTCCTTTAGAAGCTGTCTTCGCCTCAAATGTAGAGTCTCCTATCTGAATATTTTTACATATTCAATCAATGCTTCAATTGAACTCCTGCACCCTGCATACAGACAGCATGCTCTACCCAGCCAAGATCCGATTCCCTGATAGTTACGAATCCCACTTGCCGTTCTCGAAACTGGCGGATTAAACCAATACGCTCATAATATCTGAGCGTATCTTTGAGAAAATCTTAAATTTCACCGACTTTTTAATTGTCATACAATAAAAACACCTGCCTTCCACATGACATACTATAGCATCTGAGTGAACTCCAAGTCAAGAAAAATATGCAAATTCAAGAATGCCTCGGTGTTCTAGATTTTCTAGAAAAAGAATGCCAGGCACATTCTTACGCTAAGTGCATTGCATAACGCCAATGACGCTGCGCAACGACTAAATTAAATAATATTCCAAAACTCTTTTTCTTCTCTTCTATTGGCACAGGTTTCTTCTTACTGCGTACAATCTGCGCCCGCATACCTATGTTGGTAAACTCCTGGCAAAGTTTTACCGCCTGCTCTTTTGTTAAGACCATCTTTTGCCGCAAATGGTGTCTGGGATAATTGATTTTTCTGCTAAAATCGTATTTTTTGCAAGCTGTACAAAGTCACTGCGCTGTCCAAAATATTCCATCACTCGTCCCAGTACGATTATCTGTCTTGATGGGAACTTTGAATGTCGCATTCTTCCGGCATCGACAGTATCTTATATTCTGCCTGATAATAATCCAGTGCTTCTTCAAAATATCCCGCACATTCCTCGTCCAGATTATCATAAAGTACCACCGACATTCGATACTATCCTGTCTGCATCCTCTTTTTTCAATTCTTGTAAGAATCTGCAGATATCTTGATATTTCAATATTATGGTTATTGCAATTTATCAATTGAAACTGATATGTTTTCATATGTGTCTCCCTTAAAAAGCATAACTCATCTCATGCCATTCTTCATCGCCCCATACAGAAGCAGAGATACCTTCGTCTTTGTAGCCCATTTTTATACATTTCCACTTTCTGTTCAAGGCATGTCAGTTTCAGCATCTTACGTCCGTTTGCCTGCTCACGCTTTACGTACTGGTTCATGATTTCTCTCGCAAGACCCTGCCTGCGGTATTCTGCCGGACATCCAGCCCCAGAAGGAAAATATTCTTTCCTTCCGGATTATGTACGGTAATATCTGTGAAAAACTCATCACGAAATGCTTTCTTCATCCGTTGCCAGTCCATTTAAAAATCCTGCGATCGTCCCAGTCTCTTTGTCCACTGCAACAAGAAAAAAGTTCCGTGCATGTTCCACCCTTTCAAACATATCTTTTTAGAACATACCTCATGTGGTGGAAAACAGATCTTCTCAATCTCTGCTACTTCCTCTGCTTCATTTGCCCTGACAGATCGAAATTGAATCTGTCTAATACATTTGCCGCCATCTTTCTTTCCTCCCTATACTTTAATTACTGACACTATATGATGCGAAGGTAAAACCCCAATTATAATAGCCGCTTCATCTTTCTTAAAAATGCAGACCTTGTAGCGTACCTGCTACGATCATCATTCCTCCGGTTACAGCCAGTGCCAGGGCAAGTGCCAGCCAGATGAACTGTTGTTTGCGTTTTTCTTTTGGAAATAATTCTTTTGGATAACCTTCCCGCCCAAGATGTAACACATGATTGCCCAGATACAAAATTGCCAGTCCCACGCTGCCATCTATCATATAAATTCCCATAAACGCCGGTGAAAGCTGAGAAACCTGGCTGGTTGCTGTATCCATTACAAAGTTCCACATTCCACTTCCATTCATTCCAAGTGCTCTTGCCATCAGCTGCATCAAAAACTGCATCCCATAAAGCACCAGTACCGGAATGATATTATTGATTGCATGAAACATCACATTATAAAACATGTTGTTCGTCTCATAGACAAGATATCCGAGTACAATTCCAAGGAGAAATGTTGGGAAAAATCGTATGATACTTCCATGAAACAGACCAAACACTGCCGCTGTAACTAAAATTGGAATCCATTTTCCCGTGTGTGTCTGATTCCAAATAGAATTAAAAATACACCACGAAACACTGCTTCTTCACAGATTGCTGGTGCAATTCCAACAACTATAATTGCTACTATCATGGAGGAACTTGTGAACATACTGCTTAATCGATTGATGTTTCAGTAACCATCTCCGGGGCAATATACATTTCAATCATGGTCACAACAGAAATTGCCTGACTCGCACCAAGGTAAATCAGTATCGTCCCCATGACCTCTGTAAGCTTTTGGCTTATGAATCGGAAACACCGACCGGAATTTTCCACCAAACACTGCCACTGCTCCAACTGCTGTGCCCAGTAAAATCAATTCTCCGATCAAAGACCGTCCCATTCCTAACCATCGTGGCAGAAAGTCACTGAACACAAATACTTCCAGACCTGCCAGGATGATTACCAGTAATCCCTGCCAAAGTCTTAACTGCTTTTTTCTCATTTTCCATATATTTCACCTTACCATCCAAGTCTGCTGTATTCTAGTCCTTCAACATGTCCGCATCAAATTTCTTTGGAAACGTTTGAATTTCTTCATGAATTCCAATGCTCTTCTCCATCCATATCATATTGTACCAGCGATGGAACTTGTATCCACATTTTTCAAATTCTCCTATCATACGATAGCCAAGATGTTCATGAAACTGTGCACTGTTCTTTGTCAGATACTCATCGTCTTCCTCGGGATATCCAATACATGCTTCCATATTTAAAAATTCCCATTTCTTTCAGACAATGTTCCAATGCACTATGAAGTTTTTTTCCTATTCCCATACGTTTACAATTCTGATCTACATATATGGAGGTTTCCACCGCCCAGTGCCAGTTTCAGATGGGCAGCATTTGGCTTCGCATCCAAAATCATCATCTTCTCTTTATAAAACTCATAGAATGCTTCCGGATATTTCATCTTCATAACGAAATTCTTTTCCAAATGTATCTTCAAATATTCCCCAAATGTATCTGATAATCGCTGCCGTCTTTCCCGGCATTGATTCAGAAGTTCTGTCGTAATGGAATACCCCATTTCTTCTCCGACTTGCTTCCACGCAATCGTATACAGCCTCTCTGTATCAAACAAAGTGCCATCCATGTCAAATATCACGCCTCGAGATCATATTGTACGCCTCACTCTTCTATACGTTCTCTCATCGTCAGTCATTTTTTGTCTATTCTTTATCCATGCTGTCTGACGATTTTCTTTGCTTTCTCTTGTATAATCGGTAAAGAATCCAGTCAGTGCGTCCAGCGTCTTTAACAGTACCGGGATCTCGCTCTCATCTAACTTGTCCACAATGGCCTGTGTCATCTGCTTATGATAATCTTCGTGATGATGATATGCATTTTCCCCTTTTTCCAGAAGACGCACATATACGACCCGTCGATCCTCTTTGCTGCGGAACCGGTCAACATAACCCTTTTTCACAAGACTATTCACAGCAGTTGTAAGTGATCCTACTGTAATATTCAGCTTCTTTGCAATGGTAGACATATTATTGCCCTCTCAAATCCGATTGCCTCTATGACGTGCATATCATTGTTGGTAATATCTTTAAATTCATCCGTAATAATTGCCTTACCTTCTACCTCCCAGATCTCATTAATCAGATTCACCAGGACATAGTTAATTGTTGCATATACATCACTCATTCGCACTGCTCCTTCATCCTTTACTTGCTTTTCATTATAGACGTTTTTTTTGTCAAAGAAGTCAACCTGCTCCTGCATTCCTTCTGAATTCTCTGACACTTGCATTTTTACAGACAACTTTGCACTTATATATTTCAGATCCTGCTTACATCCGACGGAAGCGTTCATATCGGGAATCCACTAAATTCTTGGATGTCTTTGTTTGTATATTCCTCCAGATACCCTTCGATATTTTTCTCCAGTTCATCTGCAATATTGCTCATCGTTTCTGCTGTAAAATGTTCTGGTTCTGCAAACACCTTCTCTACAATCCCCATTTTCTTTTAAATCTGCTGCTGTCAGACGCATAACTTTTGCAGCCTGCGCAGCTTTTCGTACTGTCCTTCCATAAAATGCTTGCAAAGCCTTCTGGGGAAAGAATTGAATAAATGGAATTCTCCATCATCCAGACCTGGTCTGAAACCGCCATTGCAAGTGCGCCGCCGCTTCCACCTTCTCCGATAACAATACTAAGTATCGGGGTCCTAAGCGCTGACATCTCATACAGATTTCTTGCAATCGCCTCTCCTGGCCGCGCTCTTCTGCGGAAATTCCGCAAAATGCCCCGGCGTATCTACGAAGCAAATGACCGGGCGGTGGAATTTTTCTGCCTGCTTCATAAGACGCAATGCCTTCCGGTAGGCCTTCTGGTGACGGCATACCAAAATTTGTCCGATATTCTCTTTTGTTTCTGTCCCTTCGCCTGGGCAATGACTGTCACTGCTCTTCCGTGAAAGGTTGCGATTCCTCCGACAATTGCTGGATCATCGGCAAAATACCGATCTCCATGCAGTTCTACAAAATCCTGGAACAAAGCTTCTATATAGTGACCTGCAACCGGGCGGTCATTTTTCTGGAAATCTGTACACGCTCCCAAGCTTCCAGAGTTTTTGATCTGGTTTTTCTATTTTGAAATTCTTTTGTTGCTTTTCGACTTTTTCATTTCCAGTCTGATGCATTTTCAGGATTTTCCCCAGCGTCGTCTGCCGCATCTGCTGGCGTTCTACAATCTGGTCTACAAATCCATGTTCTTTTTTAAGAACTCGGATCTTTGGAATCCTTTCGGAAGTTTCTGACCGATCGTCTGCTCAATGACACGCGGACCCTGCGAAACCGATCAGTGCACCTGGTTCCGCCAGAATGATATCCCCCAGCATCGCAAAACTTGCCGTCACGCCACCGGTTGTTGGATCTGTCAGCACCGTAATATAAAGAAGTCCAGCGTCGCTGTGACGTTTCAGTGCAGCGGATGTCTTTGCCATCTGCATCAAAGACACGATTCCTTCCTGCATTCTTGCTCCGCCAGAGCATGTAAAGATGATAACCGGAAGCTTTTTCTTCTGTCGCACGTTCTACCATTCTTGTAATTTTCTCACCTACGACTTCTCCCATACTCGCCATTAAAAACGTCCGTCACAGACTCCAAGCGCTGTCTCAATTCCATTAATTGCAGCTTTTCCAGTCACCACTGCCTCATCTAATCAGTTGTTTGTTTTAATGCTTCCACCTTTTCCGGATACCCTTTGTATCCAATCGGGTTCGTATTTTCAATTCCTCTGTCCCACTCTTCGAACGTATCCTCATCTGCAATTGACCGAATCCTCCCGGTGCCGGCATGCGGAAATATCCATGACATTTCGGGCAAATATATCCGCCTGTTATAACATCCTCTGTAATAATTGCTTTCTGACATTTGTTACATTTACACAGAAGTCCCTCCGGAACTTCCGGGCTTTGGTGTTTCCCACCGATATGCCCTTTTTTTTTCCGGAAGGACGTCTTGTTTTCTTAAACATATTATCTAACTTCATATGTCCACTCCTTATACTCTTTCACTCCACGGTTGTTGTATACCTTAGTGCTTTATAGTATCTATGAAGTTCACATTAAACTCTCCGGATTGATATACCGGGTTATTTAATAATTCATAGAGATAATCCACATTCTGTCGATGCCCTCAATAATAACCTCTCCAAGTGCGCTCTGCATTTTCTGGATTGCTTCATCCCGGTTCTTCGCCCAGACAATGAGCTTTGCAACCATGGAATCATAATAAGGAGAAATTCATATCCTGTGTAAATTGCACTGTCTACGTACGCCTTCACCACCCGGGAAATGTACATCTGTGATTTTCCAGGAGACGGGCGGAAATTCTTTTTCGGGTTCTCTGCATTGATCCTGCATTCGATCGCGTGACCTGTGATGCTTGATGTCTTTCTGCTGAAATTTTAGTCTCTGTCCGTCCGCAATCTTAATCTGCTCTTTGATCAAGATCGATACCTGTTACCCACTCTGTCACCGGATGCTCCACCTGGATCCGTGTATTCATTTCCATAAAATAAAAGGCTCCACTCTTTTCTAAGAGAAATTCAATCGTTCCGGCATTCGTATAATGAGCTGCCTTCGCCGCTTTCACAGCCGCTTCCCCATCTTCTGTCTCAATTCCGGTGTCAGTGCTTCTGACGGAGATTCCTCGATCATTTTCTGATGATTTCTCTGGATGGAGCAGTCACGCTCTCCCAGATGGATCACATTTCCATACTTATCTGCAAGAATCTGAAATTCTATATGACGCGGATGTTCTACAAAATGTTCCAGATACATTGTTCCGTCTCCGAATGCCATCTGCGCTTCTTTCTGTGCTGTCTGAAACTTGCCTGGAACTCGTCCGGTGTCTGTGCGACACGCATTCCTTTTCCTCCACCGCCAAGTGCTGCCTTAACGATGATTGGATAACCAATCTCACCAGCGATCTTCTCGCCTTCTTCTACGGTATAGACAGGCTCCTTACTTCCCGGAATAACCGGAACACCTGCTTCCACCATCGTATTTCTTGCAACGGATTTATTTCCAAGAGCACTGATCACCTTTGAATCCGGTCCGATATATGTGATCTTGCACTGTTCACACAGTTCTGCAAATTTGCTGTTTTCAGAAAGGAATCCGAATCCCGGATGGATTGCATCTGCGCCGGACACAAGTGTTGCACTGATGATATTCTGCATATTCAGATAACTTTCTGCGGATGGAGCAGGACCTATACAGACTGCTTCATCTGCGAGCTGGGTATGCAGCGCATCTTTATCTGCCTCAGAGTAAACAGCAACCGTACGGATTCCCATTTCTCTGCAGGCGCGGATCACCCGGACTGCAATCTCCCCTCTGTTCGCAATTAAAATCTTCTCTATCATTTCTTCTGCTCCTGATTTTTTATTCTCCAACCATAGATGTAAGTTCTGCCGTAACAACGACCTTTCCGTTAACTGTTGCCACAGCTTCTCCTACGCCTACCGGTCCTTTTCTTTTAATAATCTTTGTCTCTAATTTCAACTGATCTCCCGGAAATACCATTCCTTTGAAGCGACATTTTGTACACCACCGAAGAATGCAATCTTTCCCTGATTCTCCGGTACACTTAAGATTGCCACAGCTCCTGTCTGAGCAAGTGCCTCAAGAATCAGAACTCCCGGCATTACTGCTTTCTGTGGGAAATGTCCACGAAAGAAATCCTCATGATAAGAAACACCTTTGTATCCAATTGCATATTCTCCCGGAACATAATCTTCAATCTTATCAATCAAAAGAAATGGATGTCTGTGCGGAATGATTTCCTGAATCTGTTCTACATTTAAACTATTCATATCTGAATTCCTTTCTTAAACAATTCTAAAATCGGCTGGCCGTATTCTACCGGTTCTCCGTTTTCTACAAGAACTTCTGCAACTGTACCGGCAAAATTCACTCTCAATCTCATTCATAAGTTTCATCGCTTCTATGATTCCGACAACCTGTCCGGCTTCGACCTTGTCACCAACCTTAACAAAACTCGGTGCATCCTCTGCCGGTGCTGCGTAAAAGTTCCAACCAGAGGTTTGAAACGATCATTTCACCTTCTGTTTCTTTTATCACTGTCCTGATGCTCTTCCTGTGTGTGATCCCTTCATTTCCTGGATTTTGCTGAATTTCTGCTGTCTGAAGACCTGCTGTGACAGTTCCTGTCACCGGAACTACTGCATTGGCGCTGTTCCCATCTCCACCTTCTGCTGTTCTTTCTTCAGATTCAGCTTTGTTCCATTTTCTTCATATTTAAAGCACATTCTTCATCGGCTCTTCCATGGCAAGCTCCATTGCCTTCGCTGCACCGCTTCCGTCTTCTGCCGGAGAGAAGTAATATGATAAGCATCCCTGTACATCCGTAACCGGTCACTTCTGCGTAAATTTTTGCCCCACGCGCTTTTTTGCATGCTCTAGCTCTTCCAGCATTACAACTCCCGCACCTTCACCAAGTACGAATCCATCCCGGTCTTTATCAAATGGAATGGAGGCACGAAGTGGATCGGTAGAAGCAGAAAGTGCTGTCAGTGCTGTAAATCCGGCAATACCAAGTGGGCATACACAGCCTTCGGTTCCTCCTGCAAGCATCATATCTGCGTCACCATACTGATTGTACGGAATGCATCACCAATACAGTTCGTTCCTGTGGCGCAGGCAGTTACGACATTGCTGCATTTTCCACGGAATCCTAACTGAATTGACACATTTCCCGCCGCCATATTGGAAATCATCAAAGGCACCATAAGCGATTCACTCTTGCCGGTCCCTTAGTCAGAATTTTTCATAGCTCTGCTCTGCTACCTGAAGACTTCCAATTCCGGAACCAATCATCACGCCAGCGCGAAATGGGTCTTTTTTTTCAATCTCCAGTCCAGAATCTTCATAAGCTTCTCTGGCTGCTGCAACCGCATATTGAGAAAATGCTTCCATACGTCTGGCTGCTTTTTATCCATATGATCTCCCGGCACAAAGTCTTTGACTTCTGCTGCCAGTTTTACTTTATAATCTGTAGTGTCGAACTTTGTGATCTCACCGATTCCAACCTTACCTTTGCGGATTCCGTCCCAAAATTCAGCTACACTATTTCCAATTGAGTAATTGCACCAAGTCCGGTCACGACCACTCTTGCTTTTTAAGACTTTATTATTTGCCATCTTTTTTGTACTCCTTTCCCTGCATCACTTTCTACATTACCATGCCGCCGTCTACATGCAGCACTTGTCCGGTAATATAAGAAGCATCTTCCGATGCGAAATGCAACTGCTTTTTGCCACCTGCTCAGGCTCTCCAAATTTTCCAAGAGGAATCTGGGCAAGCGTAGCCTCTACAACCTTTTCCGGCAAGCTCTCCGTCATATCTGTATCAATAAATCCAGGAGCTACTGCATTCACAGTAATTCCTCTGGAGCCAAGCTCTTTTGCCACAGCTTTTGTAAGTCCGATAATTCCGGCCTTAGAAGCTGCATAATTGGCCTGTCCTGCATTTCCAGACACACCAACTACAGATGAAATATTCACGATGCGCCCGCTTCTTTGCTTTAACATCTGTCTGGATACTGCCTGGATCGTATGAAATGCGCCTTTTAAATTCGTATCTAACACAGCGTCAAAATCTTCTTCTGACATCCGCATCAACAGACCATCTCTTGTAATACCTGCATTATTCACCAGCACATCCAGATGTCCGTATTCTGCGATCACATTTCCAATAAATTCTTTACATGCCACGTTGTCAGAAACATCACATTTATATATAGAAGCTTCTCCTCCATTTTGCTCAATTTCTGTCTTTAATTCCTGTGCTTTTTCCTCGCTGCCACAGTAATTGATCACAACATACATGCCCGCTACTGCCAGCTCTCTTGCGATTGCCGCACCAATTCCACGGAAGCTCCTGTCACAACTGCTACCTTTTTTTCCATTTTATTTATAACTCCTGTCATTTTTCCTTGTTTCTATATGATCTTTTCCAGATCTTCCCATGTTGCTACATTACATACCTTGACACTTCGGTCAATCTTTTTCATAAATCCTGCCAAAGTCTTGCCCGGCCCGATTTCGATAAATGTATCAACTCCGTCTGCGATCATTTTCTCCATGCTCTGTTGCCAGCGAACGGACGATGTAAGCTGTGTCACAAGTAATCCTGGACTCTTACGAACATCCGTAACCGCTTCTGCCGTCACATTTGTAATATAAGGATCATAAGCTCATGAAATTCTGTCTTATCAAAGCTCCATTTCCAGTTCCTTTGCCGCCGGGGTAAGAGCGTAGAATGAAACGGACCACTAACATTTAACATTACGGTACGTTTTGCACCCGCCTCTTTCAAATGTTCTGCCGCTTTTTCAACTGCTTTTGTTTTTCCTGTAATAACAATCTGACCCGGACAGTTATAGTTCGCTACAGACACACCTTCAATCTCCTGCTGTCACTGCTTCGATTTTCTGCATCTAATCCAAGAATCGCGCACATAGCGCCTTCTCCTGCCGGAACTGTATGCTGCATCAAAATTCCACGTTTTTTCTCACAAGGCGGATCGCATCGGGCTCCAGCCCGCCGGCCACAGAGATGGCTGCGTATTCGCCAAGGCTCAGTCCCGCTGTAATATCTGGTTTTACTCCACGTTCCATCAGAACTTCTGTCATGGCAAGGCATGTTGTTACCATAGCCGCCTGTGTATATTCTGTCTGGTCTAAGAGATCATTTTCCTCAAAACACAATGCTTTCATATCCAGCCCCAGCTGTTCGCCTGCTTCATCAAAGAGCTTTCTGACACTGGCGCTGTTTTCGTAAAAAATCTGCACCCATGCCACATTTCTGCGCCCCTTGTCCCGGATAGATAAATGCAATCTTACTCATATATTTCTTATCCTCCAATTACTACACTTCGGTTTCATACAGATTCAGAGTGCCTATCAAAGCGTCTGTTTCTCTGACCAGTTTTGGATCAATGCCTGACAGCTCATCTGCTCATTTACCAATCCCATGATCTGGCCTGACATGACACTTCCAGTCTTCACATCACCGTCTACACGACAGCTTTTTCTAAGACCTCCAAGAGTCATAAGTTCCAACTCTTCAAATGGAGCACCTTCCTGTTCCATCTTCAAGTATTTTTTTGTCATCTCATTGCGAAGTGCCCGTACCGGGTGTCCTGTTGTACGTCCTGTGACTCTTGTATCAATGTCACTTGCCTTTAAAATCTTATCCCTTGTAATTCTGGTGCACCTGTGCCTCTTCTGTGACAACAAATGCAGTTCCCATCTGTACAGCCTTTGCTCCCAGCATAAATGCTGCTGCAATTCCTCTTCCGTCTCCGATTCCACCTGCGGCAATAACCGGAATATCGACTGCATCAACGACCTGTGGTACAAGTGTCATAGTCGTTGCTCTCCGACATGTCCGCCAGACTCGCAGCCTTCTGCAACAATTGCATCTGCTCCTGCCCGCTCCATACGTTTCGCAAGAGCCACAGAAGCAACAACAGGAATTACTTTCACTCCTGCTTCCTTCCACATTTCCATATATTTTCCCCGGACTTCCGGCTCCAGTCGTCACGACCTGGACACCTTCTTCCACAATTACTTTCGCAACATCAGCCGCATAAGGGCTCATAAGCATAATATTCACTCAAATGGTTTGTCCGTCAGCTTGCGTGCTGCCCGTATCTGCTCGCGCACCCACTCTGCCGGAGCACTGGCGGCACCAATAAGTCCAAGACCACCTGCTTCTGAAACAGCAGCCGCCAGATGATGCTCAGCTACCCATGCCATACCGCCTTGATGATCGGGTATTTTATTCCGAGAAGTCTTGTTATTTCTGTCTGCATAATTACTCCTATCTTGTTCCTTTGAGCACTTTTGCCTATCCATAATTTATCGAAGGCACGCTTTGCTACCTTCCGCTGGCAGCGGTACATAAGGCGCTAAAGGACAGCGCCTAAGAACCGGCCGCTCCAGAGAGTACCTTCTTCTCAAATTATGGATATGCAAAATTATCGTTTTATCTACTATTTCTCTCTTTTAATTAAAATGTAGGTTCAACTATTTCTGGTGATTTTCCACATACTTCACTACGTCGCCGACTGTTTTGAGTGTTGGAAGGTCTTCTTCCGAATTTCGATCTCATATTCATCTTCTAATGCTGTTACCATCTCGAAGTAGGTCTAAAGAATCTGCGTCTAAATCCTCTTTGAAATCTGCACTCTGTAACCTTCTCCACATCAATCGCTAAATTCTCTGCGATAATCTCTCTAATCTGCTCTAACATAATTTTTTTCTCCTTTTACCATTCAATAATTGTTGCGCCCCAGGTCAGGCCTGCCCCGAATCCTGCCAGCACGATTTTCTGTCCTCGTTTTAATCTTCCGTCTCTGTTCATTTCATCTAACAGAATCGGAATACTTGCGAAGATGTATTTCCATACTCTTCCATGTTCATTGAAATTTTTCGACCGGTTCGCCCATGCGTTTTTGCTACGGCTTCCAGAATTCTCCGGTTCGCCTGATGTAAAAATGTACCAATCGATTTCTTCTGGTTTTTCTTTTTTTCCAGCACTTCCTGAATGACTTCCGGTACCTGCTTAATCGCAAACCGGAATACTCCCCTGACCGTCCATCTGCATGAGATAGTCTTCACTGTTCAAATGTTTCCCGCCAATCTCATCATTTTTTGAAGAAGGAAGTCCATTCTCCTCTCGCTTACTGTTACACAAAAGCGCCTCTCCTCGAGTCCGTCAGAATGTGCCGCCGGAATATAACTGGCTCTTTTCATCTTTTTTTTTATTACTGCTGCACCGGCGCCGTCTCCGAAAAGAATACACGTCCCACGGTCCTTCCAGTTCGTCAGCCTGGACAGCGATTCACTTCCTACGATCAGAACTGTCTGATAAATCCACTTTCTATGTATGCCAATGCTGTATTGTATGCCAGTACAAACCCGGTACACGCTCCATTCAAATCAAAACAGACTGCTTTGTCTGCACCAATGGCCTTTTTGCACTTCGCATGCGCCACATGGAATAATGACATCCGAAGAAATCGTGGACATCAGAATCAGATCCAGTTCTTCTGGTAAAACTCCTGCATTATCAAGAGCTCGTTTGCAGCTTCATTCGCCATGGACACGGTCGTCTCTTTCACTGCAATATGGCGTCTCGCAATTCCGGTCCGTTCTCTGATCCATGAATCACTTGTCTCTACAAGCTCTGCTACCCCATCATTATCCATAACATACATCCGGGACACAGGAGCCTGTTCCACAAAATCTTGCACTCATATCTTTCCTTTCTGAAGTTTTCTTTGAACTTCAATTTATTTGAGTTTCAATTATTTTGACTTCCAAAGTATACATAACAAAAAAGCTTTGTCAAGAACATTTTTCTTAAATCCGACTTTTCTCCTCTTCCAAAACCCATTGATTTTCCCCGAAAACTCTCTATACTATCTTTTATGGTAACTATATCGTAAGGGAGTGTATCTGATTTATGAATAAAAAAAGAAGTTTTGAGATCCGCAAGCAGTTTACCCCGAAAACTGCACAATTACCCGTATCTGCGGCTGTTATGTGGATCATGAAAAAGAGAAAAAATGGAGATGAAAAAGCTTTTCTTTCCATGCCGGAGGAAGAAGCTTTCAAGTATTTTGACATTTTCAGGCATACATTATCCGGAACTGTTGGCAAGAACCTGATGACTATGGAATTCCCGCTGAACCAGGAGCTGGAAGGCGGCGCGCAGGAGCTCCTTTTAAGGCTGCGGATACGAAACTACTGATGATCTGCTTTTGGAAGAATTCCTACGACAAGGTCATTGAGAACTACGAATTCGCGGAAAAACTACTATATTATATTGATTCATGCTGCATACGATGTGCCAGGGAAATCTTCCGATAATATGGAAATGTTTGACGCTTCCGATACCGTATATGAACATATCATGTGCATATCTGCCCGGAAATTGGACGAAAGCCGGACTTTACATATAACGCCGCCGAAAAGAACAATATTGAAGACCGTATCCGTGACTGGTTCGTGGAGATGCCTGCGACCGGTTTTCTCTTCCGGCTTTCCAGGATCGTGCAAGTGACGTTCATCACGTCCTATACTACTCCAAGAAACCAGAAGATCTCCAGCCTGACTTTATTGCAAAATGTACTTGGCAATATTACACCGCTTACTGCAAAGGATCAAAGACAACGTTTCAGTCTCTTGTCAGTGATACACCTTCGGTGAGGATTGTGAATTTGCGACAATGTCCACGACAATCTGAATGGAACTTATGGAAGAGACAAAGGGAATCTCCTTACCCACTGGAGCTGTCGTCAGACGTGAAACACCTGTTAGAGCGAAGTGGAGTCCCGGAAGAAAAAGAACATTTCGATAAGAATTTTGAGGAAGCTGTCGGTGAGAAAATACTCTCCTTGCAACATTGCCAGTGTCAAACTTTCCAGATTGAGAGACACCTGATATTGTAATGAATTAATCCCGGAAAGATCCACCTCATAGAGACCCGTGAAATCGATGGAAGACGTTGTCTTGTCATCGCGATTGACGACCATCTTGAGGTAAATGGCATTGAAGTCCGTTAAAATGTAGGTTAAAACAGAAAGTTTTTCTAAACTTTCTGTTTTTATTTGTATTCCCCGAGTTTCTGTATAATTGTATACTATATAGATACCAGTGTCATAAATCTATTTTTCATTTTGTGCTTGCACAAAATGAAAGTTAGATTTCATGACATGCCAGATATGAGCCTAGAAGCGTGGCTTGGCTGCGCGATATGCGAATATCTGATAGAATTGCGAGAGTGTACAGCACGCAGCAATTCGTATGGTATCAAAAATTAGAATTTATCGAAAGGAAGAGTAGTTATGGAGAAAAACACAAACAAAAAAGTGCCAGTGCTCTCATTGGGCAGCATTTCTTATGGCAACCTCTGCAATTGGTCCTGGATTCCTTTACACAGACCGGACAGTTCAAGGAAACCTCAAAGGAAGCTTTGGCTTCGTAATCTTAGTATCAGTTATTTTAGCAGCAATCGTTCAGGTTAACGTATGGGAGAGTCTTATGCGTATCCGGTATGCGTGGTCAGGACGTTGCTAACAAAGTCCTGCCAGGTCTTGGATATGTGATCGCATTCCTCGTTGTAGCCGGCGGACTTGTATTCAACATTGGTAACGTTGGCGGCGGTGCCCTCGGATTCAACAACTTGCTTGGCATCCCGACTACATATGGCTGCTTCCTCGCAGGAGCAATCGCAATCTGTGTATTCCTTTACAAAATGCATTAGATGCAATGGACACACTGACAAAAATTCTTGGTGGTATCATGATCGTCGTTATTTTGTTGTCATCCTGATTGTAATAAAACCACCAGTAGGAATGGCTGTAAAAAGGAAACATTTGTACCAACTGCTCCTATGGACAGTATCTTCCCTGCAATTCTGACACTTCTTGGCGGAACTGTTGGCGGATACATCACATTTGCCGGTGCACATCGTCTGATCGATGCCGGTATTACAAAAGAAGAAATTTAAAGAGATCAACAAGAGTTCTGTTATGGGAATCAGAATTAAAACAATCGTCCGTATCTTTTTGTTCCCTTGCAATCTTAGGCGTTGTTGTTGAGACTGCAACTTCCCAGCTACAACTCTTGATGCAAAGCAACCCGGCTGCCGACGCATTTTACAGGGTGCAGGTCAGATTGGGTACCGTTTCTTCGGACTGGTACTTTTGTGTGCGGCTGTTACATCTATCATCGGATGCGCCTACACATCTGTATCTTTCCTGAAAACTTTCAGCAAGACAATTGCCAACAATGAAAAAATGGTTCATCGTTGGATTTATCGCTCTTAGTACCGTTGTTATGGCTCTCATCGGACAGCCTGCAACTCTGCTCGTATTAGCAGGTGCCCTCAACGGACTGATCCTTCCTATTACATTGGGAGTATGTCTGATCGCATCTCAGAAGAAGTCTATCATGGGCAGAACTACAAACACCGATCGTGCTTCTGATCCTTGGAATTATTGTAGTTGTAATCTCTGCATACCTTGGAATCACTTCCTTGGAAAGCTGAGCGCACTGTTCGGATAAGGAGATGTTTTTTATGGAAGAAATTAAAATCCACACAGCCGGTGACTCTTCTGTCCTGATTGAATTCGGACAGGAGATCTCCCCGAGATCAATGCAAAATTACGGCCTTCGTCCATCTGATGAAGGCCCAACATGTTGAAGGAGTCAAAGATATGATTCCTGCATTTACAAGTCTTCTGATCAACTATGATCCAAGAGTTGTAAATTACGGCGCATTAAAAGAGCGTCTGGAAAAGCTGTTAAAACTTGAGGTCAGCCAGGAAACTGCTCCATCACGGATCTTTGATATTCCGGTCTGCTACGGTGGCGAATATGGACCTGACCTGGAAAATATCGCAATGCATGCCAATCTTTCTACTCAGGAAGTAATTGATATCCACAGCAGTGAAGACTATCTGATCTACATGCTCGGATTCCTTCCTGGATTTTCTTATCTTGGGGGACTGGACGAACGGATCCACACCCAAGACTTGCAAATCCGCGTATTAAGATTCCGGCAGGAAGCGTCGGCATCGGCGGTTCCCAGACGGGAATCTATCCGCTCGACTCCCCTGGAGGCTGGCAGCTTCTGGGGCTGACCCGGTAAAGACTTCACGATCCAAACCGAGATTCCAATCCTTTTCGAAGCCGGTGATTATATTCATTTTGTACCGGTCACAGAAAAAGATTTTCTTGAGAT
>VOFB01003967.1_pt1 | contig 21860 bp, 34 predicted proteins | sample 5384141 | NCBI WGS metagenome assembly VOFB01 (sample SAMN12384721, study PRJNA508395) | human gut metagenome | isolation source: healthy gut A | host: Homo sapiens | reverse complement strand
GTGCTGCCGTGCGTCAGCCTGAGAAGGCCGTGTGATGTGATAAAGGCAATACCGCATGATTGAACAAGAGTGATTTGTGAGTAAATTTTGCGTATTGACGAGGCACAGTTTTGCGGTAATACTTGATGTATTACCGTGAAACTGCAACAAAGTCAGGACACAAAAATTTCCGCAAAGCACCGCCGCTTTAATTGTGCGGGTGTTGCCTGAAATATGCAGAGCCAAACTTGCGCTATTACTATAACGGTGTGAGCGGAAAATGTCAATGCGGCGCTTTTCCATGGCTGCCGAAAATTTCCCTTGACAAAGCCGGAATTTTATATAAAATATACGGCGTAAGTGAATACATGTCCTTATCGAGAGCGGTGGAGGAACGGCCCTGGAAACCCGGCAACCTGCGTTGTTTTGCAACGTAAGGTGCCAAATCGGCGTAAGAATACGAAAGATGAGGGAGCAAAACGAACTTTTCGCTCCCGCTGAGGAGCGTTAATGCTCTGAAAATGAACTGTAGAAAGGAACTGATACTTAATGGCACATCATTTTTCACCTCGGAATCGGTTACGGAAGGCCATCCCGATAAAATCTGCGACCAGATCTCGGACGCGATTCTTAACGAGATTTTAACGCAGGATCCGTATGCCCGCGTAGCCTGTGAGACCACCTGCACCACCGGTATGGTTCAGGTAATGGGCGAGATTTCCACTTCCTGCTATGTGGACATCGAAGGTTGTCCGCGACACGGTTCGTGAATCGGCTACGACCGCGCGAAGTACGGCTTTGACTGCGACACCTGCGCTGTCCTGACCGCCATCGACGAGCAGTCCGCCGACATTGCACTCGGCGTTGACAACTCCCTCGAGAGCAAGGAGGGTGCCTCTGGGCTGACCTCGCCATCGGCGCAGGCGATCAGGGTCATGATGTTCGGCTATGCGTGTGATGAAACCAAGGGAGCTGATGCCGCTGCCGATCTCTCTGGCGCACAAGCTGGCAAAGCGCCTGACCGACGTTCGCAAGGACGGCACGTTCGACTATCTGCGTCCGGACGGCAAGAGCCAGGTTTCCGTTGAGTATGACGAGGACAATCAGCCGGTCCGCGTGGATACGGTTGTTATTTCCACTCAGCACAGCCCGGAGGTGTCCCTCGCGCAGATTCGTGAGGACATGATCGAGCAGGTGGTAAAGAAGGTCATTCCGTCCCATCTGCTGGATGAGAATACCAAGTATTTCATCAACCCGACCGGCCGTTTCGTCATCGGCGGGCCGCACGGCGATTCCGGCCTCACGGGCCGCAAGATTATTGTGGACACATATGGCGGCATCTGCCGGCACGGCGGCGGCGCGTTCTCCGGCAAAGATCCGTGGAAGGTCGACCGCTCCGCTGCCTATGCGGCGCGTTGGGTGGCCAAGAACATTGTGGCGGCAGGTCTGGCAAAGCGCTGCGAGATTCAGCTGGCGTACGCCATCGGCGTAGCCGATCCGGTGTCCATCATGGTAGAGACCTTCGGCACCGGCGTTGTTGGCGACGATGTGCTTGAGAAGGCCGTAGAGAAGGTGTTCGACCTGCGTCCGGCGGCGATCATCGAGCAGCTTGACCTGCGCAAGCCGATCTACAAGCAGCTGGCAGCCTACGGCCACATGGGCCGCGAGGAGCTTGGCGTGAAGTGGGAGAATACCGATAAGGTTGAGGCGCTGAAGGCAGCGGTAAACGCATAAATTTAGCGTGAAGTTATAAAAGGCTTCGGAACGTTCGTTCCGGAGCCTTTTTCGTGCAGTAATGGAGAATTGATAATGGAAAATGGAAAATTGACGCGATGGGTGAGGTTTACCGTATATTCGGTGTTACGGCTGCAATTCGGAGGGGGAAAGGGCGCGGCGACTCGGCGCGCCCTACAAAACCTATCTGTTCTGCACAACATAAATGAAAAAATGGAGAATGGAAAATCTACACATTCATTTTCCATTCTCCATTATCAATTCTCAATTACTGCATCGGCTTTGTAATCTGCCGAAATCTCAGCAAAAACAGCGTTGTCGTTGTAGCCGCGGCTAATAAATCCGCGACCGGCTCTGCGAGGAACACGGCGAACAGCTTATCCGCGAAAAAGTGCGGCAGGATTAAAATAAACGGTATCAGCAGGAAAACCTTGCGCTCGAGCGCGAGAAAAAGTGAGATTCTCGCCTCGCCGAGCGCCACAAACGACTGCTGGAATCCGGTCTGGAACGCATTGGTAAATCCGAGCGCAAAGTATACGCGCAGCGCCCAGATGGTGCGTTCGACCAGCTCCTCATCCGAGGTGAACAGGTGCACGACCGTATGCGGGAACAGCTGCACAGCTGCCCAGATCGAAAACGCGAACACGAACGCCGCCGCGAGATTCAGCTGCACGACGCGCTTCATGCGGTCGGGCCGCTTCGCGCCGCAGGCATAGCTGAGGATGGGCTGCGCGCCCTGCGCGAGTCCGGTCAGCGGCAGCTGCACCATCTGCGCCACCGAGGTCAGGATGGTCATTGCGCCGACCGCCGCATCGCCGCCGTACTTTTGCAGCGATACGTTGAACGCGATGGTGAGCAGGCTTTCTGTGGACTGCATGACAAACGGGGACGCGCCCAGACCGACTGCGGATGCCAGAACCGGTCGGTCAATGCGGAAATACGCGCGTTTTTAAGCGCAGAACCGTCTGCTTTCCGGTCAGAAACCGCAGAACCCATGCCGCAGACACCGCCTGCGAGAGAATTGTTGCCACAGCCGCACCGCGCACGCCCATTTTCAGCACGAAGATGAACAGCGGGTCAAGCACGGTGTTGAGCACCGCACCGATGACAACGGTTTTCATCGCAACCGAGGAGCGGCCCTGCGCGGTGATGAAGCCGTTCAGACCGAGCGATGTCATCACGAAAATCGTGCCGAGAACGTAGAGGTTGAGGTACTGCATCGCATACGGGAGCGTGTCGGCAGATGCGCCGAACAGTTTCAGTAATGGCGCCTGAAACAGCAGGAAAAGTGCTGTCAGCACGAGTGCAAGCGCCCAGAGCGCCGCCGTACACGTTCCGAGGATGCGTTCCGCGCGGTCGTGCTCCTTTGCGCCGAGCGCGATAGACGCCCGCGGTGCGCCGCCCATGCCGATCAGTGCCGCGAACGCGGAAATGAGCGTGATGACCGGGAACGTAACGCCCATGCCGGTCAGCGCCAGCTTGCCCTCGAGCGGGATGCGTCCGATGTAAATACGGTCTACGATGCTGTACAGCAGGTTGACCACCTGTGCCGTGATGGTCGGCAGCGCCAGCCGAAAGAGCAGCGGCCCTACGGGTGCTGTGCCGAGGGCCGCTGTCTGCTGATTCTGTTGTTCACTCATGCCTTGCTGTCCTCACGGATGAGCACGCGGATGGCTTCCACGGCGGCCTTTACGCCGCGCTCGGTGGCGTCAGGCGGGATGGCGGGAGCGTCATCGTTGTCCGCGTTCCACAGCACGTTGAGCACCGCGCCGCACCGAACGTGCAGCACCTGCGCGACGATCATGAGCGCGGCGGTCTCCATCTCGCTGGTGAGCGCGCCTGCCGCCTTCCATGCCTTCCACTTGGCGGTCAGCTCGTCCGCGATTGGCATCTGCGCGGGACGAATTTCGCCGTAAAAGCTGTCCTTGGACTGGATAACGCCCGTGTGATAGGTGGAAGCCGAGCGCCTTGGCGGCTTCATTCAGCGCGGAAACAACAGAAAAATCCGCGACTGCCGGGAACTCGATGGGGAGGTACTGCGGCTCGTGCCCTCCTGCCGGATGGCGCCGGTGGCAATGACGATATCGCCGCCCTTTACCTTGTCCACAATGCCGCCGGACGTGCCGACGCGGATAAACGTATCGGCGCCGCACTGGATCAGCTCTTCCATCGCGATGGAAGCCGACGGACCGCCGATGCCGGTCGAGCATACCGCAACCGGAACGCCGTCCAGAGAGCCTGTCCACAGCGTGTACTCGCGGTTGTGGGCGATCTGCTTCGGGTCATCGAAATACTGCGCGATCTTCTCGCACCGCGCCGGGTCACCGGGCAGAATGACGTACCGCCCGATATCGCCCTTGGTGATCTGAATGTGCATCTGTCTGCCGTCTATCAACATACGATTTCACCCTCCCGTTCTACGGTTCTGATGTTTTTCTCCGCCTTGCTGCGCGGCAGCATGACCTCGTGCCCGCAGCCGAGGCATTTCAGCCTGAAATCCATACCGATACGCAGCACCTGCCACTGCTTGCTGCCGCACGGGTGCTGTTTTTCATGGTAAGAATGTCGTTTACCTGTATATCCATTGGGTTCACTTCCTTTGTTGGGGGCAATACCGCTATGCGGTGTTACCCCTACCTATTATCATAGTAGATGGGGCTGTTCAGATTCGCTCTAAAGGCACACGCAGTGCGCGGCAATGCCTTGTTTGGAGCCGGTAAAGCCCAGTCCCTCCTCGGTGGTCGCCTTGACCGAAACCTGCTCGACCGCGCAGCCGATGGCGGCGGCAAGGTTCTCGCGCATCTGCAGAATGTGCGGCGCGAGCTTGGGCGCCTGTGCGAGCACGGTCGCATCCAGATTGCCGAGCTGCCAGCCGCTTTTCGCGCACGAGCGCGGCAACGTGACGCAGCAGCGCGAGGCTGTCCGCGCCCGCGTAACGCGGGTCGGTATCCGGAAAATGCCTGCCGATATCGCCGAGCGCGAGCGCGCCGAGCAGGGGGAATCCATGACGGCGTGCGTGAGCACATCCGCGTCCGAGTGACCGTCCAGACCAAGCTCAAACGGAATGTTCACACCGCCGATGATGCACGGTCTGCCGGAGACCAGTCTGTGTACGTCGTAACCGTGTCCGATGCGCATATTACTTGTCCTCCCTTGTGAGGAGCGCTTCCGCAACGAGAATGTCCTCCGGCGTGGTGATCTTAATGTTCTGGTAGCTGCCGTGGGTCGCCTTGACGATGGTGCCGAGCGACTCGACAGCCGCGCAGTCATCGGTGAAGCTGTAGCCGCGCTCAGCAGCCGAGGTGAGCGCACGGCGGAGCAGGTCCTTGCGGAATACCTGCGGGGTCTGCACCGCGGCAAGCGTGTCGCGGGCGACATCGGCGGCGATATTGCCATCCTTGATGCGCTTGATGCTGTCCTGACCGGAACGACCGGCGCGGCAGCGCCGTACTCGGCGGCGGTGGTAACCGCCTCGGTGATAACGGCCTCGGAGACGAGCGGGCGGGCGCCGTCGTGTACGGCAACGAGCACGGCGTTTTCCGGTGCGGCCGTGATGCCCGCGAGAACGGATTCCGTGCGGGTCTCGCCGCCGCGCGTTACCGTGCACAGCTTGTCAATGGAGAAGGCCTTCGCCAGCTCGGTATAGGGCATGATGTCCTGCTCACGGCAGACGAGCACGATATCGCGGATGGCGGAGCATTTCTGGAAGGCGGAAAGCGTGCGTGCGAGGACGGGTACGCCGTCAATCTCGAGCAGCAGTTGTTTTCGCCGCCCATGCGGCGGAGAGGAGCCTGCCGCTACGATAACAGCGCATACGGCGGGGAGATCAGTTTTTTTCTGCGTTTTCCCAGCATAATTGTTCGGTCCTTTTCTATCCAAAGGCTTTGTGAGCCTTTTGGTTTGTTTGGATAAATCTTTGTACCGTTATTTTACACGATATCGGCAAAATTTACAAGAGCACAAAGAAAAGATAGGAGTCAGGAGTAATGGAGAATTGAGGATGGAGAATGAATGTGATGGTTTACATGGTTTCATTTTGTTATATCGCATTATGAAAGGTATACCGTAGGGAACGGCAAGGCGAAGTGCGGCAACGCCGCAAGAAAAAAGTGCCATGCGGTGCGACCTCGGCGTTCCAAATTTAATGATTTGGTACACGCTATCCCGTAGGGGAGCACAGTGTGCTCCCCGAACAGCGTAAAATCGAACGGTTCGTGGGCGAACAATGTTCGCCCCTGCGGTTATGCGTGTCCAAAGGAAACGGCGACCATCAATCCAGCGAGAAACAGCCACCCGCCAAATCCCGACTTCCACAGGAGGACGCCGCCCGCAAGGAGGACGAGAACGGACACGCCCGCAATCCCGTTCAGCAGGCGTGTAAACCGTCCGTCCGCGAGGTGCCGGAGCGCCATGCCGCCGTCGAGCGGGGGGCACGGGCAGCAGGTTGAACAGCCCGAGCAGGGCACTCGCGCCGGCAAGCCGGTACGCGCCGAGCGGGTTCGCCAGTGCGGGGAGCGCAAAGCTGGCCGCCGGTCCGGCGAGGCAGATGGCGGCGCGCGAAAACGACGACGGCGGCAGGCTGCACCCGCAGGACAGCGCCGCAGGCGGTCAGGCACAGGGCGTGCACCGTGCCGCCGGACAGCCGAATGACGAAAAGGTGTCCGCACTCATGTACAGCCGCCGCCAGCAGGAAAATGGGGAGCACGCCGCTCTCATCCGCGCACCAGAGCGCAGCCATGAGCACAAGAAAGCCGTCACGGACCTGAATCCGGCTCACAGCGTCAGATAGTCGGCAGGATCGAGCGCCGCGCCGTTGTGCCACAGCTCGAGGTGCAGGTGCGGACCGGTGGCGTTGCCGGTCTGACCGACCTTGGCGATCTGCTCGCCGCAGGTCACTTTATCACCGACTTTGGCGGAAATGCTGCTGCAGTGCGCGTATAAGGTTGCAAAGCCGTCCGCGTGATCGACAATGATGTACAGGCCGTAGCCGGATTCGCCGGTCTCGCGCACCGTGCCGTCCGCGAAGGCGGTGATGGGCGTGCCCTCGTCTGCGGCAAGGTCAAGCCCATAGTGAAAACCCGGCTGACCGGTGATGGGACTGAGCCTGCTGCCGAAAGAGGACGTCAGCGTGCCGGAAGTCGGCGTGGCGTGCTCGAACTCCAGCGGATAGACGGTCTGGTCAACCGTGTCGGGGAACAGGGTCTGGTCGCGGTCTAAAAATATCGTCCGCACCGCCGGAGGATTCCGCAGGAACGGTATCTGCGGGCATGGCAGAGCCGCCGAATACTGCAAGAACATGGTCAGCATTTGCCGCGCCGGACAGGGCAGAAGCCGCCTTTTCGCGCACGGTCTGCGCGAAGGGGATATCGGCGTATTTTATCACACCGGCAGCGAGAACCAGCGTTACGATGAATAACAGTCCTTTTCCGTGGCGTTTTTCGGTCATGGGGTACCCTCCTTGAAATTTTGCACAGATTGAATGAATATCGTAATCGGTATGGTGTACATGCAAATTGTTTGAAACGGCATGCCGAGTCAATCCAATTTATGAAAGGGAAGGGCGCTTATGCGGTTCTCAGCATGAGAAAAATTTTTCAGGCTCTCTCTGCAAAAATGACGGCGGAATGGAAGTAATTTGCAGGAATCCTTGCGGGCGGACAAGTGTTCTTGTGAGAAGATACAAAAAACGTAAAGTTACTCAAAAGATAATCAGTAGATTATCTGAAATTGTATTCTCAGTGCAAAAAAGTGCGCCGAAATGCGGAAATGGTAGTATAATGTGAAGCATAATCCAAGACACCGATAGGGTATGCCGATTCGGGGAAACAAAGGAGAAGATTTCACCATGAAGAAAACACTCAGTATGCTTCTTGCCGGCGCTATGCTGGCTACGGCGCTGACCGGCTGCGGCGGCTCCGCTTCGAGCAGCTCCGATTCGCAGAACAGCGGCTCCGACAGCACCGCTTCCGGCACTGCCTTCAAGATTGGCGGCACCGGCCCGCTGACCGGCGCGGCTGCTATTTACGGCAACGCCTGCAAGAACGGCGCACAGATCGCGGTTGACGAGATCAACGCTGAGGGCGGCGATATTCAGTTCGAGCTGAACTATCAGGACGATGAGCACGACGCCGAGAAGGCCGTCAACGCCTACAACACCCTGAAGGACTGGGGGATGCAGCTGTCTCTCGGCTCCGTAACCTCCAAGCCGTGCGAGGCTACCGCCGCTGAGAACTACAGCGACCGTATTTTTCGCACTGACTCCGTCTGCTTCCACCGTTGCGGTAACCGCAGATAAGGACAATGTGTTCCAGATGCTTCGTTGACCCCAACCAGGGCAGCGCCTCCGCGCAGTACATCGCCGACAAGAGCCTCGCCACCAAGGTCGCTGTCATCTGGAAGAACGACGACGTTTGCTCCACCGGCATTCACGACAAGTTCGTTGCAGAGGCAAAGACCAAGGGCCTGCAGGTCGTTTCCGACAACACCTTCACCGATGCTTCCGCTAACGACTTCTCCGTTCAGCTGAACGACGCAAAGAGCAAGGGCGCTGACCTGGTATTCCTGCCGATGTACTATCAGCCGGCATCCCTGATCCTGACCCAGGCAAACGCAATGGGCTACGCACCGAAGTTCTTCGGCGTGGACGGCATGGACGGCATCCTGACCATGGAAGGCTTTGATCCCAAGCTGGCCGAGGGCGTTATGCTCCTGACCCCGTTCAACGCAGACGCAACCGATGAAAAGACCGCTTCCTTCGTTAAGAAGTACAAAAGGAGCAGTTCGGCGAAACCCGAACCAGTTTGCAGCTGATGCTTATGACTGCGTTTACGCTTACAAGCAGGCACTCGAGAATGCAGGCGCTACGCCGGATATGTCCGCTGAGGACCTGTGCGACAAGATGATCGAGCAGTTCACCTCCATGACCTTTGACGGCCTGACCGGCGAAGGCATGACCTGGGATGAGACCGGTGCCGTATCCAAGTCCCCGAAGGGCATGGTTATCAAGAACGGCGCTTACGTTGGTATGTAAGACAGAACCGTAGGGTTCCAACAGCATAAACGCAAGGGCGAGTGAAGGAGGTCTGGGCAGTCCTCCTTTACCGCTATTAAAAGAAGATAGGAGGTAGGAGATAGGAGGTAGGAGTGGACGACGATAAACGTTTCCCGTAGGGGCGCGACGACTCGGCGCGCCGTATAAACCGTATGCACATCGTTACGAACGGCGCGCCGGGGTCGTCGCGCCCTACGGTACGGGTAAATCATCGGATAAATTCCTCCCTCCCTAACTCCTACCTTAAAAGAAAGAATGGGGTGTTCCAAACCATGAGCTTTTTTGAATCATTTGATCAGCGGCATCAGCCTGGGCAGTATTTATGCCATCATCGCACTGGGATATACCATGGTATATGGCATTGCAAAAATGCTGAACTTCGCGCACGGCGATGTTATCATGGTAGGCGGCTACATGTGCTTCTGCGCTACCACCTTTCTCGGCTGGCCGGCGTGGATGGGCGTTGTGCTGGCTGTTATTGTCTGCACCGCGCTCGGTGTTGTTATTGAGAGACTTGCCTACAAGCCGCTGCGCATGGCGCCGTCGCTGGCCGTGCTGATCACGGCCATCGGCGTTTCGTACTTTCTGCAGAATGCGGCGCTGCTGATCTGGTCCTCCAACCCGAAGACCTTTACCTCGGTCGTTACCGGCGAGGCGCTCAGCCTGTTCGGCGGTCAGATGCAGATCTCCAAGGTGACGCTCGTTGCCATCGCGGCGTGCGTTGTCATCATGGTCGCTCTGACGCTGTTCACTGGCAAGAGCAAGGTCGGCACGGCGATGCGTGCGGTGTCCGAAGACAAGGGCGCGGCGGAGCTGATGGGCATCAACGTCAACATGACCATCTCCCTGACCTTTGCAATCGGCTCCGGTCTGGCCGCAATTGCCGGCGTTCTGCTCTGTTCAGCCTACCCCACGCTCCAGCCGACCACCGGTTCCATGCCGGGTATCAAGGCGTTTACCGCCGCTGTCTTCGGCGGAATCGGATCCATACCGGGCGCGATGGTCGGCGGCGTGCTGCTGGGCGTGATCGAGATTCTCGGCAAGGCGTACATTTCCACGCAGCTTTCCGACGCTATCGTATTCGGGGTGCTGATCCTCGTGCTGCTGGTCAAGCCGGACGGGCTGCTTGGCAAGCGTGTCAGCGAGAAGGTTTAAGGGGGCAGTCATATGAACAAGTTAAAATCCTATGCTGCGTCCAAGCGCGGACGTGACACGCTGCTGTGCTTCGGCATTGTCATTATTGCGTACATCATCGTGCAGGCAGCCATCGCGGGCGGCGGCATCTCCAGCCAGATCAAGGGTCAGCTCGTGCCGATCTGCGCGTATGTCGTCATGGCGGTGTCGCTGAACCTGACGGTCGGCATCCTTGGCGAGCTGTCGCTCGGCCATGCGGGCTTTATGTCGGTCGGCGCGTTTGCGGGCATTGTCACCACCACCTGTCTGGCGGATGCGATTCCGCTTGCACCGCTGCGTCTGGCTGTCGCTATGGTCGTTGCCGGACTGTTTGCGGCGATTGCGGGTGTCATCGTCGGCGTGCCGGTGCTGCGCCTCAAGGGCGACTACCTCGCCATCATCACCCTCGGCTTCGGCGAGATCATCAAAAAAACCTTGTAAACGTTATGTATCTCGGTCTGGATGATGCCGGTCTGCATTTCAGCCTGGTCAACCAGAATTTCCAGCTGGGCGACGGCGGCAAGATGATCATCAACGGCCCGATCGGCGTATCCGGCGTCACCAAGATCTCCACCTTCACCTCGGGCGTTGTGCTCATCCTCGTTACGCTGTTCTTCGTGCTGAATTTTGTAAACAGCCGCACGGGACGTGCTGTTATGGCGGTCCGCGACAACAAGATCGCCGCTGACTCCATCGGCATCTCCACCTCGCACTACAAGCTGCTCGCGTTCGTGGTCTCTGCGGCGTTCGCAGGCATGGCGGGCACGCTGTACGCGATGAACTTCTCCACCGTAACCGCTGCCAAGTTTGACTTCAACACCTCCATCCTGGTGCTTGTTTTCGTCGTTCTCGGCGGTCTGGGCAATATCTGGGGTTCCATCATAGCAGCCGCCGCGCTGCTTACGGTTCTGCCTGAGCTTCTGCGCGGCCTTAACGATTACCGCATGCTCATTTATGCAATCCTGCTGATTGCAATGATGCTGTTCAACAACTCCTCCTTCAAGGTTCGCCTGCTGGAGAAGCGCGCAATGCGTCAGATGGAAAAGGCCGAAAAAGGCCGGCGGCAAGAAGGAGGGTGCGTAAGCCATGGCAATGCTGGAAGTTACTTCGCTCGGCATTTCGTTCGGCGGTCTGCGTGCCGTTGACGAGCTGAGCATGAAAATCGAAAAGGGCGGTCTGGTCGGCCTCATCGGCCCGAACGGCGCAGGCAAGACCACCGCGTTCAATATGCTGACCGGCGTGTACCGCCCGACCGACGGCGGCATCCGTCTGGACGGACAGAACCTCATCGGTAAAAAGCCGCATGAAATCTGCAAGCTGGGCGTTGCCCGTACGTTCCAGAACATCCGCCTGTTCTCGCAGCTGAGCGTGCTGGATAACGTAAAGACCGGTCTGCACAATCAGATCACCTACTCGTTCGCAGAGAGCATGTTTCACCTCGGCTCCCTACCGCAAAAAAGGAGAAGCAGATGGACGAAAAGGCGCTCGAGCTGCTGCGCGTGTTCGATCTGGACGGCGTAGCCGACTACAAGGCGGCAAACCTGCCGTACGGCAAGCAGCGCAAGCTCGAGATCGCGCGTGCGCTCGCTACCAACCCCAAGCTGCTGCTGCTCGACGAGCCTGCCGCGGGCATGAACCCGAACGAGACCGAGGGAGCTGATGGAGACGATCGAAATCGTCCGCAAGAGGTTCGGCGTAACCGTCCTGCTTATCGAGCATGACATGAAGCTGGTCTCCGGTATCTGCGAGTACCTGTATGTGCTCAACTTCGGCCGGCTGCTGGCGGAGGGCACGCCTAAGGAAGTGCTGAGCAATCCGGAAGTCGTTAAGGCATATCTGGGCGAATAAGAAAGGAGGAAACAAGTATGGCAATGTTGGAAGTAAAGGACATCAACGTATTACGGCCTGATTCATGCACTGCGTGATGTTTCCTTCGAGGTAAACGAGGGCGAGGTCGTAGCGCTCATCGGCGCGAACGGCGCGGGCAAGACCACCACGCTGCACACGGTCACGGGTCTGCTGCCGTCGAAGGGCGGCACGGTGACGTTTGAGGGCAAGGACATTACATAAGCCGGGTCATGCCATCGTAAAGCTCGGCATGAGCCACGTTCCGAGGGCCGCCGCGTGTTCGGGTCTGACGGTCGCGGAGAATCCTGCGTATGGGCGCGTATACCCGCCCGAAGAATGAGATCTCGGAGTCGCTGAAAATGGTCTACGAGCGTTTTCCGCGTCTGGAGGAGCGTAAAAATCAGGCAGCGGGCACACTGTCCGGCGGCGAGCAGCAGATGCTCGCGATGGGCCGTGCGCTGATGAGCAAGCCGCGCATCCTGCTGCTCGATGAGCCGTCCATGGGTCTGTCGCCGCTGTTCGTCGGCGAAATCTTCAAGATCATTGAGGAAGTGTCCAAGGTAGGCACCACCGTCCTGCTGGTAGAGCAGAACGCGAAGAAGGCGCTGTCCATCGCGGACCGCGGCTACGTCCTCGAAAAACCGGTAAGATCGTCAAGACCGGCAAGGCAGCTGATCTGCTGAATGATGATGCCATCAAGAAGGCTTATCTGGGAGAATAAATTTCGAAATGGAAAATGGAGAATGGAAAATGGAAAATGAATGTGCGGCGCACAGCGCCGATATTAAATAATCGTGCTATGCGCGATACCACAATTCTCAATTCTCCATTCTCAATTATCAATTTATGTAGGGGGTAAATTATGAAACCTTACGTTATTACCATCGCGCGCCAGTACGGTTCCGGCGGCCGCACGGTCGGCAAGATGCTGGCGCGCAAGCTGGGCATTCCGTTCTACAACCGCGAGATCATCACCATGGCGAGTGAGGACAGCGGTGTAAACGCCATGCTGTTCTCGGACGAGCGTCTCAAGGGCGATTTTCTGACGCGCCTGCGCGCGCATTATCACGGCAACGCGCCCGTGCCGAACGACTCGTCCAAGTCCTACCTCAAGGATGAGGCGCTGTTTGCCTATCAGGTGAAGATCATCCGCCGGCTGGCGGATCAGGGTCCGTGCGTTATGATCGGCCGCTGTGCCGACTATATTCTGGCAGGCCGACCGGATGTTGTGCGCGTGTTCGTCCATGCGGACAAGGCTTTCTGTCTCGAGCAGGCCATGAAGGTGGACTCGCTGCCGGAGCAGGAGGTCGAGAAGAAGATCGCGGAGATCGACGATTACCGCGCCCGCTACTACAAGCACCACACCGGCCACGACTGGTATGACGCGCGGAATTATGATCTGTCGCTCAACAGCGGCGTGCTCGGCTTTGACGGCGCGGGTTGAAGAGATCATCAAGTATATGGAAGTGCGCGAGCAGTTTCAGAAGTAAATAGGGAGGACCGTCTGTGAGAGCAGGCGGTTTTCTTTTTTTGCGTTTGGCGGTTGAAAGGATTTACCGTATGTTTACCGCCTGCACATAATTATCCCGTAGGGGCGAACATTGTTCGCCCGCAGCACGACCGGAGCCTGTGCAAGGAACGCCCACACATCCGGTTAACTATAACGTGGGAGCACAATGTGCTCCCCTACGGGATGACGTGTACAGACCGGATAGCAACGGTAAACCACGGCAGGAAAACGGTGCAGATTCGACCTGAAAAAACTTTTTCAAAAAATTTAAAAAAAGGGTTGACGAAACGGGGATTCTGTTATATACTAAACAAGTCGTCAGCGATGAGTCATCAAAAACGACAACAACTTAACAAGATGGAGAGTTGGCTGAGTGAAATCGAAGGCGCACGATTGGAAATCGTGTAGGCGTGATGAGCGTCTCTAGGGTTCAAATCCCTAACTTTCCGCCATAAAGAGCTGAAATCGTAAGGTTTCAGCTCTTTTTGTTTATCTGCGGCACGAAAAGTTGCAAGTAAATTTCTGACATACACAGGGTAAAATCGATAATGGCCAAAAATGGCCCAACTACTGAAAAAGTCCTCCGGTTACGAGCCGGAGGACTTCTTTTTTGTTCGTTTTTGTTTCGGGAAGATACCGGCAACGACCTTCTGGGCGGCAGCAGCCGTTTCAAAGTCGGTGTGCAGGTAGCGTTCGGTGGTTTCAATCTTCGTGTGGCCGAGCATATTCTTTTTGACGGTGTTCAGATCCGCGCCGGACTTGATGAGCATGGTCGCTGCGGAGTGCCGCAGATCGTGCACACGCACCTGGTCAAAACCGTATTTCGCTCGGAAGTTTTCCCAGCGCTTCGTGATGGCGTTCGGCGTAGGGAGCACGCCGTCCAGCTCACAGACATACTGCACGATGCGGTCCTTTGGGGAAGGCGGCACGCACGGCCAGAAGCCCTCTCTGATGTAGGGCACAAGGTACAGCGGCGGCGGCTTGGAGGTTTTCAGCTTGGGCTTCCAGACAGGTTTCCCTCGCCGTCGTAAGTGTACTGCCCGGCGACTGTGATGGTTTCATTCTCGAAGTCGATGTCAGACCAGCGCAGGCCGAGAGCCTCGCCACGCCGCAGGCCGTAGACAACGCACAGCAGCACGACAAGATACAGCTGACCGTCATGCCCGGCAAGCAGCGTGAGCACACTGTGCGCCTGCCCGCCCTGCAAGGATGGACGGCACAAACGGCTCGTCATCCCGAGGAAGCATGACCTTGCTGCACGGGTTATCCGTCAGCAGCTTACACTCGACTGCGTAATTGCAAGCAGCCTTGAGTACGCGGTGCGCGTAGGCGATCGTGCCGGCGCGGATCGGCTTGCCGTTATCCACAGCCTGTGCAAGCATCTGAGCATAGACGGTTTCGAGCAGGATCCGATTCAGCTTGCAGATCGGCTTGTCCCCGATGTGCCGGTTCAGCCGCTCGGCGCAATGCGAGTAACCGCGGATTGTATTGGGTTCCCGGCCGCGCAGCTTGCATGAGGTGATATATGCCTCCAGAAGCTGCCGCATGGTCATGTTGTCGGCATCCGGAGCGCGGTCCGCATGGTCGCTGAGATACTGCTGTTCCCACTCGACCGCCTCGCGCTTGGTGCGGAACCACGTCTTTGACTTGCGGTGCCGCTTGCCGGATTCGTCGAACCAGCTTTGCCCGAGCGCCCCAGCCTTTTCCTTTTTCATTCCATACCATATAAGAAAACCCCTTTCCACCATGAAAAAGTATGGTAAAATAGGGGTACTGATTGCTGTGGAAGGTTTATCAGTACCCCGTCCCGTTCCGGTGTTGGCGCACCGGGGCGGGATTTTTTATTTGCCTCGAAATCGAGGTGTCTTAAACTGGTCGAAATTGACCGGCTTAATGCTAATATGACAGTGGCACGCTGCTCATTCTGTATGCGGCCAGGTCGTAGCTGACGTTCAAGCAATTCGCTACGACGTCAATAGACTGTTCGGTTAGATCATGGAGATCATCGTCCGAGTAAAGCAGATCAATGGCAAAACGATCTGCTTCTTTTTCATAACGGCTACTTACCATGTTGGTACGGGTGTCCATGAAAATCCGGTTTAAACCTTTATGCTGGAGTGCATGACCGAGTTCGTGCGCACACACCCAGCGAAGTTCATCATCTGGCAGGGTTGCGTCCAGATAAATGATATGGCAGCGCTTTTATATACTGGTAAAATCCGCGGATACCATTCAACGGCACTTTGAACACCATAGCGCCCATGCCCTCCGCTATGCGGAAAGGGTCCCGCGTGCCGTATTTACGAACCGTTTTGTCTGCGAGGGCCTTCTGAGTCATGCGTTAATCCTTTCTATATTTATGCGGAGTGAAGCGCTCCTTATTTTTTGCCTTGGCAGCCTCAAGGCCAAGACGCATAGCGGCCACGATGCTCTCACGGGCTTCAGGAGTCATTGATCGCCGTCGAACATCATATCGCCGCCGTTCTCAAGATCGGATACGATCCGTTCCAGATCGCGGGCAATATCGCGCTTGTCCTTCTTTGTGAGGGCGGGCGCTTTTTCGTGTTCTGAGACATAGGTGACAGCCGCTATTACTTTACTCAGGTCAAAGGTGTGCCCCTCCTGTAAACTGTCGAGAGGTATCTGGAAATAATTCGCTATTCGCGAGAGCGTGTCAAAGCGACAGACCTTTCTTGCGCCCGGCTTTCAAATCGCTCAACACACTGCGTCTGATATTGATCTCGCTGCATAACTTGCCTGGGGTTATCCCATGCTCCTGGCAAAGCTGCTCTATTCTTTCGTATAAAGTGTTCATGTTACACGCCCCTGTTTTGTGCATTCCTACAAAGTACGCAGAAAAAGTACATAATACCCTTGACGTGTACGCAAAGACGTACTAAGATATAAGCGTACCGAGGACGTAGAAACGTACTGATGTTTTGTGGTGATTACATTATAGTACGTTATGACGTACTCGTCAACACTTTTTCACAGAGGGGAGGAATTATTGTGGGAACGCCCAAATTTACGGAGTTCGGTTTGTGCGTTAAGAAACGACTGCTCGATCTCGGCATGACACAGAAAGAGTTGGAGCAGATCATTTCCGAACGCACAGGGCTGTTCGTTGACACCGGATATATGTACAAAATCCTAAGTGGCCAGCGGGCGGCCCCGAAAATCTCCGAAGCGATCAAAGAGGTATTACAAATTGATACCTGACGAAGGAGGTGATTCCAATGAAAAGCCGTCTTATTCAAGGAAACTGTCAGCTACGAAGGCGCCTGCGAGATGCTGGACTGTGGCAAGAACACGATCCTGAATCTCTGCAAAGCCGGAGAACTGGCATCCACGATCCACGCCGGACGACGGCGTATCTACATTGACAGCATCGAGGCTTGCCGAGCGTATCCGCGCAAAGGCGTATGCCGCGAGCGTAAATATCTAAGAAAGAAGGAAAATCCAATGCAAAACAACAATTTCGCAGAAACCCTCGCCTCGGTCGCATCCGAGTTCGGCGTAGAGGACACCGCAAAGCACGGCCGCGGCATCAAGCCGAGCAAGCGCCCGTACTCCGCTGGACGGACGAGCAGCTCGGAGCAGTTGGCAACGCTGCACGACGAGGGCAAGTTCAGCGAACGAGATCGCGGAGGCGCTGGGCGTATCCCGCGATAAGGTCATCACTGCTGGCCGCCATGGCAGCACGGCAGCGGGCCGGCAGTAAGACGCCGAGCAAAGTACCGAACCGGTAGCCGAGGCCGAGGCAGAACCGGAGCAGAAGCTGAAAACCGAGCCGTCCGTCGAGGCCGAGCCGGAACCGGAGCTAACCCAGTGGCGCAAGACCTTTAACCCAACTGATGTTGACCTCGACCGCATGATCTTTACGGCGTTCGACAACGTTGTCGGCAAGGTAGATGATTTCGTCACGATGTCCGGCTGCTGGTGCAAGGTGCTGACGACCATCGAGAAGCAGCTGAACGAGCTGGCATATCTCGTTTGGGAACACCCGAACACAGAGGAATCGGTCTGCCAGATCGCCGCTATCGTCGCGTATGACGAGATCCGCGCATGAAAACGCCGCTGTCAGGACGGCAATCCCGATCAGCGGCAAAGAAAAATATATTCAACCACATAATAGCATGAAGTTAGAGAATTTCAATGGTAAAGATTATCAGCAACGTAAAAGGTGACCACGTTGAGGGCGAGTGTAGAGCTGGCGGGCAACATGAAAGCGATTGTTTCCGAACTGGTCAATGCAATCGGCAGTGCGTATCTGCAGATTGGTGCACAGGACAAGCGCGCCGCAGGCGTTCCGCAAGATGTTCACTCAGTTCGTAACGAGCGAGAATTCGCCGATGTGGCTCGAGGACAGCTGTGACGGCGTTATTGTCAACGCATCCATCGTCCGTGCGGGCACCAGCGGGGCGATGTTGCCAACGCAACCGCTGCGGCGCTTCCAAGGACGTTATCAAGGCTTTGCTGGAGGAGATGTAACATGACCGACCCCATCAAGATCACCTCGCTCCGAGGCGGAGAACGTCAAGCGCGTGCGTGCGGTGCAGCGGCATCCGAGCGCAACCGGCCTGACCATCATCGGCGGGAACAACAACCAGGGCAAGACCTCGCTGCTGGACACGATTGCGTGGGCGCTCGGCGGCGACCGCTTCCGTCCCTCCATGGCTACCCGTGAGGGCAGCACCATTCCGCCGCACATCAAGGTCACGCTGTCCAACGGCCTGATCGTCGAGCGCCGCGGCAAGAACAGCGACCTCAAGGTCATCGATCCATCGGGCAGCAAGGCCGGACAGCAGCTGCTGAACGCCTTTATCGAGCAGCTTGCACTCGATCTGCCGCGCTTTATGCAGGCGAGCGACCGCGAAAACAGGCGGACACGCTGCTCCGCATCATCGGCGTGGGCGAACAGCTTGCCGCACTCGAACGCAAAGAGCAGGAGCAGTACAACGGCGCCTTGCCATCGGGCGCATTGCCGACCAGAAAGCCAAGTACGCGAAAAGAGCAGCCGTACTGGCCGGATGCACCGGACGAACTCATCTCCCGCAAGTGACCTCATTCGTCAGCAGCAGGCAATCCTTGCCCGCAACGGCGAGAACCAGAGCAAGCGGGCGATGGCAAGCCTGCTCGAGCAGCAGGTGAGCACCCTCACCGCGCGTGTGGATGAGCTGCACCGTCAGCTGCAAACCGCCGAGGACGAACTCACCGCCAAGACGGCTGACCTTGCCACCGCACGCAAGACCGCCGAGCAGCTGGTGGACGAGAGCACCGAGGAGCTGGAGCGCAGCATTGCCGACATCGAAACCATCAACGCCAAGGTGCGCGACAACCTCAACCGTGAAAAAGGCCGAGGAGGATGCACGCGCCTATCAGCAGCAGTATGACAGCCTGACCGCCAAAATTGAACAGCTCCGCGAGGACAAGCGCGCGCTGCTCGACGGCGCCAAGCTGCCGATGGAGGGCCTCGGCGTTGCGGACGGCGCACTGACCTATCACGGCCAGAAATGGGATAATATGTCCGGCAGTGAGCAGCTGCGGGTGGCGACCGCCATTGTGCGCTGTCTGAAACCGCAGTGCGGCTTCGTGCTGCTGGACAAGCTGGAGCAGATGGACCTCGGCACGCTGCGTGAGTTCGGCGCGTGGCTGGAGAGCGAGGGCTTACAGGCCATCGCAACGCGCGTTTCGACCGGTGACGAGTGCTCCATCATCATCGAGGACGGCTATGTGCAGGGCGAGGAACAGCCTTTACCTGACGAGCCGCAGAGTACATGGAAAGCAGGTGCATTTTAATGCAGATCATCCGCGGAAAACAGAAGACCGCGCTCAAGGTTGTCGTGTACGGTCCGGAGGGCATCGGCAAGTCTACGTTTGCCGCACAGTTCCCCCGAATCCGCTGTTCATCGACACCGAAGGCGGCACCAAGCACATGGACGTCGCCCGCACGCCTAAGCCGACCAGCTGGGTCATGCTGCTCGGTCTGGTCAAGGAGTGCATCGCCGACCCGAGCCTGTGCGGCACGCTCATCATCGACACGATGGACTGGGCGGAGTTGCTGTGCAGCCGCTACGTCTGCGACAAGGCGCAGAAAAAGAGCATCGAGGAGTTCGGCTACGGCAAGGGCTACACCTATCTGATGGAGGAGTTCGGCAGCCTGCTGAATACGCTGAACGAGTTGGTCGAGCGCGGCGTGAACGTAGTCGTGACGGCGCACGCCAAGATGCGGAAATTTGAGCAGCCGGACGAGCTCGGCGCATACGACCGCTGGGAGATGAAGCTGTCCGCCAAGACCGCGCCGCTCGTCAAGGGAGTGGGCGGACATGGTGCTGTTCGCCAACACTACAAGACGTTCGCCGTCAAGACCGAACGGCAAGACCAAGGGGCAGGGCGGCGAGCGCCGGATGTACACCACCCATCACCCGTGCTGGGATGCGAAGAACCGCTTCGGCCTGCCGGGCGAGATGCCGTTCGACTATGCCGGAATCGCCCGTATCATCGAGAACGAAAAAATATTCGGTCAGTTACTGAACCGAATAAACCGTTTGTGGTCAATTCTACGGAGGAAACGCCGGATAAGTGTAAAGACGTTTCCGATGCACCCGCACAGGCGGCAGTAAGCGAACCGGCGAAACCGGACGGCACCGTGCCGGACATTCCGGCAGGCATCCCGCAGGCGCTGCGCGACCTGATGCAGGCCAACAACGTCACCGCGACCGACATTCAGACCGCCGTTTCCGCCAAGGGATATTTCCCGGTCGGCATGGAGATCACCGACTATCCGGCGGTTTCGTAAACGGCTGCCTGATCGGTGCGTGGGATCAGAACTCTATCAGGTCATTCTGAAAGAAGCGCAAGGACATTCCGTTTTACATTGGAGGACAATTATTATGAACGACAACATTCTGGATCAGGAGCTCGGCTGGGAAGACGAGATCGAAAACGAGGGCAGTCCGCGCCGTGTTGCTCCGAGCCGGGCGAGTACCCGTTTACCGTACTGGGCTTTGAGCGTGCCCGCTACGCAGGCAGCGAAAAGGTAGCGCCGTGCAATCACGGCTATCCTGCACCTGCGTGTGGATGCGCCGGACGGCGAGAGCGAGATGAACGTCAACCTGTTTTTGCTTAAGCGTTTTTGAGTGGAAGCTGTGCCAGTTCTTCACAAGCATCGGTCTGCGCCAGCGGCGAGAAGCTGCGTATGAACTGGGCGGCTGTCACCGGCAAGGACCGGCCGCTGCCGCATCACCAAGCGTACTTACGAAGGACAAGACCGGCGTCAGACCGCGAAACCAACGATCTGGACGAGTTCCTCGACCCGCTGGGTGCGCCGTCCATGCAGCAGGCGGGTGGCTTTACGCCGGGGAGCATTCCTAATATGGAACTGTATCGACCGTATCAGCAGGCGGCGCGTGAAGCGGTCGAGAACTGCTGGGGGACGAGGGGTGAGCGACAGCACCCTGCTTTCTATTCCCACCGGCTGCGGAAAGACTGTCATTTTTGCGAAAATTGCCGAGGACAGGGTGCGGCAGGGCGACCGCGTGCTCATCCTCGCGCACCGCGGCGAGCTGCTCGATCAGGCCGCCGACAAGCTCACACCGCGACCGGACTTTCCTGCGCGACGAAAGCCGAGCAGAGCTGTCTGGGCAGCTGGCTGCGTGTGGCGGTCGGCTCGGTGCAGACCCTATGCGGCCCAAGCGCCTGGCGGCGTTCCCGCGGGATTACTTCGGCACCATCATCATCGACGAAGCGCATCACGCGGTATCCGACCAGCTACGGACGTTCCTCAACCACTTCGACAGCGCAAAGGTGCTCGGCGTAACCGCAACGCCCGACCAGAGGCGATATGCGAAACCTCGGCAGCGTCAGTCGCTGGCTTACGAGTATCTTCGCTGACAAAAGGCCATCCGCGAGGGCTACCTTGTGCCCATCAAGGCGCTGACCGTGCCGCTCCAGATGGACCTCCCGGTGTCGGCGCAGTCCGGCGACTTTAAGCCGGGCGACCTCGATAGTGCGCTCGACCCGTACCTCACCAGATCGCGGACGAGATGGGCAAAGACCTGTGCCGACCGCAAGACCGTTGTTTCCTGCCGCTGGTCAAGACCAGCCAGAAATTCCGCGATATTCTGTGTTCGCGCGGCTTCCGTGCGGCAGAAGTGAACGGCGAATCGCACGACCGTGCGGAAATCCTGCGGCGTTCGACCGCGCCGCGAGTACAAACGTGCTGTGCAACAGTATGCTGCTCACCGAGGGCTGGACTGCCCGAGCGTCAACTGCGTTGTGGTGCTGCGCCCGACTAAAGTACGCAGCCTGTACAGCCAGATGGTAGGCCGCGCACGCGCCTGTTTCCCGGCAAGACCGACCTGCTGCTGCTGGATTTCCTGTGGCACACCGAGCGGCACGAGCTTTGCAGACCGGCGCATCTGGTCTGCGAAACCGCCGAGGTGGCCGAGAGCATGACCGAGAGCGCAGCCGAGCAGGGCGGTCCGGTGGACATTCTGGAAGCCGCCGAACAGGCCGAGAGCGATGGGTGCAGCAGCGCGAGGAATCCTCGCCAAGCAGCTGGCG
>VOFB01002356.1_pt1 | contig 21861 bp, 26 predicted proteins | sample 5384141 | NCBI WGS metagenome assembly VOFB01 (sample SAMN12384721, study PRJNA508395) | human gut metagenome | isolation source: healthy gut A | host: Homo sapiens | reverse complement strand
TTAATTTCTTACTGATTCCGTAAGCTGCTAACAGCTCATCCAGCGGAGTGCCTTTTCCTCCCATGATCTGGTAATATGCAAAATAAAGTGCACGGTATAATACAAATAACTTTGGTACCGGAAAGAAAAACGTCCACTCATAATCAATGACTGTCCATTCTGCTTCCCTCTATTTTCATCTCACTGCCTGCAGGAATCAAAATATTGGCAAATATCATATCGATATCGCATATATCCACCGCTTCAGTTTCCTCTGTAAAATGAACCTCTCCAAACACTTTTCGAAATCTTCGGTTGGCGTAAACAGGTGTTTTCCACCATATTCCATGATACGTTTTGCATAATCATCAAGGATGCGCTTCACCAGTTCCGTCTGATTTCTTCCAATCGCCCGCTCCATCACATCCTGCAGTGTGACACCGGGATCAAAACCGGATACGGCTGCATCATTTTTTGTATGACAGGCGCAGAATCTGATTTTCTCATTACTGTCCGCATAGCACGATGACAATTTTTCGTATGACTTCTCCATATGACAGATATGCTCTCTTCCTTCCGGATAAAGTGCATATTTTCTGACACTTTTTCTCCATCCGCTTTCTTGCAGATATCCGTGCGGATGGCAAACTGCCTTGCCCTCTCATTGGAATATTTTGAATAAATCACACGCTGTTCTCCGGTCCTATTTCCTGCCTCGATCAAAAAGGAATTGGCAAGTTCTCCAAATAACCCTTCTGCCAGAACCGTATCAAAAACTTTTTTCTCATCAAAAAGCTGTAATCTGTCCCTGTCAAAATTTCTCCGGTTGTCGGAAAGTTCTCCCCTTCCCGGAAGATATTCATCCGAATAGATACAGGATGGAAACTTGTGATCCGGATATGGGTAATAGCTGTAAATTCCCGAAAAATCCTGCTTCTTTTAAGATCTGTTCATACTCTTTTTTCTGGTATAGACCCTCGCCTCACCGTACCTGTCATCCTCTGTGAATCGTTCCGGATCCTTATCATAATTTTCCAGTCCGGCAAAATATCCCCCAGCGGTATTCCTCCTGACACCCCGCAAAATATTTCAGTCCCAGACGGTTGGCATCCGCCACATAAAGTTTCCCGTTGTCAGATAAGTGTTCTCTCATACAGGAAAGCTCATTTTGAAATTTTGAAAATTCGCCTGCAATCAATATCATGTCATAGACCTGATCCTGATACAGTACATTTGTTTCCGGTTTTGTATCCGAATCCGGAACAACCAGAACCGTCAGATTGCCGGCATTTTCATAACGCACCCGTAAAATGTCAGCTTCCTCTTCACTCTCCACCACTGCCGTCACATGTAACGCCATAGAAAGCAGTTTTCCTGTCAGTGCACCGCATCCTGCATTCCGCTCTAAAACATGCATCTGCTTTGTCACCGGCAGAAATGCGATCAGGTTCTCCCTGATATCCGACAGATGAAAAAGGTACGGATAGGATGCCTGTTCCATGATGATCTGCGGATAGGCTTTTTCACTATTCTGTTGTATGACCTCTTTCAGCCCCTCCGGCACGTTCACATGTCCCATTGCTTCCTCACTTTTTACGTTCTTCTATTCGTCACATTTTTCAATCGTAACTTCTGAATTCATATCATAAAAACCGACGGTATTTTTTGTCGGATACCACCGTCACACCAACCACGTCATAGAGTCTGTGGTAAGCGCGGAACTCTCCGCCCACATAACCGGTACAACTGATGGATAACAGATATTCACCGCCCTGCATATCCATGTTCTGGCGGAATGTCGCAACATAGGTATCACCTGTCTTTGCCATCCCGATGCCCACTTTTTCAAACATCGTGTTTGTTCCGGTAACAGCAGTTCCCTGTACGGTTTTAAATGTATAAGTAAAATCGGATCCTGTATATCAGAGAGAATTTCACCTTGGATTTGATGGTAAAAGAAGTCCCCTTCTGGATGCAGTTCGTATAATTGCCATACTCATCGATCAGTGCAAAGTCGATGATCTCTGCCTCACCAGTTCCATATTCATTGACATCCGGGTTGAGCTGGTAATTGGATTTCCAGAGCTTCTTTCCATCGGACGCATCATTCTCTAAAATTTTACCGCCGGCAATCTTGTCTGAATTTTAAGCAGAACCTTTTTTGTAAAGGTTGATCATGTCCTTGGCATTTCCCTCTGCCAGCTTATCGCCCTTGTTGAGTAAGATAACGCGGTCGCAGTACTTTGCTACACTGCTGATGTCATGGCTGACGAATAAGATTGTCTTGCCCTGTTTCTTGAAATCCTCAAACTTTTTATAACACTTTGCCTGGAAGAATACGTCTCCAACCGAAAGTGCCTCATCTACGATCAGGATATCCGGGTCGATATTGATCGCAACTGCAAATGCAAGGCGAACAAACATGCCGCTGGAATATGTCTTGACACGGCTGGTTTCACAAATCGCCGATATCCGCAAATTTCAAAATATCGTCCAACCTTGCATCCATCTCCTCGTCGGGAAAATCCCATCATCATACCGTTTAGATAGACATTTTCGATTCCGGTATACTCCATATTAAATCCGGCACCAAGCTCTAACAGTGCGGAAATCCTTCCATCGATTTCCACCTCGCCGCTCGTCGGACTTAAAAACACCTGTAATTATTTTTAAAATCGTTGATTTCCCGGAGCCATTGGTTCCGATAATGCCGATCGTCTCCCCTTTTTTGTCACTTCAAAGGAGACATGATTTAATGCGTGATGTTCTTTAAAACGGTTCTTTTCTGACCAGTCCAAGTGCATCCTTTAACCGGTCAGACGGTTTATCATAAAGTTTGTAGACTTTGCAGACATCCTCTACCCTGATTGCTAAATTATCCATACTATCCTCATTCCACAGTTTCATTCTATTGCATCTCTTACAGCACATCTGCGAAATGTACACGCAGACGCTTAAATACGGTCGTTCCTGCCCAGAGAGTAAACAGCGTGATTCCCCAGAACCACAATGTCAGTCCCGGATGCTCCCAGAATGCCGTTTTAGTTGATCAGTGCATCCCGGTATCCGGAAACGATATAATACATCGGATTTAGCTTCAGTACTACAGCCCATTTTGGAATGCCCTGCATGCGTCTCGAAATTCCACATGATCGGTGTCACCCACATTCCAATCTGCAAAAGAATGGCGACAACCTCTTTCATGTCACGGAAAAACACCGTCACGGCGCTTGTCGCATAGATCAGTCCTGCCGTCAGTATCACCATGCAAAACGAATAATAAACCACCTGAAGCACATAAAGATCCGGATAAAATCCCATAACGGCAAAAACAACCAGCATAAATACCACAAAAAACAGCGTGTGTGAACAATGCAGAGATCAGTTTTACCACCGGAAGTGCATCGATCTGGAATACGACTTTCTTGACCAGATAGCTGTATTCATCAAGAACCCCGGTTCCTCCATTTAAAGCCTCCTGAAAATAAAACCACGGCACAAGACCTCCCATCAGCCAGAGTACAAATGGCACCTCGATTCCTGTTCTTAAATCATTAACTTTCTGATGTAGTCCAAACTCAAAGACAAACCAGTATAAAAGCACCGTGATTACCGGCTGTATGAAAGCCCATATCACGCCAAAATAAGAACCCGCAAATTTTTTCTTAAAATCATTTTTGGCAAGATTGCCGATGAGTTTACGGCTGGCAATCAGACGTTTTGGCAGGCAGACATTTTTCTTCTTTTCTGTCATATGAGTGCTCCTATCTTACAATTCCCCGTTCCCTGCAGTATGCATCGAATCCACCGTGCACTTTATCCTTATCGGAAAGGATCAGATCCGCCTGTGTCATTCCTTCCGGCATTGGCCATTCAACACCGATTGCCGGATCATTCCAGAGAATACCGCCCTCGTCATTTGGATGGTAGAAATCAGTAACCTTATAGCAGAACTCTGCATAATCAGACAGCACGATAAAGCCATGTGCAAAATTCTTTGGTACAAAAACTGTTTTTATTTTCTGCAGACAAGACAATACCAAACCATTTTCCGAATGTTTCAGAGCCTTCTCTTAAATCCACTGCAACGTCAAACACTTCTCCATTTACCACTCTCGAACCAGTTTATCCTGCGATGGTTGATCTGAAATGTAATCATTATAATTGTATGACTCGAAAAAATATCCTCTCGCATCTCCCTGAAAACCTTCGGTTCAATAACTTTAAGTCCCTCTATATCGCAAGTTGTCACTTTAATCTGACCCATAATAGCCTCCTATAATCCATTAGCGATATCTATAAGATACCTGCCGTATTCAGTCTTAAGCAATGGCTGTGCAAGATTTACAAGCTGTTCCCTTGTAATAAAGCCTCTCTTATATGCTATCTCTTCTATGCATGATATACAGGCCCTGCCTTTTCTGGAATGCAGCCACAAAATCCGCTGCATCAAGAAGCGCATCATGATTACCTGTGTCCAGCCATGCAAATCCGCGACCCAGGGTCTCAACATATAAATCGCCACGCCTTAAATATTCATTGTTAACACTTGTTATTTCGATCTCGCCACGTTTGGACGGCTTGACATTCTTAGCAATTTCAACAACATCATTATCATAGAAATATAAGCCCGGTACCGCATAATTAGATTTAGGTACCTGCGGTTTCTCCTCTATGGAAACTGCCTTTCCGTTCTCATCGAATTCAACGACGCCGTATTCCCTCGGGTCTTTAACATAGTATCCGAATATTGTGGCACCGCTTATTCTTTCTGCCGCCCGCGCAAGCACCTTTGAAAAACTCTGTCCGTAAAAAATATTGTCTCCGAGTACAAGCGCAACATTATCATTACCGATAAACTGCTCTCCGACTATAAAAGCATCCGCAAGTCCTCTCGGTGTCTCCTGTATGGCATATGAGAAACTCATTCCCAGCTGGCTTCCATCTCCTAAAAAGTTCCTCAAATACTCCTATATCCCTTCTGGTCGATATTATGAGTATTTCTCTTATTCCCGCAAGCATAAGTGTAGAAAGCGGGTAGTATATCATCGGCTTATCATAAACCGGCATAATCTGTTTGGAAATTGCCTTGGTAAGTGGATAGAGTCTCGTTCCTGAGCCCCCTGCTAAAATAATACCTTTCATTCTGCCTCCTGGTTATATCATATTAGACACAATCAGACAGCACCGGGATTATCCCTGCGCTGCCTTTGGTCTGATTATATTCTGTACATTTCTTCGTAATACTTCTGGTAATTGCCGCTTGTGACATTCTTCATCCAGTCCTCATGCTCAAAATACCATTTGATTGTAAGTCTGATGCCATCCTTAAACATTGTCTCCGGATACCAGCCTACCTCTTTCTTGATCTTATCCGGTGCTATCGCATATCTTCTGTCATGTCCCTTACGGTCTGCAACATATGTTATAAGACTTTCGTTGATAGCAGGCTTTCTCGGATCATCATCCGGAAGCATCTCATTAAGTGTCTCAAGAATAGTCCTGATAATCTCTATATTCTGTTTCTCGTTATGTCCGCCGATATTGTATCTTTCTCCGAGACGTCCTTTTTCCTGAACCATATCAATAGCCTTGGCGTGATCGTCAACATAAAGCCAGTCACGCACATTAAGTCCGTCTCCATATACCGGAAGTTTCTTTCCATGCAATGCATTGTTGATGATAAGCGGAATCAGTTTTTCCGGGAACTGGTATGGTCCATAATTGTTAGAACAGTTGGTAATGTTTGCCGGAAAATGGTAAGTGTCAATATAAGCCTTTACCAGCATATCCGAAGATGCTTTGCTCGCAGAATACGGACTGTGCGGATCAATAGGTGATGTTTCATAGAAGAAAGCGGTGTCATCATCCGGAAGTGAACCGTACACTTCATCCGTTGATACATGCAGGAATTTCTTATCCGGCTTGAATGTTCCGTCTTCATTCTCCCATGCTTTCTTTGCCGCGTTAAGCATTACAGCCGTTCCGAGCACATTCGTCTGAACGAACACCTCCGGATTACGGATACTTCTGTCGACATGGCTCTCTGCTGCAAAATGCACCACCCTGTCTATATCATTTGCCGCAAAATCTTCTCTATCGCTTCTTTATCACAAATGTCAGCCTTTACAAATGTATAATTATCTCTATTCTCGATATCCTTAAGATTCTCGAGATTTCCTGCATATGTAAGGCAGTCAACATTAATTATTCTTATCTCATTATCATATTTACGAAACATATAATGAATGTAATTTGAACCGATGAAACCGGCTCCTCCTGTTACAAGATAGGTTCTCATCCCTTTTTATCTCCTTTCAGATAAGTACATACTGATATATTTTTTACCATATATATGCAATTTATTCAACTAGATAAAATCTCACATATGCCGCTATTGCATCTTCCATCCGGCAAATTCATATCCGCCGGTAAGTCTTAACATATAATTGTCAAGTACTGAATATGCAGGTCTGTCGGCTGACTGTGGAAACATTTTCTTATATTCTTCACTCGTTATATGATTAACTTTGCAATTTCTGCCGGTAAGCCTGAATATTTCCTCCGTAAAATCTGCCCACGAGCATACCCCTTCACAAGTTCCGTGGAATATGCCGTAATTATCCGTCGGAACAAGCGACACTATAGCTCTGGCAAGTTCAGTCGCGCTCGTCGGTGAACCAACCTGATCCATTACAACATTAACTTCAGAATTTTTTTCCGAAAGCGCAAGCATAGTCCGTACGAAATTCTTTCCTTCACCGTAAAGCCATGCTGTTCTTACGATAAAATAATCCTTTGCAAACATCTTTACGAACTCCTCGCCGGCAAGTTTCGTTCTTCCGTATGCACTCTTAGGCGCCGGCGCATCAAATTCTGTGTACGGTCTTATACCGTCTCCGCCAAATACATAATCCGTCGATACATGAACAAGCTTTGCACCGCATTTTGCAGCTGCTATCGCAAGATTACGCGGCCCGATCGCATTAATCCTGTATGCATTGTCTTCATCCGTCTCGCATTTATCAACCGCAGTGTATGCTGCACAGTTAATAATTGCATAAGGTCTCACCTTATCTGTAAGTTCAAGAACAGCTTTCACATCCGTTATGTCGAGTTCTCCGACATCCGTATTGACAAGCTCGTATTCGTTACTTTTCTCGTATTCCCTGTTGATTGCTCTTCCAAGCTGTCCGTTGCAGCCAGTCACGATTATTTTCTTCATATCAATAAAGCCTCCGTATTTAGAATGAACATACTGTAAGTATCTGCCTGTATATTTCCCAGAAAAGGATTGCCCCCTCCATCATAAGTACAAAAGATTATACCACTGTCTGTTAAAATGTGCAGTGATTTTTTCGGCCGGTACAAGCATAAAAAGAGGAAAAAAGAAGAGGAATAAAATATCTTCCCTGAACCCCGGCAATGCCTGATGCTACGCCGACCGGTGTAAATGCAAGGTACAGTGCAGTCCATATAAGCGCCGTCGTTGCAAACAGTATAAACACAACACCGCATTTTCTTCCCGCTGACAGTTTTTGTCATCATCCGAATGTGTAATCATTGTAAATACCAGTAACGCATCTATTGCAAATACAGCCTTACCGGCGCCCAGATATGCCATTATATCCACAGCTTCGCTTCCTATAGTATAATATACTAATTTGCTCCATATGGATTTAAGAAGCAGTCCCGCATACGAAACAGGATGTGAAAGCACCATCTGCAGCTGGCCCGCATTGCTTTGTATCGCCCCCTACGCGGGTCGCCTCCGCTTCTGCCTATAAGAAGCGGAAGAATGAATGTCAGTATCAGAAGTATCATTGCAGATATAAAAACCGCCTTTAACAATGCGTCTCGTCCTGTCATCCCTGAAATGGCTTTTGGGAATAAAAAGGGCCATAAGCATCAATGGAGCGTAAACCGCTTTTGCAAGACATCCGTATCCCATCGCGCAGGCCGCCAGGGCGAACTGCCACCATCGGCCGTTACAGTCATCATATATCATATTATTAATTACATATGACATGCCAAGCATTATAAAAGATGTTACAACAGGATCATATGAAATCGTTGAAGCCGTAAAATCGTTGTCGGAAGAAGCCCTTATAAGTGCCATGAGTATTTTACCCTTGCGGAGTATTCTTATCGCAAAAATACATCACCGTCACATATACAAGAAGGTTGGCCAGCCTTGCAATTATATATATCCATCCGAAACCAAGTTTAAATGCCCTGGTCTATGTTAATTGCAAGTGCCATGAAAACATACGCAAACGTAGATATGCTGCTCGTATGTCTCGGTGTAACCGTGTAATGTTCGACATCTTCGGTACCATAATAATTGCAATTATTATTAAGATATTCCAGAAATTCGTGGTACTCTTTTGCCGTATCCGTATATCTTAACGGATGGTTTGCCTCGCTTGCGTTAAGCATTTCCCATATTTCATCATCGTTCCTGGTCTGGGATGCTATTGACAGCAGGTACGAATTTCTGAAATGTGTTTCTTCATCAAATCCCACCCTGACAAGCGGAAGAGTCACAATTATCCGCCAGTCCGGCGGCAAGTGCGGTAATTGCAAAACCCACTTCAACTTTCTTCGCAATTATATGCCGTAACAGAATCAGTATCAGCAGTGCCGTAAATCCCAATGCAAAAAGCATAACGCGGTGGATATTAAAATACGGTCTGCTGTCAATTGTTATATTTTTGATTCTCAACGATGCATCATGGTCAAAAACTCAATGTAATGTGTGATGTATTCTTGCGGATATTATGTGACGAACGTTTGAGCCAGAGCGGTGCCATGTCAGAAATGCTTTCACTTTCCTTTTTTTCCGTAGGCATTAATGTATTCTATATCAATATTCTGCGAGAAATACGTTTCTTCTTTATCATATTCTACAACAAGCAGCCCGGCATATCCATCAAAATCAAATTCGAGGCTTCCGGAACCATCTCCGTCAAATACATATGCTCCGTCCGTATCGCAGTGCATATTGACAGCCGTAATCTCTTCCGTCGGGATGTTCCTTACATAATCATTATTCAATTCCCTGATATTAAAAAATAATTCAATAAGCAGTGCCAGTATAACTGACACTGCTATAAGAATCGCGCCCTGAGGGCAATATGAATTTTACTCCATTTGCCGTATATTTTTTAAACATTAATATGCTCCTGAGAGTTCGGATATTGTTTTATTTATATCTTTGACAGTCGGTGTCGGATCATAATTGTCGACATCAAAAAGTACCTTATGAAGCACCGTTACATTGGCTGCAAGATCCTTCGCAAGCACAAAATCCCTGTCGCTTGTATTACCCTTTAATGTCGTAACATATGTCACTTCCGTCGGGAATCCTGACGACTCGGTAATAGTATAACTTGCGAGCGACGGCAAGATTAAGTATCGTACCGACATCAAGGCTTGTTGATATATTGCCAAACACGCTGTTAATTGCACTGTTTAATTTGGTGATATCCATATTCTTGGCTTTTTTCAACAACAAGGTTAATTACCGTACGCTGTCTCTCGGTTCTTCTGAAATCACTTCCGGCGCCATATCTGATACGGCAATATGCCGTAGCCTGGATTCCGTCGAGGTGTACCATTCCGGTATTTTCTACATTGGTATAACTTCTTCCCGTATTCTTTCCGGTATCCCTTAAATATTCATTGATCCAGTGAAGTTCGTTTTCGTCTATCTCAATATCAATTCCGCCTACCGCATCCACGATATCGATCAATGCATTCCAGTTTACCATCACATAATCTTTGATATCAAGGTCAAGGTTGGTATTTATCATACTTATTGCCGACTCAACGCCATAATAGAACATCGCATCGGTTGCTTTATTGTATTTGACTTCCTGTGTGTTCGCCGTATCCATAAATTTGAGGACCGTATCACGGTATACAGACACAAGCCTTACTTCTTTGGTCTTATTGTTGATACTTGCTATGATTATAGAGTCGGTATGATTCTCACCAAGCTTATTAAGGCCCTCAACCGTATTGTCCCCGGCATCACTTCCAAGAAGAAGTATATTGGTATATCCGTCCAGAACCTCAATCGTATCATCATCGAGTTCCCTGTTTATAACTATCGCATCCCTGTCTATTGCAGGTCTTTCAATCATCTCAAGTTTGCCTACCACATACCATACTGTGATAAGCACCAGCAGCAGGATAATTTCTATAGCAAATATAAGAATCATGACCCAGCGTTTGCGTTTTTTCTTCTTACGCGGGCGGACAGATTTCTGATCATTTTTCTCCTCAACAGAATAATCATTCACATTTCTGTGTCCCGGTGTCTTTTCATCTTCGTATATATATTTGTCGTCTTCATACTCATAATCGTCATCGAAATCTCTGTATTTTGCCATGATAGTAATCCTTTCGTTCTCTGCCCCTAATATGCATTCTTGTTAACAAATCCTTTAAAAACCGTCCTGAACAAAATCATTATATCGAAATGCAGGCTCCAGTTCTCTATATAATACAAATCGCAGTCTATGCGTTTTCTTATCGAAGTATCGCCGCGGTATCCGTTCACCTGTGCCCATCCGGTCATTCCCGGGCGCACCTGATGTTTAATCATATAACGCGGTATTTCTTCCTTGAATTTCTCTACGAAGAACGGTCTTTCCGGTCTCGGTCCGACGAGGCTCATATCACCTTTAAGAACATTGATAAGCTGTGGCAGTTCATCGAGACTTGTCTTGCGGATAAACTTACCTACCGGCGTAACTCTTGCGTCTGTGCTTGTTGTCCATTTCTTCGCGTCCTGTCCGTCAGTCTGCACACATTGAACGGAACTTGTACATCTCAAATTCCTTATTGTGCAAACCAACTCTGACCTGTTTGTAAAGAACCGGTCCCTTGGATGATATTTAATTGCAATCGCGGTCACTAGCATGACCGGTGAAAAAATAATTAACGCCACTGTTCCCAACACCAGATCCATTGCACGTTTGGCAAATTTGTTAGGCATTGTGCTTAAAGGAACCCTTCTTATATTAATGACAGGAAGTCCCTGTACATCTTCCGTATAAGGTCTGGTAGGAATTATGTTATTATAGTCCGGTATCAGCTTGGTATGAACGCCTGATTTCTCGCATACCGCAACAACATCTTCCAGCTTGGCATATTCGCTTAACCCAAGTGTTATGACCATTTCATCCAGATCGTTGGTCTGTATCGTCTTCTCAATATCGGCCACACGTCCTATTACTTTGGCTCCGCGGTAACAGGTATCGGCCGGTACATTATCATCTAATATACCCACTATATGATATCCCCATTGCGGGAAACTTCGTATTCTGTCAATATATGACTCCGCCGCACGGCTGTATCCGACAAGCACAATATGCTTCTGATTAAAGCCTTCACGTCTTAGGTGTCTTAAGAACATTCTGAGTGCTGCTTTATCGCAATCTCATACTATATTAAGAACATAGAATATGAAAATCATTACTCGCGAAAAATCTATCTGTTTAAGCAGATAGAGCATCAATATAAAATAAGCAGCCCGAATGAATTGGCCTTTATTATATTAAGGACCTCATAGCGCTGGCCATGCATGCGCTTAGGCGTATACAGGCTGCACAATGCGTACAGGATAATATATCCCGGTATGATGAATATCAATGCCTTAAAATATATATCCATACCGATTTTGCCGATATTTTCCTTACCAAGGTCCAGACCAAACTTAATTGCCCACGCGGACAGATATGCAATTGCTATGATAAACGCGTCCAATATAACATGAAGCGTATTAAATTTCTTTTCTGATTTCTTCTAATCAACGTTCTAAACCCCCGGTTTATCCGATGCCAGTTATTATAATACATCAAGCCACTTTAAAGAGCAATAATTTTATTGTTACAAATTTAGTATTCCTTGTCCGAAGTGTGTTTCAGACATGATTTAAGAGATAATTTACGATAGTTTTTGCCCTTTCTGAAACCAAGATATTTCATTCCGCTATAGTATACCAGTCTGATAATATCTGCCGGGGTTCCACTGCGGCATATCTGTGCCAGGGATTTCCTGACAAGCTGCATGCCGGTTCCTTTAACATTAAAACGTTCAAATATCTCCGGATGATCGGCCTGCGATACACCGAGGTCAAAATTACGTCTGTAATATTGTCTGCCTGTATAATTATGGGAATGATACACAAGTGCGTCCGCGCAATACGAAACAGCATATCCCGCATCCAGTGCTCCTGCTGCGTAGACCATATCTTCATTAAATATCGCAGGAGCCTTAAATCCTCCAAGGCTGCGGTAAATTGATATATCATACATTGCACATACGTCTGAACAGAAATACGCTTTTATTCCAAGTTCCTTGATGTCATCCGATGTCTGAACCCTGCTTTGCGCCGGATAATTAAATTCACGCGTAATCTGCTCAATCCTGTTACAATCCTTCTTCGGAAGCTGCCTCGCATAGCTTACCGCAATATTATCCGCACGTCTGAATCCTGACAACAGTTTCTCAACAAGGTAATTGTCTTTAGGTATTGCATCCATTGTCATAAAAAGCACATAGTCGGCATCTGACATTCTAAGACCCATATCCCTTGTTCCGGCATGGTCAAATTCATGTCTTGTAATATGGACAACCTCAACCGCAGGTGCGATAAGATATTCTTTCTCATCAAAGTACTCTCTGTCAGTATTAATTATTATAATTCGTCCCAATCTTACGGTCTGATCAAGAAGTTTCTCTACCAGTTCCCTCAGATCGTGCCCCGGCTTATATGCCGGAATTACCGCATCGACTTTCACCTGTGATTATTCTCCTATATTCTTCTCAATAATTTCAGCAAGTTTCTTTGCTTCTTCTTCGATGAATCTCTGGTCATCACCCTCTATCATTACACGCACAAGAGGCTCCGTTCCCGAAGGCCTTATAAGAACCCTTCCTGCGCCTGCAAATCTGGCTTCAAGTTCTGCGACAGCATCTGCAACTACCTTATTATCCATATAGTATTCTTTCTTGATATTGGAAACTCTGGCATTTACAAGAGCCTGCGGAAGCACGCGCATTACAGATGCAAGCTCCGAAAGTTTCTTACCTGATTTAACAATAACTTCAAGAAGATGAAGAGCACTTATAAGCCCGTCACCGGTAGTATTCTCATCAAGGAAAATCACATGTCCCGACTGCTCGCCTCCGAGATTACATCCGTTAGCCAGCATATATTCAAGGACATATCTGTCTCCGACTTTGGTCCTGACTATATTGATGCCCTCTTTTTCACCCATTCTGAAGAATCGAGGTTACTCATAACGGTAGCTACAACAGTATCTTTCTTAAGTCTGCCCTGATTGCGCATATATAATCCGCATATCGCCATTATCTGGTCTCCGTCAACCATATTACCGTTCTCATCCACCGCAAGCATTCTGTCCGCATCTCCATCGAAAGCAATTCCCAGATCGGCACCCTCTTCAACCACACGTTTCTTAAGTTCTTCCATATGTGTCGATCCGCATGCACGGTTAATGTTGACACCGTCCGGATGATTGTGTATTACTACCGGCTTAGCTCCAAGGCTCTCAAGCGTCTTAGGTGCCGTGTAATATGATGCACCTTCTGCCGTATCAACAACAATTTTAAGACCTGATAAATCCAGATCTATCAATGAACATGCAAATCTGACATAATCGTCTTTTGCATCATATCTGTATGTAATATGTCCAACCTCTCCGCCAACCGGCATCGGCAGTTCCGCTGAATTCATTCTCATCACTTCTTCAATCTCATCCTCGAGAAGATCGGAAAGCTTGTATCCATCACCATTAAAAAACTTGATTCCGTTATATTCAGACGGATTATGTGATGCAGAAATCACAACGCCTGCGTCGTATCCGTAATGTCTTGTCAGATATGCTATTGCCGGCGTAGGAACGACTCCTACATAAACGGCATCTGCACCGACAGAACAAATTCCCGCCATAAGTGCATTAGCAAGCATTTCTCCTGATATTCTTGTATCTCCGCCGACTAATATTGTCGGCTTATGTGCTTTTTCCTTAGTGAGCACATATGCTCCTGCTTTGCCGAGGTTCATCGCCAGCTCAACTGTGAGCTCTTTATTGGCAACGCCCCTTACTCCGTCTGTTCCAAATATTCTGGCCATAATCATTCTCCATTTTATTATTATATATTATTCAGCCGTATCAGCTTCTGTCTCTGCTCCTGTCGTTTCCTCAGGCTGAGTCGGATTATCCGGGAGTGTCATATCAGTAACAATAACCTTAACATAATATGACCCCGATATACTGTAATCATCGCTCTGGTTAAGATTAACCCTGACTGTATAACTGCCTTCTCCCTTGCCGCTCATATCTATACGTGCACCAAGGTCGTCTGCCGTAAGTGTTCCTATATCACTCTCACTGCCGTTGACAATTACATTAAGATAACCCGAACCATTATCGGCAACCAGCTGGTATCTGTAATCAGACTCGGTTCCGCTGATCGTAACCTGCGACATAGGGATCTGTATTGTTCTCTCTGATATTTTCTCTATAGTCACATCCACCTTAAGATTACTTTCGGATGATGCTATCTTGCATCCGTTTGGCAGATAGGTCTTAAGTGCTATATCGAAATGTCTGTCATCATCTGCATTATCTATATCTATAATACCGGCAGGGATATCAATCGATGTTATCTTATCAAGAACGTCCTTTGATGCTGCAAGTTTTACATTTTCATGTTGGCTTTCTCATCAGCTATATGATACCCTTCAGCAACCTCTCCGGAAAGTGCATAATTAATATCAACAACTTTCGTAGGAAGTATTTCTATCTGGATTGAGGCACTGTTTCGGCTTAATTCCAGCTTATCCGAACTTATCTCCACTCCGTTCTCATCATAGAATACCGGCACAACAGAATCATTGATTGTCGCCGTCATGCTTGATACACTGTAATTAAGCTTTGCTGTGGATATACGGCTTACCGTACTCTCAGCGCCGGTAACTTTAATAGTCGTCGGTGATATGCTATAGTCTCCGATAACATAACCGTCTGCAGGGCTGCCTGTTATATTCAGTTCAAGCGGAACTTCTTTATCTATTTTTATTATCTATTGCAAGCTGTACATATTCTGTTCTCAGGCTTACTATATCCACTGTATTCTCCATGCCTTCTTTGGTGCATCTTACATAGATCTGTGCCCTGTCAGCATCCGGTGTACGTTCGCTAAGATCCGCATATGCATAAAAATCCGTTGATCTAAGTTCATCAACTATCGTCTGCGGTGCCTTAACAACTATGGAAATACTTGCCCCCGACTCAATCTGGTATATATATCCCTTGCTTGTGAGCGCATCTCCGTTAATCATATTAACCGTTATGCCAGATATTGTTTTACGCTGCGACGGATTATCAACATTAACAATCACAATCCAGCTCACGATTGCAATTATGATAGCAAGTATTTTCAATCGAAATTATGGAGAATAAGTTCTTTTATTTTGATTTCTTTAAAGCTCTTCATTTCTTACTTCCCCTTTTCTCCAGAGTTTGTACCTCGTCACATCAATTGTCTTATTCTGAAGGAATGTAAGCTTGCTCTTAAGGTAATCCGCATCGATATTCCTGAAAAGCTCTCCCGCTATGGCAATTGACACGGCACCAGTTTCTTCCGACACGACAAGTGTCATTGTGTCGGTCACTTCAGAAATACCAAGTGCGGCCCTGTGTCTCGTTCCGAGTTCCTTGCTTATGGACATATTGTCGGAAAGCGGCAGATAACATGTCGCCGCCACGATACGGTCACCACGGATAATGATCGCGCCGTCATGAAGCGGTGTATTGTGTTCAAAAATATTGATCAGAAGCTGGCTTGAAATAAGCGCATCAATAGGAATACCCGTCTTCTCATATTCAGTCAGAAGGATTTCCTGTTCAACAACAATAAGCGCTCCTGTCTTGGTCTTTGAAAGTTCAAAGCATGTCTTGACAAGTTCATTTACAGTCTTGTCACTGAATCGTTCACCCTTGTCTTTTTTCTCGGCAAACGGAAGTATCTTGGAGAAAAATCTCTTCTGTCCCAGCTGTTCAAGTGCTTTTCTGAGTTCCGGCTGAAATATGACAACCAATGCTATCATTGCGAAGTTGATTATTTTACCGCCCAGCCACAAAATCGTCGTAAATTGAATATATAAGCCAGCAGCCAGAAAATAAGCAGTACAATAATACCCTTAAGCAGGGTAAATGCCCTTGTGGTCTTAACCCATGCTATAAATTCATAGATAAGCACCGCAAGTATAATTATCTCAAACACATTAGATACATGCAGAGATTTCGGTATATAAAAATTAGAAAGATATTCATCAAAAAAATTCTTTATTGACTGCATAACACTCGCCTTTCCTCACATTATCCGGCTGTTCTATTCATCGTCTTCGTCTATTTCATAACTTTCGGTGTGTATTGCACCACGGTTATCCTTGCTTGAATTAAATTTCTTGATTGTGACATTCTTCCTGGCAACCGACATTTTCGGAACCGCTTTGACATAATAGTAATAATCGTCATCCTCAAACTGAACATATTCCGTTGCAGTGTAATCGACACTCATAATAAAGAAATTAATTACCAATCCGACGATTATGGCTGCAATATGTCCGGCAATCATTCCTATTATGCTGAAATTAACGGAAAGAACCGCAAATGCAATTATCTGTATAAGCGCGTCCGTAACGCATCCGGCAATGACCGCTATTATCGCCGAATAGTTCACCGACAATCTCTTTATAAAATATATCATCGTAATAACCACGGCAAATGATACCACGATTGTCACAAGCTCTTTATTGGTCAGTATATTATTAAAAATAAAATTTATATTTTGCAATGCATTATTAACATCAAGCGTAGATATTGCTGTTGAATAATTCGCGGCAAAAGTTATTATATAATATATAAACACACCTGAAACAGCCGGAACGATTCCCGTCATTCCAACCGTGAGTGCTGCAACAACCGGAACAACATAAGGCAGCTTCAGGAAAAACAGAATCGGTGTCAATATCATAATGAAACCTGTCTTAGGCGCAAACCTGAAATACAGAAGATAAATAACAACCATCACTCCAAGTGCTATCATGGCAAGCTCCAGTGACAATGTAAACAGATTAATTATCATGTAAATCGTCACAATAACCACGGTAATATTGACCGGCAGAAATGCACATACTATCGACAATGCAATACATATCAACGGATTGGATATTATTCCATTGCCGCCTATTTTACGCGACATCGCAAACATTGACAGAAAAGCAAGTACAAAGTTACACACATATCTGATATATATTCCGCCCTTTGCATAAAAGGCTTTAAGTTTCTCTTTGAATTCAAGAAGTCCCGTGAGCATCAGTTAATTCCTCCCTTGCGGTTTCTTTCCGCTTTATTCATAAGATATATTTTATGAAGCCTGTTCCGGTAAATACGGATACCATTCTCCGACTCCACATACCTGTACGAATATATGAAATACGCTATTATCATAAAAACAGTCATCATTGCCGCATAAATCATTATCAGCATAACCGTCAGAACTGTATAATTCATATTGGTAAGATTATTTATTATAAATTCAAAATTGCATGACATAACCAGCATAAGAATTATAATATATGCAATCGTAACCGCTATCGCGGTGGTCCACATATGAAGTCCGACATAATCTGATTTATAGTATCTGGCCTTGTTAATATCATTGGAACACTCATGTTTCTCATACATGGCGGTTCTGGTCATAAGTCTGACCTTACGCTTGTTAATCATTACGTTCCTCCGTTAATTAATAATATATTATAAGCTGCATGTGTCCGCCGTTAACCGGTGCCACCACCCGCACCTTTATGCCATCGGCACTGAATGTTTCATCTTTGGATGCACTGATGAATCTGGCAAAAACATCTTCGTATGAATCCGGAATTACTGATTTGACAACCTGCTTAAAAGCATTATCCATTGCAGTTGTTCTGGTCATGACATATATCTGTGTCATATTCTCCTGGACAATCACCTCTCCGAGGTAATTACCGTCCTCACGATATATGTATGTATTATCAAGATATGTCTGGAATCCGGAATTCTTTACAGCTTCACTTATCGCGGTGTAAGTCTTGGCAGCTTCCGATTCCTTAATATTATCTCTGTCTGTCTTATCCTGTGACGGCTTAATATTATCAGATGTCCCGCCGTTGCCATCCTTCCCTGCACTATTACCGGATGTCGGTTCTGACACATCCGGATTCCTGTCATTCCCGGATGTTGCCGGTTCCCTGTCTGCATCATCATCGTCCGTCTGCGCTTCCCTCACGACTATCACTTTATTGTCCTTGACATCATATACCGGAAGATCGTCTGAGATTCCTTCATTATCACGGTTAACACCCCTGACAACAACCGAGTCAGCCAGTACATCGTATGTCGCCGTTATAGCTGCCGCGCCGGTTCCGACGACCTTAATATGTCCCTTGCCGTCAACGGTGACAACGTCTTCATCCGATGATGTCCAGATAACTTTCGATGCATATTCCTCCGGCTCAGAAGTGCATTTAAGGTCAAGCTCACTTCCAATATACATATTACAGTCCTCAAGTTCAACTTTTTACAAACTGTCCCTTCGGTACTACTGCATTATAATCAACAGTTTCCTGCGTATCACTATTATTATGATGTTTCTTACCGGCTCTGATACAGACAAAAACAATAAGCCCTATTATCAAAAAAAGCACTCCGGCAGCCATTGCAACTCTGCCCTTGCGTATACGGTATTTCTTTCTGCCCTTTGATGTACTCATATGACACCTCTTTACACTTAGCGCATTATTATAATTATCTTATCATTATTTGTCGTGTCCGTAAAGATAGAATTTAAATTATAAAGTTCACATGACAGGAATACTTAAAAAATACAGCCTGCGGTGCCTTACGATATTCCGCTGACATTAACAAACCCCCGCGGGCATTAATTCCGCGGGGGTAATTATATCTGTTCTATGCAATTATACCATTGCTTTCTTAATGGCTGCAAGAAGTTCATCATAAGTCTCGTATGCAGGAAGATCCGGGTTATCTGCCTTGATCTGATCCGTACTCTTAAATAAGAATCCTGCTTTGCTGGCTCTTATCATGCCGAGATCGTTATGGCTGTCGCCGCTTGCAATTGTATCATATCCGATTGACTGAAGTGCCTTAACCGTTGTCAGCTTAGACTGTTCGCAACGCATCTTAAATCCGGTAATCTCTCCGTCAGGTGCAACCTCAAGTGAATTACAGAAAATAGTCGGCCATCCGAGTTTCTTCATAAGAGGACTTGCAAACTGTGTAAATGTATCGCTTATAATAATTACCTGGCCTATTGAACGAAGTTCGTCCAGAAATTCCCTAGCGCCCGGCATCGGATCGATTTTAGCGATCGTATCCTGTATTTCCTTAAGTCCGAGTCCATGTTCCTTAAGTATTCCGAGTCTCCATTTCATAAGCTTATCATAATCCGGTTCATCTCTTGTCGTCCTCTTCAGTTCAGGAATGCCGCTTTCCTTTGCAAAAAGCAATCCAGATTTCCGGTACAAGAACTCCTTCGAGATCCAAACATGTAATATACATCGTGTCATCCTCCTAAATAATATCTGAACAAATACTGCCATAATATTAATTATTGCAGTTTATCAAAATTCTTTAATACATCTTCTTTATCAAACGGCTTCATAATAAAAGCTTTGGCGCCAAGCTTAAGAGCTTCCACAACCTTCTGTTTCTGTCCGGCTGCGGTAATCATAAGTGCCTTGGCATCATTATCATATTCCATAATCCGTGCAAGAGCACCGACACCGTCAAGACGTGGCATTGTAATATCAAGAGTTACTATGTCAGGCTTAAGCCTCTTATATTCTTCAACAGCCTCTTCTCCGTCTGCCGCTTCACCGACAACGGCATATCCGTTATCCTCAAGAAGTGCGCGGAGCATTCTGCGGATAAGCATGGAATCATCAACGATAAGCACGCCAGCCTTAGCCGAAGACATATCAACATCGGACTGGGTCTTACCGGTCATGACATGGTATTCATTATCGCCGAGATCAACATCAGAATCAATTGCAATGCACATATTGAAATGCTTTCCGGCAACATATACAGGCATTATGTAAAATGTACCCTTCGCATGTCCGTCAACATATACAACAGGCGGTTCCATATCTATCTCAATGCCTTTGTCACTGAGCTCAGAAGCAAAAAGACCGTCGTTCATATTGGCAAACTCACATACCGCATCCATGGCCGCATCATCAAGCTTAACAAAATCATCATCGGCAAATCCCTTAGCAAGTTCAAGTATTCCCGATGTATCCTTACCTGCCGCAAATCCGAGATATACTTTATGATCTCCAACTGTATGCTGTCCCATGATATATGAATAATCAAAACCATCTGCCTTATATGCCTTATCCATATAGAAATCGCTTGTAACAAAACGAACTATATTACGAAGTGCAAGTCCTGCAATTCCGGTCACATACTCCGGTGCATCATCCGGAACAAAATATTTGACTGAAGCTTCAATATCATCATTCTTAAGCGCCTTCATCTCTTCTGCAGTGAAACCCATCTCCGCTCCAAAGGCTGTAAGATATTTATCAAGTTCCGATATGTCAACATACTTCTTCTCTGTGAGAATCTGTATGAATTTCATTGCTGCATTCCCCTGCTTATCGAGGAGTTCCTGCTGGGCTCCCGTAAGATATCCCTGTTCAATGGCAATATCTCCGAATCTCTTATCCATCTGTGTCTGAAGATGATTAATCTCCTCTGCCTGCTTCTCTGTAAGAAGCTTCTCTGCAACCGCAATGGTGCCTAATTTAACCCTTGCCTGTGCCTGCTCGCTGAGAACCTCGCGAAGCTGCACATCTGTAAGCACCTTCTTGTCTACAAGGTACTTTCCCCAATAACTGACTGAACATAATGTACACATCTCCTTGCATTCCGCCACATGCGGAAAAATTTTCAATTAGTAGAAAAATTATAACATAAAGACCGCATTAATTCAACAAAAATGCGGTCTTCTGACAATATGCGATTATTTCAATGCGTCTTTCATTTTCTTAACATACTCAGCAACATGGGCAGGGCTGTCATTGCCATATGTGCCGCAGATTTTTACTATTGCAGAGCCTACAATTACGCCGTCGGCATTCTGCGCCATATGTGCCGCCTGTTCAGGTGTTGATATACCGAATCCCACAGCGCACGGAATATCTTTACGGGCTTTTACAAGTGAAGTCATTTCGCTTATATCGGTCGTAATTTCGTTACGCACACCGGTAACTCCAAGTGATGACACGCAGTATACGAACCCTTCCGCATCTGCGGCAATCATCGCAATACGTTCATGCGATGTCGGTGCGATAAGCGATATCATATCCATGCCGTGTTTTCTGAAAGCCGGAGCAAATTCTTCTTTTTCCTCATATGGGACATCCGGAAGAATTATCCCGTCCATTCCCGCTTCAGCTGCATTCGCAGCAAATCTTTCTATTCCGTACGAAAAAACAACATTGGCATATGTCATGAATACTAACGGTACCTTGACAACCCTGCGTACTCTCTTAACCATCTCAAATACCTTGTCGGTTGTCACTCCACCCGAAAGCGCACGGATATTGGCTGCCTGAATAACCGGGCCTTCCGCCGTCGGGTCGGAAAAAGGAATTCCAAGTTCAATAAGATTTTGCACCTGCTTTTCCATTTCAATTATAATCTGTTCGGTAACCTCTAACGACGGGTCTCCGCATGTGATAAAAGGTATGAATGCTTTGCCGTGTGC
>VOFB01002184.1_pt1 | contig 21866 bp, 26 predicted proteins | sample 5384141 | NCBI WGS metagenome assembly VOFB01 (sample SAMN12384721, study PRJNA508395) | human gut metagenome | isolation source: healthy gut A | host: Homo sapiens | reverse complement strand
ATCCCGATGCCGCTGAAATCGTCAAACTTATTTTCTCTTTGTTTCTAAAAGGGACATCGAAACGGGCCATCGCTTTGTATCTGAATGAACACGGCGTACCCAGCCCCTCGGCTTATAAACTGCAAAAGGGCATACCCGTTTCAACAAGAGGATATGACGATCCTATGTGGGGAGCCCGTATGATCCACTCCATTCTGACGAACCCCACCTATACCGGGGATTTGGCACAGGGCCGCAGTCGGGTAAAAAGCTATAAGGTACACGAGGTTGAAAGCGTTCCCCGTGAAGAATGGGTGGAAGTAGCTGGTACGCATGAGTCAATCATTGATTATGAAACCTTTGATAAGGTACAGGCCCTTTTACAGCGTGATACCCGTACTTCTCCAAAAGGCCGGGAAGTCCACCTGTTCAGCGGTTTTCTGAAATGTGCTGACTGCGGGCGGGCAATTACCCGGAGCGTAGGCAACAACAATAATGTGTACTATGCCTGTTCCACCTACAAGAACCGCTCTCGGACAGCCTGCACAATGCACTCGATCAAGCATAACCGTCTGGAGGCCGCTGTCCTCTTTGCGGTACAACAGCAAGTCCATCTGGCTGTTTCATACTCGGAAATGATTGCCCGCATTAACACCGCCCCGGTCAAAAAGAGCCAGTCCATCCGTTTGGAAGAACTGATTGCTGCGAAAGAGCGGGAACTGGCAAAAATCAGCCGCTACAAGCAGTCCCTTTATCAAGACTGGAAAGACGGGGAAATTACCCAGCAGGACTACCGGGATATGAAAGCCGATTATGAGCGACAGACCATCGCTCTTACGGATGCGCTGGCCCGGCTGAACGATAAACACTGGCTTTCCGACAACATCGTGAATGTAATATATGTAATACAAATACGCTATTTACATGCGTTTTGCGACACGATGCAACATGAAATGCAACATGAAACGGTTATGTAGCAATTTTTTGTTCCTCAATAAACTTCATAAATTCTTTTTGGCTTTTCTTGTTATCTTCCTTCCCAAAAAGGGTGAGCCAGGCTCTATACTTTTCCCACGGCATTTTTTCCATAATGGGATTTGCAATATTGTCAAAATATCCGTCGATCTTATCATCTACAGCAACACGGACCTCGGAGAAGGTCTGGGTATATACTTTTTTCATGATCTTGTCAGACTTCCAGCCTCCGCGTTCCTGAGCATATTTGTCCGGGATACGCAGAGCGGCCATGACAGATGCGTTCAGATGGCGGAGATCATGAAAGGTCATATGCTTAAACCGGTGCTCGTCCTGAAACTTGATCCACCTGTGATAGATCTGGGCCTCGGTCAGGGTAACGAGCCTGTCCCCGGGAACTTTATCGATCAGGGACTTGATATAAGGCGGGATCCTGTGAGTACGGTTACGGTATTTGTTTTTTGCAATTTCTTTGCGGTGATCTTTACCACCTACAACCACCACGACCTCTGCAATGCGGATGTGATCTCCGGAGATTGATTTTGATTTTGTGAGGCCACGGATCTCCGACATGGAAAAGCTGAGCCATGCGGCCAGCAATACAGGCAATTCCAACTCAGTATCTTTAATGGCCGGGAGCAGAACTTCTGCCGGAATCAGATCGGGCACACGCTCGGGAACCTCTGGAAGCTCAATGTTCCGCAGAACATCATCTAAAGAACTTGTATATTTACGGATTACTGATGCAAGCAAACTCCATTCGTTCTGTAGACGTTTGGGAGAGAGCGTCACGCCCTTCTTACGTTTACATGGACGCTGAGACTCCATATTGACGGATTCCTGCAGGAGCTCCTTGTCCATATCTTTAACACAAATCTGCATCAGATCCTGAAAACCGTTCCGCTGGATGCACCAGTAGTCTTGGATGGTAGTAAGAGACCTGTTCAGTACCAGCCGGGACTCGATATATTTATCTATCAGTTCTGTGAGAGGCAGGAGAGTATAGTCCGCTTTCTTTTGCTTCGGCTGATTCGCAAGCTCTTCTTCCTTCTGCAACATGAACTGCGCTGCTTCAAAATCCACCTCTTTTTTGGTAGCGCCGGTAATCGTCTTATAGATTCGTTTCATTTTCTGCTTACCGTTTTTCTGCAGGACGGGGGAACCGTCCGCATTGTACATCGGCTCTGAATGGCTGTATGGCTTGATACACCATGTTCCACTCGGCAATTTGTAAGCTGTTGCCATAGTATCATCCTCCTAAAAATGGGCATAAAAATGCCCGGTGACTTGCAAAATCCCCGGGAAAATGATAAAATGCACTTGTCTAGGGTGATTTTATTCGGGTTTCCCGGTAAGATCGGATCAGCTCCGGTGCTCCAACACTGGGGCTGTTTTTATATCCAAAATGAAAACATTTTTTGCTAAAATAGTGCGGCACCCTCCTCCGGCAGGGAGCGAGGGGTGTTTATGATGACGAAGATATATTTGTATCTACCGTATCCAGACGTATATGCTATTTATTTAGTACCTGAACATATAGTAATTATTAACTTAGATCATCACGGAACAACAAAAGTGACCATTTTAATCTAGCCAATACCTTGCCGGGAAGGGTGTTACCCTATCTGTTTACTCTCCGGATGATCGCCGCGAATAAGAGCTTCCAACTTCCGACCGGCATCAGGATCATGCACATCAATCTGACCAATATACTTTCGAATATCTCTGGCAACCGCCGCACACTGTTCTTCAACACTGAGAGTACAGGTAGATTCACAGGAGCAGCGATCGGCTTCTTCCGTAAGTACAAAATCGACTATCTTTTTTCCATGCGAATCCAGAGTACGGTATTTTTTTAGCAATTCTTGTTCACCATATTTTAATACAAACTTTGAATCAGGATACACGCCATATATATCATTAATGGAGACTCCTAACACTTCGCATACTTCAAAAAGAATATCTATTGTAGGACAGTTCGCTCCAGTTTCCCAATTAGAAATTCTGGAGGGAACAACACCGAGCTTATTGGCCAATTCCTTTTGACTGAGACCGGCGGATTCCCTATATTTTGCAATGTTTTTAGAAATATTTTTTTTAATTGTGTCGTCTCCCATGATTGCCTCCTTGTTTATAAGGCAATAGTAGCACAGAAATTTTGAAAATACAATATAAAATTCAGAATATCTGAAAAATATGTTGACAAATCAGAAGTGCTGTTTTATAGTTAAGAAAAACAGGAAAGCTGTTTTTGAAAGGAGGAAAACAGATTGAAAGGTAGCGATATAAAAAAATATCTGATAGAGAATGGAATAAAACAATCCTATTTATCAGAAAAGACAGGAATTCCGTCACCTATCCTTAATATGATATTGAATGACAATAGAAAAATTGAGGCTAATGAGTATATGCGGATATGTGATGCACTTGGTGTTCCATTAGAACAATTTAAACCCGATAAAGCAAAAAAGTTACTGGTGCGTTAAGGTAATGAATTTTGTAGGGGTGGAAACGACAGACTGTATAACCTATTAGATTGTGACTATAAGGACACCAAAGTAGCAATTAGCTAGGGCTATATTTAAACTGGAGAGGAAGTGAGAAGATGCCAAAATCCAACCTTCTGAGAACAGAAACGGCCAGAAAGAATTACGCATCCAGAGCCAGGGCGGGAATCAAGCGGCACATAGAACTGAGCAAAGTGTCCGAAGACAAGATCGCTGCAAAGCAGAATGTACAGGTAAGGACACTTATGAACCGGATCGAGGATCCGGGATCAATGCGGCTGAGAGATCTGTGGGATCTGGCGGAGATTATAGGTGCGCCGGTCGGTGAACTAGCTGGTGGAGATTTGCCGGAGGAAATGCTTGCGAAGCTCTTGCAGCAAAAACTGTTGTGAACCGAAATTCGCGCCGTGTATGTGTTGCAAGGAAAGGTACTAAAAAATACTACATAAAAAGGAGAGGATACCGAATGGAAGAACTATGTGCAGGAATCAAATTCATGAATAAGGAGCATAAGGACTTTTTCTGCAGAAATTTACTAAAGTGCAGAGAACTTGATATTTACCATATGGCATTGATCTACTGCCTGGGAATCGACCGGACTGTCCGGGAGCATTTCGAGAATGTATATGATCTGAAAGCCGGGCTGATCCGGACGGAATCTCTGCAGGAGGGATGGCAGACCTCGGGAAGCAAGCGTGCAATCAGACTGGCATTCAATCTGTATACCAACGGTATAGCCAGTGTCGATGATTATGAGGACGAGGAGGAGAGGCTGGATGAATGTAGAAGTTACGCAGTGGAAGAGATATTTTGCTGCGGATATGCCCCTTATTTTTGGCAGGCAGTCAGGCTGCGCTACCCGGAATTTTGTGGATAAAAAAACACAGTGCTATAAAGGCTGGAGAACCGAAGCACTGTGTCTGAGTAGACATGCGAAGTATATAAATTACTCCGCATCCTGTTAAACGTTACAATATAGGATTTCAAAGTACTTGTCAAGAGGTTAAGGTGTTAAAAATGTATAAACGATGCGGTGGAGTAAGCAAAATATATCGCTGCCCGGTATGTCACGAGATTTTTGCAGTGCCTTATCAGACCAGGGGCGGAGGCAGGACCAACTGGGTGTATAGTGTCTGCCAAAAGCGGCGGAAAATATATTATTGTTCGTATCATTGTTTTCGGGAGATGCAAAAGATAACCGAAGGAAAGGTAGAAGCATGACGGGGAAAACGCACAGTGCAACAGGATTCTTTGCCGGACTTGTCATAAGTCACTATACAGGATGCCCCGGCGCTATGACGCTGGCAATGGCCACCGGATCGGTTCTGGGAGGGCTGCTCCCGGATATCGACAATGTCCACAGCCAGATCGGTAGCAGACTGCCTGTAGTGGAGCTGATAGTCCATGGCTGTCAGAGAGGAATCCGGCTGCTTTCCGGCATTCTGCCGCGGAAACTGAGAGAGAATGTCCGTTCCATGACAGGACACCGGGGACTGCTTCATTCTCTGTTGGTTCCTGCAGCAATGCTGTTGGCACTGCCGGTTATCGGCAATACAAACGGAATAGAGAAGGCTTTTCTGATAGGGATGATTGCAGGTAATCTCAGCCATTTGATTCTGGATATGCTTTCCGGTGGAGTTCCGCTGCTGATACCGTTCAGTGTTGCAAGGATCCGGGTATGCAATTTCCGCACCGGAGGAATTATGGACAAGCTGTGGAGATTGGTCATGTACTTTGGCATTGGTTATCTTGGATTATCGGAATTATATCAGATAGTATCCAAGTATATCAGAATATAGCAGAGAAGATCAGAAAAGAGGGCGATGAAAATGAGAAATATCAATTATTTTGATAAAGAATTATCTGTCGAGGAGTATGTGAAAAAGGAAGTATGCAAAAATGCCGGCACTCAGAGCGTTGCTTTTAAAGAACAGCTTATTTCATTATGCAGCTCTGCGGGTATTGAATGTAACGAAAAAATGAAAAAAGAAGAGCTGTTTGATCTTCTTTGCAACAACGGCTTTGAATATAAGCAGTTTGCTGATCTATTTGGAATAGGCGTCAGCAGCCAGGTATATCAGAGTGCCTTTAACATCACTCATCAGGATGTAAAATGCTTGGAAAGAAATGGTGTATTAAAAAAAGTAGGCAAATACAGATTTCGTGCCTTTGGAAAATACAATTATGCACCATTATATGATCTTTATCAGTATGCGCAGATGACGGACGATGCGATGGAAGATATGCTCAAAAAATAACTTAGGGGCATGTAATAGATAACAGCATTCGGATATATCACAATATAGCAGAGAATATCAGAGATAATCTGAGTAAATCAGAGATAATCAGACTATATCAGAGATGCAGGAAGAAAGAGACGGTGAGAGTGTGAACCGATTGGGATTTTTGGTGCTGTCTGTACTTTTGGCAAATAATGCGGATAACCGTATGGCAGCTATGTCATTAAAGGAGATCATGCAGACAGAAGATTTAGATGTAAGAGAAAATACATTATTTAAAAAACTTCGGGATTATGAAAATCAGGGATACGTGAAAAAAGGTATGAAGGATGGAAAAGCCAACACTTTTTATATCACGGATGACGGAAAGGAATTCCTGGAGCAGAATAAGAAATAAAGATAGGAGATTATACGGATGAAGGATAAGATTGCATTTATAGCGGTAGGACAGGCCGGAGGAAATATCGGTCAGCTTTTTGAGAGTATGGGTTACACAGTACTATATATTAATACGTCCAGAGAGGATCTGGAGACACTGGAAAATGCAAAGTTCCGGTATCATGTATCCAATGGAGAAGGCTGCAATAAAGACCGGCATAAGGCAAAACATCTTATCGTAGAGGATTTTGATAACATAGCTGCAGAAATTGAGGCAAAATTACAGGACAGGCTTCTTTTTGTGATCTTTGCTAGTGGAGGAGGCACGGGATCCGGAGCAGGACCTATGTTGATAGATTTACTGCTTGATGATGGCCGGGAGGTAGGAGCAGTCACAATCCTTCCGTCACCTGCAGAAAGTGTAAAAGCCCACATCAACTCTTATGAGTGTTTCACTGAACTGACGCAGATCCAAGGGACGGCAGCCTGCTTTATCCTGGATAACAACAGAGGGGATAAAATAAACCTGAATGAGCAGTTTGCAGATGATTTCAACAGTTTTCTGGAGATCCCGGAGAAATATAAGAGTCTCCGCGGAAATATTGACAGAGCGGAGATCGAGGAGACGTTAAAAGCACATGGCATGGCTATGATTGTACATGCGCAGGGAGTAGATAGCTCACAGGTGATACAGGCACTGACAGACAATGAGTATGCTCCTGCGGAAGCAGACCGGACAGTGAAGTATATAACGGCAGCTCTGACCGGAAATGTAAGCATGGAAGATCTGGAGAAAGCGGTGGGAACCCCGGTAGATACCTTTCGGGCATACAGCGGAGAAGAGTCGATCTGCTGTGTCTGCGGTATGACTTATCCTAAGACGCGTCTGGAGGAGATGTACAACAAAGTAGCTGAAAACAAAGATACCATCCGAAAAAATCTGGAAGCTACACAGGAGACGGCAATGCAAAAGGACATCAACTTTCTGAATGAGTTACAGCCGAAACACAGAGAGGTACCTTCCGGATCCGGTTCCAGAGAGGAACGCAGACATTTGTCTAAAAGAGATATTTTAAACAAGTATTTGTAATTGTAGAAAGCGGGGAAATTTTAGGATGTCGGAACAAAGTAGGGCCTTTTTATCAGACAGGGACCATTCTCTGCTTATAGACATTTTTTATAAGCTGATAGGTAATTCTGAGGATCCAGCAGAGGTGCAGTCTATTGAATCCCTTATACAAATGTATGAGGAATCAGGGAATGGCTCAGAGATATCAGATGCAGATGTGAGACATACCATAAGTCTGGTCTGTAAATATTGTCAGATGCTGTCGGAGCAGAAGCATGCAAATGATAACTTAGTGGATTTTTATGCAAACAGTCTGAATAAACTCCAGATACGATACGAGCAGGCGATTCAGGATCACAGGCGCCTGGAAGAGGATCAGATCAAGATATATCAGGATTACGATAATCTTACGCGGGAACATCTTTGCTTATACAGGCGGTTTGAAAAGCTCCACAAAAAGCAGCTAAAAGGTATACAGTGGGTTAAAAAATGGATAGATAGGGGCAGAAAACATGACGATTCACGATGCAATTAATGAATATCTTAAGCAATGCGAAGCAAGAAAACTGAGCTGGAGTACGCTTAAAGCATACAGATGTGATTTAGAGATTCTAGATCGAAGCCAGAGACATACAGAACTTCTGGATATTGAATCGGAAGAACTCCAAAAAATAATAAAAGGTAATGGCAGCTTAAAGCCGGCTACGATGTTACGCAGGAGTGTTTCATTTCATATATTTTTTCAGTACTGCAAAGAGAAAGGATATATTCAGGAAACGCCTGTAATAAAATCCCAGCGCGTTAAACTGCAAACACCGGTTACTTTGACGGCGGACAAAGTAACTGGAATCTTCCGGGAACTATATAGTACTCCGAAAGAAGGAAAATTTTATTGGGAAAAATCTCGAAATATGGCCATTGTGGAGTTACTTTATGCAACAGGGATGAGAATATCTGAACTTTGTGCCCTGAAAAAAGACGATATTCAATTTTTTGATGAATTTATTATAGTGTCTATGCACGGAAACGGCAAACGGGAACGAAAATTTCTCATAACAAATAAGCAGGTCATAACTGCATTACAGACATATCAAAGTGATGTGGATACAGCATCGGTGGACGTAGTTGATTCTGATGCAGTATTTATTAACAGGCGTGGACGTGCAGTTTCGGAACAGACAGTACGTTATTGCCTGAAAAATTATAATATAACACCTAAGATATTGCGTAACTCTGCGGCAAAAGAAATGTATGACAGTGGAATGAATATTTTCAGATTACAGGGAACGCTTGGACTTAATTCCATTGACAGTGCAGAGCGTTTCTGTTGTCGACAGGAGCTGGAGAATAAACGCACTTATAGTTTGAGTGACTGTGATCTGAGAAACCGATTATCAGTATAAACGATGAAAAGGAACTGTTAATTTATATGCAAAAGATAAAATACGGTGTGCTGGACAAACTGCTGCGGGCAGATTTGTCCAGGGCAGAAATGGATTTTATATTACATATATCGCATTACCAGGACGATACCGGCTGTGTGTCTGGAATATACTATCGGGATATTTGTGAAGCACTACAGATATCGTATCAGACATTTTATGACGTGCTGCGCAGCCTACAGGCTAAGGAGATCATAAAGGTAGATAAAGCCTTTTACGGAGACTGGGATGTTACGATATTGGACAATTCATTCCAGAATGGAATTACCGGTTATGTAAGCACTGGTGATGATCTGTTCCTGGATCCGGAGTTCCAGAAATGCGGACCGCAGGAGAAACTGCTTGCACTGGAATTTCTTAAAATTGCAAAGAACCCGTCAAATGGCGGGAAATACAGAATAGGCAAAGAGAAGCTTTTAGAAAAGTATGGTAAGCTCTTTTCTGTGACGAAACGCATTATTTTAAGATATCTTCACCGGCTAAAAAGGTTCTTTGTTATGTCGATCACAGAGGGGATATATTATATCCGCCCGAATGCACATTTTGCAGAGAAGAACAGCGGAAAAACGGATACAGAACTGCTCAGGGAGCATGTGAACCGGTTTGTACTGCGGAGGAATCGTGCAACCTACACAGAGAAGGAAGGGAAGGAAGCGTCGAAACTTTTGACACAGTACGCCGGACAGGTACCTGACAACAGAACATTGATCCGGCTGTTCTCAGAGGCTGTACTTGAAAGCATACGGATCCGGAATGCAGGAATCAGGAACCGGTACAAGTGGAACCGGCGGTTAAATCCGAAGTTTGTACACCGCCTGCTACAGGAGAAAATACTGAATCAGCCACAGATGGCTAAGTAAGTCTATGAAAATAGGCTTATTTGTGTTTCTATAAATCTCAAAAATCATAGATCATGTCCTGAAATTCCGAAGAGCAAGAGAAAAATAGATGATAAATGTGAGTAGGGAGCCGGTGTGGCTTCTTTTTTCGTGTGGAAAAAGAGAGATTTTATTCAAGTTTTGTGCAGTGAAATAGTGAACTTTTCAAGTATGGTGTCTCTGTGGATAATCTTTTCTATTTTGGGTGCCGTTCAACACGCTGTTGAAGGACACTTTTTCCAAAACTATGCAAGGAACCAGAAGAGAAAAAGCGCAAAAATATGCAGCCGGGTATTGTAGCAGCTGGGGAACGTATTCTGTCTTTTATCAGTTCTTTTCACTGTTTCTTTAGACAAAAGAAAATATTTTTTCTGAAAAAAGCAGCCATAAATACCTACATAAAAAACAAAAAAATAAAAAACACTTGACAGCGCATACGGATTCCATCATCCTGTTGCCACTCATGAGAGGAAGGTATATGAATGGATATCAGAGACCTGAAGCGGGAATGCAATGATCTGATTGATGAATTAGAGACATTACAGCAAACAGATGCAAAACTGGATCTTCGGATTCAGGAACTACAAAATTGTCTGGAAAAAACATCAATTCCAGAGTCGGTGACAGACTTACCAAGGCTGCCCCACATTGTGAAAATGGAAGATGAAGAAACTGAGGGCATAATTTCCGAGACTGTAGTGGAAGAGAAGGTTATTGAGGAAAAGGAAGAGGTTTCGCAAAATGAGCCATCAGAACCTTTAGAAAATTTGCGGGAAAAGAAAGAGGAGGAGAGCCCATGGAAAGAAATGGATCAACAGCGATTCCCGGCGGATACAGTAATCATATACGAATCCAGTAATTTAGAAAATACAATAGTCCGAGTGATAAAGATAATAGCATTTTGCGGAATATTGTGTGGAATTATGGTGTCAGTAATAACGCTTGCAATGGGAATGTAATAAGAGGAGAAAGGCATGTTAGGAAAAGAAAAAAGGAATCGTGAAGTACAACAGGATGTGGCGGGAAAAATGAATTTGTCAAAGGATGATATTTTTAAAAATTTGATTATAGAATATGCATCATCCCGGAAGGATCTAATTGTCCGCTTGCGCCAGAAAAGGATCACAGATGCGGAATTTATGGCATATGTAGATGATTCCCTGAAAAAAATAGATGCAGATACAGAGGTAAAAGACCAGGCAAGATTGATGTTTTATCAATACGTATTCCGATACTTTCGGTTGACCTCATTGATTGAGGATCCGGAGATATCGGATATCCATTGTATTGCCTATAACAAAATCCGTATAAAAAAGCGGGGGAAACGTCAAGCGGCAGATGTACAATTTGCATCTAATCAGGAATACCGGGAATTTATCGACCGTGTGGCGACGCAAAATGGTGTTAATATCTCAAACCTTAATGCTATTCAGAGATTTGCTGATGATGAAACTGACAAGAACTTTATATTGCGATTTACGTTAATTACGCCAATCGTTACCACTTACGGTAATCCATATCTTATTATCCGTAAGTTTCCTAAAAATTTCCCTGAGATTTCGGATCTTGTCCGGGAAAAATTCATGTCACAGCAATTAGCGGATACTTTAGTGGAAAGATTCCGGACGGGATCGACATTGATCTGTGGCGGTAACTCAGATGGTAAATCGACCTTATTGAATGCCTTAAAGGAAACATTACCGGAAGATATGGCGGTTATGGTAGCACAGCAGGCAGATGAGCTTACGACCAAGCATCATCCGGATATGATCTTTTTTACATTCTTTGTCGGAGTCAGCGGAATCAGCAGTTAAATATGACCTGGAACAGCTGAGCATAGCATCCCTAACCATGGATGTGGATTTCTTTATTGTCGGTGAAGTAAAGGGTACAGAAGCTATGTACTTGATTAATGCTGCATATACCGGACAGATCAGCGCGGCCACAGTCCATTCTCTATCTGCACAGGCCGCGCCGGAGAAGATTGTTGATTATGCATTACAGGCATCCGGGAATAAATACAATCGTGCGGAACTGTTAAAGATGATTGCTGACTGCTATCACACGGTCATTAATGTCAAAGATTATAAAGTGTACGAGGTCCTGGAAATAGACGGATGGGATGACGTTACGCAATCCATTAAATATAAATCTCTGTACCATTTATAAACTAATGAAGAACAGAAGGGAATGAAATGATGATCATTTTGAAAATTATTATAGCAATCTGCCTTTTTTCCGGAATTTTCTTCTTTTTTTGGTATCTGCAGAGAACAAAAATTATTGAAAAAGGGTTGGCGACAGTAAGAGGATCTATTGAAGAAACTGCGGCGAGACGTCAGATAGAAGCACATGCGAATCTGCTGATCCGGGATCAAAAGAATAAGGGCAGGCTGGAAAAAATTATCGAAAGACCTGAAAAACTGTACATTTATAGCCGGATCGGGAAAATAGTCAGAGGGTTGTCCTTTGAAGCATGGGCAGTTCTTGTAGTATTAACAACAGCTGGAGCGTATCTGGGAACGGTGATTATTACGAAGAACACAATGACCGGCTTGTTGGCAGCAATCGGATATTATTTGCTCATTAAAATAGCGGAAATAATTCTTGCACGTAGAAATTTCAAGGCTGTAGATAAATCTCTTTTGGAGTTTTTAAATCAGTTGGGAAACTTTTCTGCTATCCAGGGGGAAATTACGAATGTCCTGCATCAAACGGCACAGTATACTCCGCCAATATTAGCAGAAGCCCTGGAAGAATGTTATATCGAAGCACAGACCACAGGTAATGTTTCGGCAGCATTGATGGGGCTGGTAGACCAGTTTGAGCACGAAAAATTTAAAGAAATAATTATTAACCTCGAAGTGTGTTCGCGCTATACGGCTAATCTGAAGGTCATAGTAGACAGCCTCCGCCGGAACCTGATGGACGCAAAAAGAGCCAGCCAGGAACGCAGAGCTATAGCAGACAGTGCCATCATCGAAATGGTGATTCTGTCAGTAATGCTGTTAATTGTCCTTTTAGTGGTAGACACCATGGTAAAGGCATCTATCTGGGATATATTGTTCCATAGTTTGGTAGGATATATCGCTCTGGGCGTGGCGGGCATCTGCTATCTCATATTTGGTCTGGCAATTATGAAAGAAAGGTAAAAAGTTATGACACCATTAGAAATTAGTTTAAAGATATTACCGGCGCTTATAGCTATATTATCGTTTTTGCTGGTGATCTATGTGGGTAAGACCTATCACCCCATGGCAGCACTACATAGGACATACATCCGCATTGATGGAATCTTGCACGAAAAAAAAGTTTTCTTTGATTACGAAGAAACTCGTAGATTCCTAATGTCTCATGGTGCAGCAGATCATTTCGGATCGTGGATCGATCCGGTGAAATACCTGGCTATTCGTATTTGTCTGGCGGCCATCGGATTCACGGTTGGAATATATGTAAATGCCTTTTTGGGACTTGTTGGCATGGTGATTGGGTTCTTTTTGCTGCCATTATTATTGTTGTATATGAACAACAAAGATAATGACGCAATGACCCCACAGATTCAGACGCTGTACAGTCTTTTACAGGTACAGATTCACGCAGGGGTGCCTATGATTGATGCCTTGTCAGAGAGTTATCAGTCCTTTCCGGCGGGACGTTTAAGAAATGCGCTGAGTGAGTTTTCTACTACCATTTATTTTAACGGTTCATTTGATAAATCGTTGGAAGAACTTAACAAAAAATTTGACAATGGATTTATCGATTCGCTCTGCATTATTTTGTTACAAGCCCGGGAATCTGGACAGGCGATGGAACTACTGCGGGATATATCCCAGCAGATCACGGATATGCAGGCAAGTCTGCAACTTAAAAAGAAAGAAAAACTCAACCGAATAACTACATTTTGTCTGATGGGCATTATGGGCGCAATGATCGGTGTAGCCCTGTATGCTGCTATCACACAGATGTATGCGTCGGTCGGGTCTTTCTGATACATGTAACTACAAATATCTTAAAAAATAGGAGGAACGAAAATGAAGATGAAAATGGCAAAAATGCAGCTGAAAGCAATGGAACTGGCCCAGAAGGTATTTTATCACAAGAGCCGGGGACTCGATGGAATCTTGGTTACGGTGGGCCTGTGCATTATCGCACTGTTATTATGCGTAGTCATGAAGGATAGTCTGACAAGTTTTATTCAGGCAATCGTAACCGCCATGCAGAATAAGGCAATCGGTATTTTGGGATGATGAAAAAGAGAAAAGGAAGCGTAGTAGACATATTGCCCTCAATGATCATGGTGATTGCTGCGGTGATTCTGATTACAGTCTTTTTTGGCTTATATCAGATACTCAGCCTAAATGAAGATGTAAAGCAGATATCCCGTAAATACATGCTTACCATGGAGACTATGGGATATCTGGATGCAGCAAGCCGGACAAGCCTTATGCAAGATTTATCAGATCTACAGGTCACAGATATTGACCTGACAGGATCCACCATGACGGATGCAGGTTATGGCAACGCGGTATATCTACAGATAACCTGTAAGCTGCCGATAGAACAGCTTAATATGGACGGAAATGATATGCTGCGGTTCTTTTTTGAGGACGGAACTATACCGATCAGAGTACGCAGAATGTCTACGGCCAAAAATTAATCATGATAAGATGGATAACCAAAAAACGACAAGGGGAGTTGGCGACTTTTACGATGGTATACGTCCTGCTGTTCCTCGTAGCAACGGTAGCATTTGCCTTACAGATACGGGAATACATATCACTTAAAACTCATACGGAAGATACCCTTGCAGCGTCAAATCTTGCATCTGCCGTGATCGATATCCAGGAATATGGCATTAATCATAACCTGGTTATAAAGGATCCTGAGCAGGCGTATAGCATCTACCAGGAAGCTTTAAAGATAAATATGGGTCTTAACGACCAATGGGAAGACCCTACAGGACTGATATCAAGCCCGGTTCTGGTAGAGCAGTATATCGTATACAACGTGCGGGGATCAGAGGTAGAAGTGACCTCATTTGGAGAGGGTCTTAACTATTCGGCAACCGAGACGCTAGGGAGTGCAACGTCACCCAATGGACAAGTCATTGAATCTACCAGTGTATACAGCCGGATCAGCTATCAGGTCGATGGCTATTTTGGTGTCACCGTCCCAGCTGAAAAAGATAAGTTGGTAGACATTGTAAAAAATAATTAAAGGATGGACAGAATGAAAAAGGAAAAGAAAGAAAAAAGAAGTATCTTGCCGGGAGTGATTATCGTATCGCTGCTGGTGGCAGCTGTAGTATATGCGGTTTTACTTAACGCTGAAAAAACGGCATTGTCCGACTATGAAAAAGGGTCGGTTTATGTAACCACAAAGCCGGTACCCAAAGGAACTATGATTACAGCTGACTATATCACTCAAAAAGAGGTAGATAAATCTTTGATCCCGTCCGGCGCAGTAAGTAATCCAGAAGATCTAACGGATTTGATCAGCGTATATGCAGTAGATCAGGGATCCATTATTACCACTGGGATGTTTACTGCTGTTAATGACATCACAAAGGATATGACGCAGCCGGTAGTGGCCGGATTCAAGGCCGATGATCTGTATCAGGTGGTAGGAGGCGTCCTGCGATCCGGAGATCGAATCAACATCTATCAGGTAAATGAAAATGCCAATAAAGGGGATACCTCACAGTCCTTGGCAAACACAGATGATAATTGGACAGACGCATCTTCAGATACGGCAGCATCCCTTGTATGGGGAAATGTGTTTGTCCAGGAAGTATTTGACTCTGCCGGTGCGGTGATCAGTACATCTGACTCTACGACTCCGGCACAAAGAGTAAATATCTACATGGATAACGATAATGTAGCAGCTTTTTATGCTGCACTGGCACAGGGTTCTCTGCGTGTTGTAAAAATCTGCGAATAGATAGTCAGTGGGTGTGACAAAGAAATCGGGTCTGATGACCGGCAGGTTCGAGCCCTGCCCCCACTTTACAGCGATATTTGCTGTGATGATCTTTGACAACTGCATATGGAAATCGGACGAAAAACTGGAAGATGGACTGTAAGATTTTGACGAGAATTGTCATGTAATATATAGAGGTCTTTGTACTTCTTTGTTTTATCGGCATTTTTGTCCAAAATATCGAAACAGAAAATGCCGTAAAATGTATACAGATATTCTGCAAAATGATATAATAATCATATCAAAAAAGATAAAACAAAGAATTGAGTCCGTACTATTGGACACAAAAAAGAAGACTATATTTATACAATAAACATAGAAAAAGGCTGAAATGTCTGGGAGGACGAAGAATGAAAAAGATTATTTGTGCTATATTAGTGACGGCACTGGCAGTCACATCTTTTACAGGATGTGGGAAGGCACAGGATAAGGATGCTGCAGAAGTGATAATGGCTGAGACGGAAACAAGGGATCCTGATATCACTGCAGAGACACAGGCGGCTGTGGACACTTTATTGCCGACGGAGACGGGGAAGCCGGTAGTGACTGAGACGGCAACACCGACTCCTAAGCCCGTAGCGACAAAGGAGCCGGAGACCACAGCAACGCCGAAACCAGCAGCAACTGCGAAACCAAGGCAACAACTGCGAAACCTAAGGCAACGGCAACTCCGAAGCCGGCAACAACCGCGGGATCAGGAACGACAGTTGCAGCCAATACTACCAGCACCGGTAAGACTGGTACACCCGCAGCAACAGCAAAGCCGGTACCAACCACGGCACCGACAGCAGCGCCCGCAGCTTCCACACCGGCACCTTGTAATCATAATTATGTCAAGGAATATTGGCCGTCTGCACCTACTTGTAACGGCGGTGGAGATTGGACTATGGTCTGCTCTATCTGTGGGGATGTAGGAGCAACAGGAACGGATCCGGCATTACCACACACTCCAGAAACTAGAGTAGAAGTTGATGCAACATACTGTGATGAACACGGTGTCAGAGTTACTTATTGTACGAGTTGTGGAAACGAATTGGGACGAGAAGGATTTGACGGTACGGAGCATGAGTGGACAACTGGAACTTATGAAGCCTGGGATGAAGATACGCATACGGTTGTAGAAAAGGAACGTACCTATTGCAGCCGATGTGGTGTATCACAGTAAGACTGGAAAGGAGACGAGAAAAATGGAAAATACCAAAGATCAGTATATTGGGGCCGAAATACATTCGGCACGGTCAGTGAATCCAGATGGGGAGACGGTAACACTGGACGGAGATACGGTGGTATGGACAGGGGAGGAAGATGTCCTGACACCGGAGGAACTGGAAGAGTTCCATCGAGATGCAATCAAACTGATGGAAGAAAGCGAACAGCAGAAAGAGGCGGCTACCCCAAATAGCAAAATAACTGTTTAGTACTAAAAACAGCCGTCACTATTGCAGTAGTGGCGGCTATTTCTTTTTGTTATCCTTAAAGATCTGATAGCACAGACCAATAAGAGCAACGATAAACATACAAAATTGGAATAAATCCGCATATGTAACATTCATCTTATCGCCCTCCTTTCATAACGCTGGAGGGTGAACCCTCCGGAGAGGGGCAGCCGCCTTGGCTCTTTGACTTTCCCAGAACTATATCATACCATATATTTGCGTTGTTATAAAGGTTTTGCTATGTGAAACTACTTGAAAAAGTGTAGTGAAAATGCTATAGTAGCTATGAGAAGCTAGTATGTATTTAAAGATGTACAAAGCAAAACCCCAGTAGGTGCAACTACTGGGGTTTTTGCTCAATTTACGGTAGAGCATCCGTTTTGGGCTGGTGCTGTCTATACATCCCTATCCAACCACTTGCAGATATAGTAAGAAACGATACCTGCCAATACAGAGATAAAGAATGCTAATATGTATTCATAGATCAAGGTGTACACCTCCTTCCTGCTGGAAAGAGTCGACAGCGTGATTATCATATCATATAAATTAAATATCGACAATATTCGTCCGAGTAGAGCAGTATGCTCCACTCGGATTTTTTATTCTCCGGTTTCCATATGCAGTTGAAATTGATAAATGAAAAAGGAGGATACAGATGATAAGAAAAAAGCGCTATTTAGCTGCAAAGATGGGATTGCTGGCGCTGGGATTGATGCTGCTGTTTCCGGGACAGGCAGAAGCAGCTGATAAGAAGACGATTTATAACAGCCCTTACGTATCGTTCAGCCCAGACGGAAAGGCATTTACAACCTGTGCCGGGGACCAGAATTATACATGGTATGCGGAGGATGACAGTACCACTGTATATACCGGCATAAAATCATCTTTGCGGAGTTTACGAACCGGGGAGCATTATTACAAAGTAGCCAGATGGGGAGAAGTACCCGTTGGATCGTGGAAGGTTGTACATCGTCCGGGACAGTGTATTCATGATGGTTATACCAGTGATGAAAATTGGCATGGTATTCAATTCGGTACACAAAAATGTATGCAGTATTATTATTCTGGCTGGAAGGCATTCTGTGCCGATTGTGGGGAGCCTTTGGAAGACTCAAATATATATATGAGCAGGGAGGCAGCCTCATCCATACAGTACTTAGATCTTGGAAGCGAAAAAAATCCTGTTTTTTATTATTACCTTTGTCCTTTTTGCCGGAACTTAGAGCAGGGAGTGGGATTATCTGCGCACTGGTGTAAAGAGATATCGTGGAATCAGTATCGGGTTGTCTATAAAGCTAATTCGGGTGTAGATGGGTACAATGGATATATGGATTATAGTTATCACATGTACAACAACGAAACAATATATGAAGGTGAGACAGTAACTCCTGTTACACATTTGACGGAGAATAATTATACCAGAGTTGGATATGTATTTACTGGATGGAATACCAAGCAAGATGGATCAGGAGTCTCTTTTACCGATAAGGAAGAGATATACAATCTTAGTAGTTCAGATTGGAATGATCAAAGTACATGGACAGATACGGATAGAGGAACTATTACTTTATACGCACAGTGGAGAAAAAGTGAAAGTACCCTTGTAATTGACGCAAATGGAGGAAAGTACGGTGGATTAGATAAACAATCGATCACTCAGTTATATTTGAAAAAATATGTCTTACAGGCGGATTTTATTCAGGCACCGGAGGGATATCAGGTATCCTTTGAAACGAATGGTGGATCAACAGTAGAAACTATTTTGGGAACGAAGCACTTTGTTGAGTGGATGCGGGAACAGCCTTTTAAAGGATGGTTAGATGATAACAAGTATATATTTACAGCACCGGATGGAAATGTAGATACGGAAGGCTGCGTATCATTCGGATCCGATCACATTACCGGTTACGACCAAGGATGGCTGGTCATTCGGCGGATGGTATTATGATCCGGATTTTAGCCTGCCTGCTGGCGGAGCCGGAGATCAAATTATACCATCCAAAGATATGACGCTGTATGCGCAATGGGTAGATCTTAGGCTACAGGCGGTAGATAACTACGAGGTAAACGACGGAAAAGGTGCGGTAGATTTATCCTGGTCACAGTCTGATCAGAATAATAAGACCTATCTTGTATACCAAAAAAAAGAGGATGGAGCGTGGATCAGGGTCAACAGTGCAAATGACATCAGCAGCACGACAGTCATTGATCAGACATATACGTTTGACGGACAAGCAAAGCAATATACTGTACCGTATACAGGTCTCTATTCTATAAATGCTATGGGAGCACAGGGGCAAAGCTATGGTTCCTATACCGGAGGCTATGGTGGTAGTGTTACCGGAACATTTTGGCTGCGAAAAGGTGAGATCTTAACATACGTAGTTGGTGGTCAAAATGGCTACAATGGTGGCGGTAACGCATCTTCTTTTGGTAATGGTGGGGGCATGACTTCTGTTGTGTCCAATCAAAAAGGAACTCTTCTGATTGCTGGTGGAGGCGGCGGAGCATTTTCACATGGCAACGGAAATGCTGGTGGAAGCGCGGCCAGTGTAATTGATGGCAATGCAGGGCAAGCAGGTATGGCTGGTGGGGGAGCCGGTTATCAAGGAGGTACAGCAGGGGAAAGACTTGTACATCATCATACCTCAGCTTGCGATACGTCAAGATCTATTATTGGATCCTTTAGGAATAATAATTACTCCTATGAGGATGATGACGATGATCGGTATTATGTCAAGCAAAGAATTGCCAATGTATCGGCAGATGGCTTCAAGTATTTACATTTTAGTGGTTTGATAAATCAGCAGAGAGGCCATAGAATTAGTGCTGGTTCTGGAACGTTAAAGGTTTATAACCAGAACGGTTTGATTTTTCAGAAAAGTATTTATGATATTGAGTCATTTATTAGGACAGAATATCAAAGAGCTATAGCGGGAAATTACGGCGGTGAGAATAATTATTCCAGTTATTCTCATGCTAACTATGATTTTGATGATAACGATCAAGCTGTATATGAAGACACAGATTATGTGTGGCTACATTATAACGGAGATGGTTCTGTAACAAAGTGGAGAAAAGATGGTGCTGATGATGACTATATTCCTAATCCATCGGCAAATGCAACATCGTATTTTATACCAAGTGCAACTCGGGGTGGTTCGAGTTGGTTTTATGGAATTAACTGGTACTTTAAATATGACATACCAATTCCTGCAGGAAGCACAAATATACGAATAGAATTTGAAAGCGAGCACGAGACAGAAAGTTATCTTTCAGTGAGCGTTCAGGAAGCTGTTTTAACGGGGAGAATAGGATGTGGAATGACAGAAGGACAGGTTATTTCATCGAAACCGGCATATGGTGGCAGTAATTATATCAATTCTTCATATGCACTGATGTATGAAATGAATAGCGGAGAGCGTAGCGGATCCGGGATCGGTGAGTTGCACTCCAAGGCTATTGGATATCAGGAGAGTCTGGATCTTGCCGGGGTTACGGCTACTGACTTTGCAGCTCCAGACAAGATATCGGATCAAGTCACAAAAGAGCCCTTGGATGGTAAATCGATTCGCGTCACATGGCAGGTGCCAAGCGATAATGGTACGGATTATTACCATAAAGTGGAATCTTACCTAACGGGAAGCACATCAATGCTATGCGAATCTAATGTTACGAAAAATACGCTGGTTAGTGGCGTGAAGGGATATTACTATCTCGTAGACCAAAATGGGGATACGGTTGTTACCGGCAATGCAAATTATGTACAGGATCCTCATGTAAATGTGGTAACGGCAGAATACAATCAGTATTTGCATATTGCAGCGGTCGATGTTGCCGGAAATATCAGTGAGACAACGCATATCCTCATTGACGCCAAAGATGTACTATGGAAGCTTTATACGAAGCAGCTGGTCATTGATGCATCTGCAGATAATGTATATCCGGCAACGGATAAGAGTTGGTACGTGCGTGCCGATGGCAGTACTCCATTTACCCTAAAAAATGAGGCTTATATGGATGGTACGGCAAGCCGGGGATACCAGCTTAACGAAACCATCTATGAGACTGTATCGGATAACAACAGCGTTGCCAGAAATATAATCCGTACAGCATCCATGGAGATAGCGGATACATCCATCAGGACTGATGCAAATGGATTGTCTTATTCGACGGATGGCACGTCGGTGCTGCAGCAATATTCATACTCTTATACAGTGAGATCTAACAAAAACAGAGACCTTATGGGAGTACAGAAATTTACAATCAGCAGAGATCTGTCCGGACAGACGATACAGGTTATTCCGGTTGCGGAAGCAGACAAAGAATCGGATAAAGTGTACTCGGTGCATGAACTGGATGAAAAGAATAAGATCACTTTAATAGCGGACGGAGAAGCGCCGGTGATCCGCGGATTGGAAATAATGGAAGACAGAGATCTGATTGACCGGCGGGATGGATCAATTACAATTCGGGCGAGCGCAGAAGATGAACTGAGCGGAGTAAAGGATTTTTATATCGTAATCAGCAATTCTGATAATGCTGTGATGAAAACCTACACACCGGATGAGAATGGATACATTAATATTACAATTACTAATGACGAGCCTATTTTTAGCGGAGATTTCACGCTGCTGGGGTATGCTGTGGACAATGTTGGAAACGAAAATAGTCTAAGCTATGGAACGACGGAATTTGCGTTGGCAAGCAGCGTAGAACGTATTCTTTCCCCGCACGATCCTATATTCAAATGTGGAGAAAGCGGAATACTTACGTTTACGACCTGGGGCTATGCCGACCGGGTGGAAGTTATTTTCCCGGAGAGCATGACTGCACTGGATCCGACTCTGAACAAAGTATATGACTATACAGACTGTCCGGGATATATGATCACGGAGCATTTACAGTTTATGGTGCCGCTTTATACGCCGGAGAATCAGAATCTGGAGATAACGGTACGTGCGTATAAGGGAGACAAGAAGC